>Ga0209023_10002838_pt1 | contig 21173 bp, 11 predicted proteins | sample LakOneMetagenome_FD_187468 | JGI IMG/M metagenome (GOLD analysis project Ga0209023, IMG submission 187468) | Freshwater and sediment microbial communities from Lake Erie, Canada (SPAdes) (version 2) | ecosystem: Environmental > Aquatic > Freshwater > Lentic | place: Lake Erie, Canada...
AACGACCTGCCGATAAGAATGTATGGGTCCATTCCACTGTTTGTTGAAGACAAGAATACCATTCTCACTCCGGTTATTTCTATGCCTGCTAGCATCAGGCCCGAACAGAATGTTTCCATTACCGTTAGTGAACAGCAGGGCAAAGAAATGACCTATTGCATTGCAGTAGTTGATGAAGGTTTATTAGATCTCACAAGATTTAAAACCCCTGATCCGCATGCCGCCTTTTATGCAAGGGAAGCATTGGGTGTAAAAACATTTGATCTGTTTGATTTTGTAATTGGTGCCTGGGGCGGTGATCTTGAAAGAATACTGACTATTGGTGGTGATGCCGATGCAGGTCCATCAAAACAAAAAACCGCCAACCGTTTTAAACCGGTTGTAAAGTATATCGGTCCGTTTCATTTGAACAGCGGACAAAAACAAACACAGACATTTAAAATGCCGGCATACATTGGTTCAGTAAGAACCATGGTTGTTGCTGCACATAAAGGCGGTTATGGTTTTGCCGAAAAAGCAGTTGCTGTTAAAAAACCGGTGATGGTGTTGGCAACGATGCCAAGGGTGTTATCTCCGGGTGAAGTCATAAAACTTCCGGTAACTGTGTTCGCCATGGAAAATAATATTAAAACTGTAAAGGTTAATTTACAATCGAATGAATTTTTTGAAGTGATGGGCAGCCCATCTCAGACGGTTGATTTCTCGTCAACAGGCGAACAGCTTGCTTACTTCGATGTGAAAATTAAAAATGCCGTTGGTATCGGCAAAGTAAAAGTAAATGCCACTTCAGGATCTGAAACTGCAGCTGATGAAGTGGAAATTGATATCAGGAATCCAAACCCGATTATTACCAATGTTCAGCAAATAATACTTGCCCCGGGACAACAATGGAATGCATCAGCAACGCCAATCGGCATTGCATCTTTGAGCTCATCAACTGTTGAAATATCTTCTATCCCTTCCATGAATTTGCAAAAACGGCTTGGCTATTTAATTGAATATCCGCATGGTTGCATTGAACAAACTACATCTGCAGTTTTTCCACAACTTGTATTGAATCAGTTGACAGAGCTGGATGATTACAAAAAATCACAGATCGATAAAAATGTAAAAGCAGGATTGGCAAGGTTGCAGAATTTTCAAAGATCGGATGGCGGTTTCAGCTACTGGCCCGGAAATGGTGAAAGTGATGAATGGGGATCAAATTATGCAGGCCATTTTTTACTTGAAGCACAGAACAATGGATTTTTTGTAAGCGATATCATGTTGCAACAATGGAAAAATTTCCAGCGTGGCAAAGCAAACAGCTGGGTTCCTTCTACAACAAATTTCTATGGCGGCGACCTAACTCAGGCTTACAGGCTATACACACTTGCATTGGCAAAAGCTGCAGAACTAGGTGCTATGAACAGGTTGAAAGAATTCAAATATTTATCTCCTGAAGCAAAGTGGAGACTTGCAGCTGCATACAAACTTGCCGGCCAGGATAATACTGCACTCGACCTGATAAGTGGCTTGCCTTATACTTTCCCCAAACGTACTTATTGGGGTTATACTTATGGCTCCGATCTCAGGGACGAAGCGATGGTTTTAGAAACACTCACATTGTTGGGTAAACGAGATAAAGCTTCTGAAGTGCTAACATCAGTGGCAGCAAGATTATCGGAAGATAGCTGGTACAGCACACAAACAACTGCTTATTCATTGATCGCTATTGCAAAATACTGTGGCAAAAATAAGTCTGGAGCAAAGATCATTGCAACTGCAAATATTAACGGAACAAAAGCTGATATTAATTCAGATGCATATTTAAGACAGGTACCTGTATTATTTAAGAACGGCAATGTTCCTGTCAACATAGTGAATAAAGGAAGCAATACACTCTATGTAAAACTGATCACAAGGGGGCAACCACTTACCGGAGATAGTGTGAAGCCGATCAGTAACCCGTCAGTACTGATAATGAACATCGCTTATATTTCTCAAAATGCATCTCCTGTTGATATCAGCAAACTAACGCAGGGTACAGATTTCATTGCAAAAGTCACCATAAAAAATCCTGGGAAACGTGGATATTATTCAGAGATGGCATTGTCACAAATATTTCCTTCGGGCTGGGAAATCCTGAATGCACGCATGATGGATGGTGAAGGTGCATTCAAATCATCGCCATTTACTTACCAGGATGTACGGGATGACAGGGTGTATAGTTATTTCAACATCAGGGAAAATGAAACACTTACTTATTATATACAATTGAATGCAGCCTATCTTGGTAAATACTACCTGCCATCAACGAGTTGTTCTGCGATGTATGATAATACAATAACTGCCGCAAGTGCAGGCAGATGGGTTGAAGTAGTTAATTAATAATTTTTTACGCAAAGGCGCTAAGACGCGGAGATGTTTTAGCGCCTTTGCGCCTTTGCGGTAATACCAGTAAACATTTGAAAAATATAGTTTTCAATATAAAAAAGGGTACATCAAAAATCTCCGGGAGAGGCAAACTATTTATCGCTCTGGCGTTGGTACTATTTTTCTTATTCTGGTTTATGTTGCCCCGTAAACTTTTCACAGCTCCAACGAGTTTTGTAATTGAAGATTCAGAAGGAAATTTATTAAATGCATCCATTGCGACTGATGGCCAATGGCGTTTTCCATACAATAAAAATGTTCCTCAGAAATTCATAGATTGTATTACAACATTTGAGGATAAACGCTTTTTTGAACATCCCGGGGTTGACATCAATGCATTGGCAAGGGCAACCATTTCTAATATTAAACACGGCCATATTACACAAGGTGCAAGCACCATCACGATGCAGGTTATCAGGCTTGCAGGAAATAACAATGAACGCAGTATCGGGAATAAACTAAAAGAAACCATCATGGCATTGCGCCTTGAAATGTCCTTTTCAAAAAAAGACATCATGGGGTTATATGCATCCAACGCACCGTTCGGAAGTAATGTTGTCGGCCTGGATGCTGCATCCTGGCGCTACTACGGAAGAAGTGCTGAAAAATTAAGCTGGGCCGAAATGGCAACACTTGCTGTTTTGCCCAATTCACCTGCATTGGTTCATCCGGGCAAAAACCGCGATGTATTATTAGTGAAAAGAAATAAGTTATTGGACAAACTTGTTGCTGCAGGAAAAATATCTGCTGAAGATGCATCACTTGCAAAACTGGAGCCACTTCCTGAAAAACCCTTGGCACTTCCGCAAAATGCCCCTCACCTGCTCAACAGGTTTAAAGCAGAAAATAAAAAACTGTTCGCATCAACAAAATTAAAAACAACGATCAACGGAAGCCTGCAACTGAATGTAATGAATATCATCAACCAGCACCAACAGCTATTAAAAGGCAATGGCATCAACAATGTCTGCGCATTGGTATTGGATGTGGAAACAGGAAATACATTGGCATATGTTGGAAATGTTTACAACACAGCCAACAAAGAACTTGAAAGTGATGTGGATGTTATTGCAGCGCCACGTAGCCCCGGCAGTGCATTAAAACCGATTTTATATGCTGCCATGTTGAGCGACGGAATGATATTGCCGAATTCATTGATACCGGATATCCCAACAGAGATTGGCGGATATACACCACAAAATTTCAACCTGGAATATGATGGCGCCGTTCCCGCAAACCGTGCACTGGCAAGAAGTTTGAACATACCTGCAGTGAGGCTGTTGCAACAATACAAGTATCAGCGTTTTTATGAAACCCTGCAGCAATGCGGGATCAACACTTTAAAGAATCCCGCAGATTTTTATGGACTGAGTTTGATCCTGGGAGGCTGTGAAATAAAAATGTGGGAGCTGGCCGGAGTATATGCATCATTTGCAAGGGTGCTTAATCACCAGTCAAAAAATAAAGGCATACTTAATACAGGCGATTTTCATCCTCCCCTGTATTACAAAAAAGATATCAAACAAACTGATAATAAAAATATAACCATTGATCCTACATCGATCTATTTTACATTCCAGGCCATGCAGGAAGTAATGCGGCCGGGTGAAGAAGGATTGTGGCAACAATTTTCTTCTTCGCAAAAAATTGCCTGGAAAACGGGAACCAGTTTTGGTTTTCGTGATGGCTGGGCGATCGGCGTAACAGCAAAAAATGTGGTTGCAGTATGGGTTGGTAATACAGATGGTGAAGGCAGGCCGGGTTTGATCGGCGTAAATACTGCAGCCCCGGTAATGTTTGATATTTTTCGGCTACTCCCCAACGTTAAGTGGTTTTCAAAGCCGCAATACAATTACAGTTATATTCCCGTTTGCCGCCAGACAGGCTACAGGGCAAATGTTGATTGCCCGGATGTTGATACACTGTTCATGCCCCCTAATGCAGGGCGATCGGCATTATGCCCCTATCACAAGATTATACACCTGGATGCTTCAGGAAATTTCCAGGTTAATGAAACCTGTGCCAACACTTCAGATATGATACACGAAAGCTGGTTTATCCTTCCACCCACGATGGAATATTATTACAAACAACACAATCATGATTATAGATCATTGCCTTCTTTTAAAGAAGGGTGCATTGCATCTGTAACAGGAAAACAGATCGACATCATATATCCCGAACAGGGTGCAAAAATTTATGTGCCCCTGGAAATTAACGGGGAAAGAGGGAAAACAATTTTTAAAGCAACGCACCGGAACAATCACGAAAAAATATTCTGGAGCCTGGATGATGATTTTATCGGAACAACAGAAGCCAATCATCAACTGGCATTAAGTCCTGCTGCAGGTAAACATATTATTACGCTTACAGACCAGCAAGGCATTACTGTATCCAGGGAATTTGAGATCATTGATAAAGATGCTAAATAATTATCTGGATTCATTACAGTAATATGTATCATTGCTTAAATATCATTTACAAAAAATATGGCTGAAAGAATAATCGGCATTATGGGTGCGATGCCCGAAGAAATAAATGGGATAATACAGTTGATGAATGAGAAAGAGGAACGCACATTGGGAATGAGAACATATTATTCCGGCAGGATCAATGATATCAAAACGGTTGTTGTTTTTTCAAGATGGGGGAAAGTTGCAGCTGCAGCAACAGTTACAAGCCTGATACTGGAATTTAATATTACAGAATTAATTTTTACAGGTGTGGCAGGCGCTACGACTGACAAACTCAAGATCGGCGATATCGTGATTGCAAAAAGGCTCATTCAGCACGACATGGATGCAAGGCCCTTGATGAATCAGTTTGAAATACCATTGCTCGGCAAAACATTCTTTGAAAGTCATTCAGCACAGATCAACACTGCTGCTGAAGCCATCAATGAAATCATCAATAAAAATATATTCGCTGATATAATTGGTCCGGCAGAACTAAAAAAATTCAATATCGCAATACCTAAATTATTGATCGGCGATATTGCCAGTGGCGACAAGTTCTTTTCCGATAACAAAGAAAAAACAAATTTAATAGCATTGCTTCCTTCCATACTTTGTGTTGAAATGGAAGGCGCTGCAGTTGCCCAGGTTTGTTATGAATATGCCGTTCCCTTTACCGTTATCAGAACTATTTCGGATGCTGCTGATGAAAGTTCTACAGATGATTTCCCTGAATTCATAAAGGAAATTGCAGGTAAGTATTCTGTTGAGATCATCAGGAATATTTTTAAGCATTATTAAAAATATTTCTCCTAAACTTCTAAAACCTCAACTTATAAACTATTAATATTATCTTAACTTTAAACTCATAACAAAAAATATTTTACAATGCCTTTACACATGGTAGATGATCCGCAGGATCAACAGGATGATTACAACGACAACTCCGGTGGCGGAAACAGTGGTGGCGGAAGATCAGGTGGCGGTGGTGGATTAATGGGTTTTCTTCCATTACTCCTGGGCCTTTTCGGAGGCAAGGGCGGTGGAGGAAAAGGAATAATCATTTTATTGGTACTTGCCGGCGGGGCTTATTTTTTGATGAGCCGCGGTGGATGTAATAATACAACCAGTACCATTCAGAGCCTGTTTTCAAAGAGTGGTTATAATTTCGACCCCAATGAATTCAAAAAAGCAAGTGTGTATGAAGGATTGGAAGATGATAATGGTAAAAACCCATTACCGGAATCTGTTTCACTTGCAAATTTTGCTCCTCAACGCCTGAACCAGGGCCAACAGGGAAGCTGTGTTGCGTGGAGCAGTGTATATAGCGCCCGGACTATTTTAGAATCCAGCAGTACAAAAACAGACCCGAACCAGATCGCATACAGTCCCGCGTTTGTTTACAACAATATTGCGCTTGATGGTTGCCAGGGTTCTTATATTTTAAAGGCGATGGAGTTCATGCAGCAAACAGGGGCCGTTTCCATGGAAGATTTTAAATATGATGATGCAGATTGCAGTCGCCAGGCAAGTAGCTCATTGGTACAAAAAGCCGCAGCAAATAAGATACACGGCTTTCATCGCCTAACCGAAAGCGATGACGTTAACGGAATAAATATACGTGCCATCAAAGAACACCTTGCAAAAGATGCTCCTGTTGTTATAGGTATGATGGTCGGCGGTTCCTTTATGCAGGATATGATGGGACAAAAAATCTGGCACCCTACCGATGAAGACAGGCAACAGATGGGCTTTGGCGGCCATGCCATGTGTGTGATCGGTTATGATGACCGGGTTGCAGGTGGCTCATTCCAGATCATGAACAGCTGGGGGCCAGAATGGGGAGAAAACGGATTGGCATATATCCCTTACGGTGATTTCAAAGAATTTGTAAAAGAAGCTTACGGACTTGATCCATTGGAAAAAAGAGGTGCTGCGTTGAACGTTGCTTTTGAATGTAATATTGGACTACTTGACAATGAAACCAAACAGAACATAGCATTGCAGACAGGACAGGGAAATATTTTCAGAACGGTAACACCTATAAAAAAAGGAACAAAATTCAAAATTGAATTAAAGAATGCAGTTGAATGTTATGCATACATTTTCACACCTGATTCAACAGGAAAAAGTTTTGTACTATTTCCGTACAAACCAATTCATTCACCTTATTTCGGTATAACCGGATATCGCTTATTCCCACGCCGGGAATCAATCCAGGCTGATGAGATCGGTAACCGCGATTTTATGGGCATCGTTGTAAGCAAACAACCACTCGATTACAATGCAATTAATACAGCGATCAATAATAGTTCAAAAGCAGATTTTGCATCTAAGTTAAATGAAGCGGTTGCAGCAAACGCAATTACAAATGTTTCATTCAGCAGCGGTACTAACAACAGCATCTATTTCAAAACAGGGGCAACAGAAACCAATAATATTGTGGCTTGCATTGTTGAAATTGATAAGCAGTAACGAGTTGCTATTGATTAAAGTTTGCATAAAAAAGTAATCAGTAAATCAGTGGCAACATTTTTCTTAACAAATCCGCAAGACACATATCAGTACCTTTGACAAATATTTATTAAAATAATATCTCAAGAATTCAGCATGAAAAAAATAATTATTGCACTCATTGCCATCATTTTCACTTCAAACATTTTTGCACAGGAAGCCAAATTATACAATCCCGCAGCCGATGCAGAAAAAGATATTGCAGCGGCCGTAAAACAAGCAAAAGCAGAAAATAAACATGTTTTGATCATGGGCGGCGGCAACTGGTGCAGCTGGTGCATCGAATTTGCAAGATTTGCCAAAGCCGATGCTTCTGTTGATTCACTTATTAATTCATCATTCATCTGGTACCACCTGAATTTCAGCAAAGAAAATCAGAATGAAAAAATATTTGCATCGTACGGTTTCCCTCAACGTTTCGGGTTTCCTGTCTTTATCATCCTGAATGAAAAAGGCGAACGCATCCACACACAAAACAGTGAATACCTCGAAGACGGAAAGAAAAGTTATAACAGTACTAAAGTGAAAGAGTTTTTAGAAGCATGGACCCCAAAGGCTTTAGATCCAAAACAGTATGAGAAGAAATAGTTTATCAGTTGACAGGTTTATTCGTTTATTGGTATCGTACATCAAGTATAAACTTTATTCTGATAAACCAGTTAACCAGTAAACTAATTAACCGAATGACCACCACCAACAACTTTCTTGCACTGGTACAAAACCCGTTTAAATTTATTTTCTTCCTCCTCACAAAATTACCTGCAGCATATTTCAGCGGGGTAAAATTAAAATATGCAGATGGCAGCCAGGCAATTGTAACGGTACCATATAAATGGTTTTCAAAAAACCCGTTCAGGAGTACTTATTTCGCATGCCTAAGTATGGCTGCTGAAATGAGTACAGGAATTCTTGCCATGGCTTATACTTATAAAAAAGAACCTGCCGTAAGTTTATTGGTTGTAAAAACAGAAGGAAACTTCTTAAAAAAAGCAACGGGTATCACCACTTTTACCTGTGAAGATGGCCAGGCATTTGAGCAGGCTGTGAATGAAGCCTACGCTTCCGGCAAAAGCACAACAGTAGCCGCAAGAAGTACAGGAAAAGACAGATCCGGCGATATAGTAGCAGAATTTGTCATAACATGGTCCTTCAAGGCAAAAACATCATAACCATTTATCTTTTTTAAAATATATGCTGCCGCTATTTTTGTAAATTGCACACTCATAAAGTAAATTACCGGAAAGGTGGAAGCAGTGATAGTTAAATAAAACCTTCCTCCTAAAACGGCTTATCGAATATGGCAAAAGAACTTCGTAAACAAGAGGCATTAGATTATCATTCGAAAGGAAGGCCCGGCAAAATAGAAGTAGTTCCTACAAAGGAAGCTAAAACACAACGTGATCTTTCGCTTGCTTATTCACCGGGCGTAGCCGAGCCATGCAAAGAGATCGCATTAAATCCTGATGATGTTTATAAATATACTGCCAAAGGAAACCTGGTGGCAGTAATTACAAATGGCACTGCTGTACTTGGACTGGGTAATATTGGCCCGGCAGCAAGCAAGCCTGTTATGGAAGGAAAGGGTGTATTGTTTAAAATATTTGCTGATATCGATGTTTTTGATATTGAGGTGAATGAAACAGATCCTCAGAAATTTGTCGAGATCGTAAAGGCTCTTGAACCAACTTTTGGTGGTATTAACCTGGAAGACATCAAAGCCCCTGAATGTTTTTATATAGAGCAGGAACTGAGGGCACAATGTAACATTCCTGTAATGCATGATGACCAGCATGGAACTGCCATCATTTCTTCAGCAGCATTGCTCAATGCATTGGAAATACAGAAGAAAAAAATTGAGCGGGTGAAATTTGTGATCAATGGGGCAGGCGCTGCAGCAATGGCCTGCATAAAGTTATATGCATCATTGGGTGCAAAGCCCTCTCACTTCATGGTATTTGATAAGGATGGGATATTGTACAAAGGCAGGAAAGATGTGGAAGAACTGAAACACCCGTTTTGTGTAGATGAAAAATATAAAGATTACACACTGGCCAAAGCGATGAAAGATGCCGATGTATTTGTTGGTTTAAGTGTAGGCAATGTGGTAACACCTGATATGATAAGATCGATGGCAAAGAATCCGATCGTATTTGCCATGGCAAACCCCGATCCTGAAATAACTTATGAAGCGGCTATTGCTGTACGTAAAGACCTGATCATGGCAACAGGAAGAAGCGATTATCCCAACCAGGTAAATAATGTATTGGGCTTTCCGTATATTTTCAGGGGGGCATTGGACGTAAGGGCAAGGCAGATCAACGAACCCATGAAACTCGCTGCTGTAAAGGCTTTATCAGAACTTGCAAAATCTGCGGTACCGGACATTGTAACGCTTGGTTACAATGAAAAAAGTATTTCATTCGGGCCAACATATATTATTCCGAAACCAATTGACCCGAGACTACTGGCCACTGTTGCCCCAGCAGTCGCAAAAGCTGCAATGGAAAGCGGCGTGGCAAGGGTAAATATTGAAGATTGGGATGGATATGTAATAGAATTGAATAAACGCCTTGGCCTCGATAACCAGCTCAGCCGTGTATTAGGGAATAAAGCAAGAAGGGATCCGAAAAGGGTTGTTTTTGCTGATGCAGAAAATATAAAGATCCTTAAGACAGCTCAATTGGTTCTTGAAGAAAAAGTAGGCTACCCTATACTGTTAGGTAATGAAAAAAAGATACAGCAGATCGCCTTGGAAAACTTTATAGACCTGGATGGTATGCCGATCATCAACCCTAAAGATGATGATACGGAGGATATGAGGAAACAATTTGGCGAATTATTTTTCTCCAAAAGACAACGCAAAGGCGTTAACAGGTATGAAGCATACAAAGCAATGAAAGACCGCAATCATTTTGGTTGCATGATGGTGGAAACAGGAGAGGCAGATTGTATGATCAGCGGGCTTAGCCGGAATTATCCTGATACCATTCGCCCTGCCATTGAGATAATCGGTACAGAAGAAGGTGTAAAGAAAATCGCAGGCATGTACCTGTTGTTTACTAAACGTGGACCTTTATTCCTGGCAGATACTACAGTGAACTTTAATCCCACTGCAGAAGAACTGGCAGAAATAACTTTCCTTGTTGCAAATGAAGTGAAACAGTTCAACATTGTACCTAAGATCGCTATGCTCTCCTATTCTAATTTCGGAAGCAGCAATTCTCCGGAAGCAAACCTTGTAAGAAAAGCAAGGGAGATCGTAAAACAAAAAGAACCAACTTTGATCTGCGATGGAGATATACAGGGAATATTGGCTTTTAATAAAGAAATACTCAAAGAAAATTATCCGTTCACAGAACTTATAAACGGTGAAGTGAATACGCTTATTTTTCCAAACCTGGCTGCAGGAAATATTGCTTATAATCTTTTACAGGAAGTTGGAGGAGCAGATAGTATTGGGCCTATCTTACTCGGTTTGAATAAACCGGTACACGTTTTGCAATTGGGAAGCTCAATCCGTTCTATCTTTAATATGGTGGTAATTGCAGTCGTGGATGCACAATCAAAATGTAAATCCAACACGCAGGAAGAAATGAAGAAGAGCAAATGGTGGAAACGCCCAAGGAAAACAGTAGCATAAATGTCAGACTATAAAAATAGCAGGCACTTATTCAAAATAATCAGTAAAAACGATCAATGAATTTTTTCACGCATTTCGGCCGATATCTTTTTATGCTCAAAGGCATGTTCAGTAAGCCTGAAAATGCAAAGCTGTATTGGAAAGAATTCATGCACCAGTGTTCCGAGATCGGTATCGGCTCATTAGGAATTGTGACAATCATTTCTGTTTTTATGGGTGCGGTTAGTGCTGTTCAGACATCTTACCAGCTTGTTAGCCCGTTGATCCCGCAAAGCACTATTGCACAAATTGTAAGAGACACTGTAATACTTGAATTTGCCCCTACCCTTGTATGTATAGTATTGGCTGGTGTTATCGGAAGCAAGATCGCAAGTGAATTAGGCAATATGCGTGTGAGTGAACAGATAGATGCGCTTGAGATCATGGGTATAAATACAAAAACTTATTTGATCATGCCCAAAATTGTTGCGGCATTATTAACAATACCGATGCTTGTAATACTGGCAATGGTATTGGGAATCTGGGGCGGACGTTTGGCAGGAGCTGCATCAGGAATTCTTTCAACAAATACTTACGACCAGGGCTTATTGCAAAGTTTTGTTCCTTATAATGTGGTTTTTGCACTGGTAAAAGCATACACATTTGCATTTATCATCAGCACAGTCCCTGCATATTACGGCTATTATGTAAAAGGCGGATCGCTTGAAATTGGCAGAAGCAGTACAAAATCAGTAGTAGTAAGTTGCGTAATGATATTACTGGCAGATTACGCACTGGCTGCTTTGTTACTGTAATTAATTACTGCAGTCAGAAAGAAATAAATATGATTGAATTCAAAAATATCAGGAAAAGTTTCGGCGACAAGGTTGTACTTGATGGCGTAAGTCATGTAATGGAAACCGGCAAGGCAAACCTGATCATTGGTACAAGCGGCAGTGGAAAAACAGTTTTGCAGAAATGCCTGGTAGGATTAATTGAACCCGATGAAGGAGAGATCATATATGATGGTAAAAGTTTTACCGATATGACTGAGGAAGACAGGAAATTATTACGCCAGCAAATAGGCATGTTATTCCAGGGTTCTGCATTATTCGACAGTATGAACGTTGAAAATAATATCAAGTTCCCGCTGGATATGTTTACAAAAGATTCTAATTCCAATAAAATAAAACGGGTAAACGAAGTTCTGGAAAGAGTTAATCTTGTAGGAAGCAATAAAAAATTACCTTCAGAGATAAGCGGCGGGATGAAAAAAAGAGTTGCCATAGCAAGGGCCATTGTATTAAATCCAAAATACCTTTTTTGTGATGAGCCTAATTCCGGACTTGATCCCCAGACTTCCATGCTGATAGATAAACTCATTTATGAGATCACCAAGGAATTCAATATGACAACTATTGTGAACACTCATGATATGAATAGTGTGATGGAAATTGGTGACAATATTCTTTATCTCGCTAAAGGAAAAAAAGAATGGACAGGCAATAGCAAGGATATCATCTTTTCTGATAACCAACAATTGAATGAATTCATATTTGCATCAGAATTTCTGCAGGATGCAAAAAACATGCGTATGCTGGAAGCAAAAGGCAAAGTTGACGGGAACGGTAACATGAAAAAATAATTTTAGTCGTCGAAAATTCACTTTACCCAATCCGGTTAATAATTCACCAGCCCCCAAATTAATTTCAACATCTTATCGGTTTTATGAAAGGTCCCGTTTCTACCTTTCATCTTCAGTTATTTGCTGCCGGTTATGTAATACTGACACAAAAAGCATCTTTTCCAAAATTTAGATTGCCATTAGGTTAACAGACCGGCCATTCATTCATTTTAAAAAACTATTTATATGAGAACTTACATCTCCTTACTGCTGCTATTAGTATTTATTTACTCAGGTTCATATGCAAATGATGAAAAGAATACAGTAACAGCCAGCTTGAAAACTGTAACAATTTACCGCACGGGTGCAGAAATGATACACACTGCTAAAGCCAATCTCACAAAAGGGAACAGTGAACTCGTTATTGAGGGAATGAGCAGTTATGTTGATGTGAACAGCATACAGGTTAATTGCCCTGCAACTGTAACTATCCTGGGTGTTGAGTTCAGTAACAATTATCTTTCTCCAGAGCTAATAAATCCTATTGTAAAAAAATTAAGAGATTCTTTGGAAAATCTAACTGGTCAAATTGAAAAATTAGATATCAGTATTGCTACTACAAATGACCTGTTAAGTGTTTTAAAATCGAATAAAGAAATAAAAGGAAGCCAGACAGGCTTAAGTGTTGCCGAACTAATGAAGTTGATGGATTATTATAAATTAAAATCAAATGAGTTGCAAACAGAACTGTCATCACTAAAAAATAAAAAAGACAAATTATTATTGTTTTCTCAGAAGATCAATAACCAGGTACAGGAAGAACAGAATAAAAACAATAAAACGGGGGGAAGGATCATCTTGCAATTATCAGCCGCTTTAGAAGGTGACCAGGAATTCACCATTTCTTATATAACACAAAATGCTTACTGGACCCCTTATTATGATATTAAAGCAATAGACACTAAAAGCCCTTTGCAGATTATTTACAAAGCTAAGATCGTTCAGACAACAGGTATCGACTGGAAAAAAGTAAAACTCTCATTATCTACTTCCACTCCTTCACAATATGGAGCAGCTCCTTTATTGAAAAGTTGGTTCTTAAGTTATATAAACCCGGTAAGTATCATGGAAAGAGACCTGTCTAAATCAAATTATATTCAATCAGCGCTTGCAGGAAAAGTAGCGGGTGCGCAAATCAGAAGTCAGTCTGCTTTAGCATTGGGAAGAGAAACCACCGTACGTTTAAGAGGTGAAAATGGTTTAGGGATAAAGGATGAGAATGCACCGATATACATTGTGAATGGCGCAATAATGGAATCTACAGATTATTCCAGGATCAATACCGATGCTATTCAAAATGTAGAAGTGCTCCAGGGGGCCGCTGCTACTGCTCTCTATGGAAGCAGGGGTGCAAACGGCGCCATTGTTGTCACATTAAAAGATGGCCTTGAAGATTATGTTTCTGTTACAGAAAATGCCCTCGATGTTACATACGATATCGAATTACCATACGATGTTCCTACAAACGGCAAACAACAGATCGCCACTTTAAAAGAAACATCCATTCCTGCCAATTATAAGTATTATGCTGTACCAAAACTTGATAAGGATGCATACTTACTGGCCGAAGTGAGCGATTGGGAAAAACTTAATCTATTACCCGGCGAGGCAAATATTATTTTTGAAGGTACATATGTAGGAAAGTCGTTCATTGATCCTGCAAGCACTAATGATACTTTGAACCTCACACTGGGAAAAGATAAAAGGGTGATTGTAAAAAGAGAAAAGCTTGCTGATTACAGCAGCGTGAAATTTTTAGGTTTGAATAAGCTCCAGACGATCACCTATGAGATAACTGTAAAAAACAATAAAAAAGACCCGATCACCTTATTATTAAAAGACCAATACCCGATCAGTACAAATAAAGATATTGAAGTAGAACTGCTGCAAAGCAGTGATGCTGCCATTAATACTGAAATAGGGGTTTTAACATGGAAACTTGACCTGGCAGCCGGGGAAAGTAAAAAGGTCCGAATCAGCTACAGTGCAAAATACCCAAAAGGCAAAGTACTGAACCTTAATTGATCCTGTACCGGTGGGTTTGTAGCAGCATATTTAGCTATAAGCCCACCATTTTAATATAGCCAATACATTTGTTAGTTGGCACTCTTTACAACAAAAATATTCTCTTTCCTTAATAGTCCATCTCCCCTATCTTTGCGTACCATTTTAACATTTAAATAGTAATTGTAATAATTCCAGTAAAATATGTCAGTTTTAGTTAACAAAGATTCTAAAATAATTGTACAGGGATTCACCGGTACAGAAGGTACATTTCATGCCACTCAAATGATCGAATACGGAACCAATCTTGTTGGTGGCGTTACTCCGGGCAAAGGCGGAAGTTCTCATTTAGACAAACCCGTTTTTAATACGGTTGCCGATGCAGTAAAAAACACCGGAGCTGATGTAAGCATTATCTTCGTTCCCCCGGCATTTGCTGCCGATGCGATCCTTGAAGCCGCCGACGCAGGTATTGCCCTAGTTGTTTGTATCACTGAAGGAATTCCTGTTCAGGATATGGTAAAAGTGAAAAGTTTTTTACAGGGAAGCAAAACAAGGCTTATCGGCCCCAATTGCCCTGGTGTTATTACTGCAGAAGAATGTAAGGTAGGTATCATGCCGGGCTTTATTTTCAAAAAAGGAAGGATCGGCATCGTTTCAAAATCCGGTACACTCACTTACGAAGCTGCCGACCAGGTTGCAAAAGCCGGTCTTGGAATTTCTACAGCTATTGGAATCGGCGGTGATCCGATCATTGGGACAACTACAAAAGAAGCTGTTGAATTATTCATGAATGATGACAATACAGATGCGATCGTTATGATTGGCGAGATCGGTGGTGGAATGGAAGCGGAAGCAGCAAACTATATTAAATCAACCGGTAATAAAAAACCTGTTGTAGGATTTATTGCCGGTCAAACTGCTCCTCCCGGCAGGCGTATGGGACATGCCGGTGCGATCGTTGGCGGCGAAGATGATACAGCCGCTGCAAAAATGAAGATCATGGCGGCCTGTGGCATCCATGTTGTAGCAAGCCCGGCAGATATAGGAAAAACAATGGCTGAAGCCTTGAAAAAATAATTTAATTAAATGTGTTTGTGTGCTGATGTGCTAATAAAGAGATTATAATTAGCATATCAGCACATTTTCATTTCAGCACATCAAAAAAGGGCGGAAACCATGTTCCAACCCTTTTGAAAGTATAGCCACCAAAATTATTATCTGTAACCTTGTATATACCTTGCCAGTTCTTCTTTGCTGCTGCTGTAAGAAAAAGCATCGTTCAGCACGAAATAATTATTCTTGTCAAGCGTATATTTATAACTGTATTTTGCAATATCAAGTTTACTATTCTCAAAACTGAATAAACCTACCAGCTCTTTTACCTGTGCCGCAGAAAAATAATTAGATGCGATAGTTTGTTTTGCCAGGGTTAACCTCGTATTGTCAAAACTTTCATTGCGGATAACCTGCTTGAATTGATCAAAAGAGCGACTGTTCATCTGCTGGTTGTAATTATTATCATCCCCCCATCCGCCATGGCCGTTATTATCAGTATCATCGTAATAACCTGCATTCATACGCTGTTCATCAATAAACGCTTTTCCAAAACGGTTGATCGTAACGTCAACATGATATTGCGGCTTTACATAAATATTACCTTCGTAGATCAACTGAATATTTCTATTGGCCCAGTTGTCATTGGCATACCTTAACTTTTTCTGGCGATACACTTTAATTGAATGATAACCGGCCTTGATATCATTGACCATTAACCCATCATCACTGATCTTTCCATTGTAAATATTGCCGTCGATCGAAACCTTGACAGGATAATTAGTGACTGTACTGACTGACAACCTACCCAGGTAATTATTCCCCTTTTTGTATGTTTCATCTGTTTGGGCAAATAAGGAAAAAGTGGTTGATAAAACTGCGATTAGAGTAAAAAATTTTTTCATGTTACAAAATTTAAGGTTTAAAAAAGAGGTTAATTAATTTTACACTATGATTCAAAGTTTATTCCGGGGTAAAAAATAAAACAGATAATAAAAAGTTAAAGAAATATTCCACCCCATTTATGTAAAACAGTTTTCTGTTACATCTTAAACATACTTTTTCCTCAAACAACATTTACTATCTTGTATATAAATATTACCCGGCTATGAATTCAACTAAAATACTCAGTCTTATATTCCTGCTTATTATGGCATCATTAAAAGTTTCAGCCCAACAACCAGATGATTATTCAAAGAACTGGAAAACCGTTATGGATTTTGAAAAGAAAGGCCTTACAAGATCGGCTTTGCAGGAAGCATTGAAAATATTCAATATGGCCACTACAGCCGGAAATGAAGTACAGCAGATAAAATCTGCCATGTACCAGATGAAATACCGTAACATGGCAGAAGAAGATAATAAAGAGAATAATGTTTTTTTTGTAGATACACTTATTGCAAAAACCAAAGCTCCCGCAAAAAATATACTGCAGAGTATGCAGGCCGAACTCTTTCTGAATTACCGCAATAACAACCGCTATAAATTTTATGGGCGTACAGAACTTACAGAAGAAAAAAGTAAAGACATCAGCACCTGGAGCCTTGAAAAACTTAATAAAACCATCACGTCTTTATATAAAGCATCGTTAAAAAATGAAGCTGTTCTGAAAGCAACTATGCTAAACGGAATGGATGCTATCATCCAGAAAGGTGAAAATACCCGTAATCTACGGCCAACATTATATGATTTCCTTGTTCACCGTGCACTTAACCATTTCATGAGCAGTGAGAACGATGTAACACAAGCTTCCTATAAATTCATCCTGAATGATGAGAGAATATTTGCGCCGGCCGCAGATTTCATCAAAACAAAATTCGTTACAAAAGACACCGGCTCGCTATATTATAATGCCCTGATTCTTTTCCAGGATATTTTAAAATTTCATTTAAATGATATAAACCCGGATGCGTTACTGGATGCAGATCTTATCAGGATCGATTTTGCAAATGAACACGGCATTTTCACCAATAAAGAAAAATTGTATGAAGACGCATTGAAGAATATTGAGAACATGTACAGTAAGAATACAGCCGCTGCACAGGCTATGTACCTACGTGCCCAAATGTATTATGATCGCGGCCTAAACTATGAAGCATTTACAAAAAAAGATAACCAGTATGAAATAAAAAGGGCAAAAGAGCTGTGTGAAATTGTCATAACCAGTTTCCCTAAATCAGAAGGGGCAATTAACTGCCAGAATTTATTGAACCAGGTAAAAATCCCCTCTCTTAATGTAGAAACAGAAAAGGTGAATATTCCTGAGCAGCCTTTCAGAAGCCTGGTAAAATATAAAAATATCAATACGCTTTATTTACGGATAGTAAAAACAAACAGGGATGAAATAAAAAAACTTACCCAGTTAAATTACGAGGAAGGATGGAATGCAATAACAAACCTTAAACCATTGAAGAGCTGGAGCATTAATTTACCAAACCTACAGGATTATCAGCAACACTCTGTAGAAATTAAAACAGGTGCGTTGCAACCCGGTACTTATTATATACTGGCAGGCATCAACCCCGACTTTTCATTACAGCAGAATATTATTGCAAAGCAGGTTGTGTATGTAAGCAATATCAGTTATATCATAAATAATAAAGACGAATTGTATGTGCTTAACCGAGATAATGGTGTTCCTCTTACAAATGCATCTGTACAATTGTGGCAGCAGGTATATAATTACACATTAAGAAAATATGAAGAAGTAAAAAAAGAGAAATATACCAGCGATGTAAATGGGTATGTAAAAATAACGAGGCCAAAAGAATCGTACAATAATGCTATACAGGTAAAGTATAACAATGATGAGTTATTCCTTGATGATAATATTGGTGGCTATTATTATAATAGTTATGAAAAACCTTCAATCAAAAGAACATTTTTATTTACCGACCGCTCTATTTACCGTCCGGGACAAACTGTGTTTTTTAAAGGCATAGTGGTAAGTACGGACAGTACGGGCAAAAAAAGTACAATTGTAAGCGGATATAAAACAAAGCTGATACTCTATGATGCGAACAATCAAAAAATAAAGAGTACCGACCTCATATCCGGGGAATTTGGCTCTTACAATGGTAGTTTCAAACTACCTGAAGGATTATTGAACGGGTCTTTCTATATACAGGATTCTCTAAATAACTCAACTCAATATTTCAGTGTAGAAGAATACAAACGGCCAAAATTCTTTGTTGAGATCAGTAAGCCAACAGGTACATACCGTTTGCAGGATAGTGTTAACATAAAAGGCACAGCAAAAGGTTATGCAGGAAATAATATCGACGGGGCCAAAGTAACTTATAGGGTTGTACGCAAAGTCCGTTACCCGGTTTGGTGGGGATGGGGTGGCTATTTCAGCAGGGGGAAAATTGCTTATCCAGGCAGCAGCGAAGAAATGGAAATAACCAATGGGGAAACAACTACCAATTCTTTGGGAGAATTCTTTGTAACATTCAACGCAATACCTGATGAAACTGTTGACAGGAAAAGTCAGCCCGTTTTTGATTATGAAGTAAGTGCCGACATTACCGACATCAATGGGGAAACAAGGAGTGGCAATACAAATGTTTCAGTTGCATACCAGATGCTGCAGCTCGATATTGTTTCTGCAGATAAAATGGAAGCCGACAGTATTAAAAACATTAAGATCAAGAGCTCAAACCTGAATGGACTCTTTGAAAAAACGATGGTAACCCTTGCCCTATATAAACTAAAAGCGCCGGAAAAAATATTCAGGGAAAGATATTGGGAAATGCCCGACCAGTTTATAATGAGCTACAACGAATACACAACTGCATTTCCTTATGATGCTTACAGTGATGAAGACCAGGTAAAAAAATGGCCCCTTGGAAACCTGGCAATGGAAAAAACAGATTCCACTACAGAGAACGGTAGCTTTTCTATACGCAACGGCCAGTTAGCTACCGGATGGTACAAACTTATTGTTACCACAAAGGATAAATATGGAGAAGAAGTAAGTGCAGAAAAATATATTCAAATAGCTGATGGAAACGGATATGTAACAGAAAACAGATCTGCAATAGACATAAAAGCAGGCAGTACTGTTGTTGAACCGGGCCAAAAGGTTAGTTACAGGCTTTCAACGGATTTTGATAAAATATGGCTGATACATAGTTTAAGCAAAGCTGGTAATGCAACCAGCACAAATTATCAATCAATATCATCCGGACTGCCATACAGCAATGACATTATGGTAACAGAAAATGACCGTGGTGGCATTAATATGTCTTATGCATTTGTACAGCACAACCGTGTTTATTCGGGCTCTCAAGACTTTGAAATTCCCTGGAGCAATAAAGACCTCAACATCAGTTATGAAACATTCCGTGATAAATTATTACCTGGCAGTGAAGAAAAATGGAAAATAAAGATCAGTGGAAATAAGTCAGAAAAAGTTGCTGCAGAGACATTGATAAGTATGTACGACGCTTCACTTGATCAGTTTAAAAAACACAGTTGGGTTTCTTTGAAATCACTGTGGCCTGTTTATAATGATTATACATCCTGGATAAAAAATGGATTTACGTCTGTAAACTCTGATGAATACAGCACCATAAGATATGAAGGACTGCAGCAAAAAACGAAATCTTATGATGAGTTGATAAATAACGGGTGGACTGAAAATTATTATACAGTACGTCATATGAAATTAGCATCACCGGTAATGGCAGGAGCAATAAACGAAGTTGTTGTTACCAATGCTAATGCCACTAAGCGAAAATCAAGAAGTGAAGGTTATAATTCTGAATCTGCGAAAGTTGATGCTGATGAATCTTCTCCAGAATACGACTCTATTGGTTTTAATATGAAAACAGGCAAAGCTAAAGATGAGAGCAAACAAAATTCAAATAATGTACAGATTAGAAAAAATTTCAATGAAACAGCTTTCTTCTTTCCTTCATTATTAACCGATGAGAATGGCAATGTTGAATTTTCATTTACCATACCTGAATCATTAACAGAATGGAAAATGATGACATTAGCCCATTCAAAAGAACTGGCCAGTGCATATTCAGAAAAAACAGTGATCACACAAAAGCCATTGATGGTGCAGCCAAATGCACCAAGGTTCATGCGTGAAGGAGACCAAATAGAATTCTCTGCAAAGATTGTAAACCTGGCTGAGAAAGAATTAACTGGCACTGCCCAACTGGAATTATTTGATGCGTCTAATAATAAACCGGTAGATGGCTGGTTTAAAAATGTTTTCCCAGCTCAATATTTTACGGTTGCAGCAGGACAGTCAATATCAGTGAAATTTCCAATAGGGATCCCATCCAATTTTAATTCTGCGCTTATTTACAGGATAAAAGCTGTGACCAAAGATGCTGATTTCAGCGATGGTGAAGAAGCTGCATTGCCCATACTTACAAACAGGATGCTGGTAACAGAAAGCATGAACCTTGGT
>Ga0209023_10002839_pt1 | contig 21165 bp, 16 predicted proteins | sample LakOneMetagenome_FD_187468 | JGI IMG/M metagenome (GOLD analysis project Ga0209023, IMG submission 187468) | Freshwater and sediment microbial communities from Lake Erie, Canada (SPAdes) (version 2) | ecosystem: Environmental > Aquatic > Freshwater > Lentic | place: Lake Erie, Canada...
TGCTCCGGCCGTGCGGACGGTGCCGTCGATCGAAAGGTCGAAGGTCCCGGGGTCGTTCGTGGGCGAGAGCTGCTTGCGCACCTCGAGGGTGCCCGTCGACCGGGTGTTGGTGAACGTGCAGACGATGTCTGCCCCTGCGGTGACGTTGACGGTGAGCGACGTCCCCGTCCCCGCGGCGATCGGCTGGCCGGCGGAGTTGCACACGATGGCCGACGAGTAGAGGCCGAGGTCGCCTCCGGCCTCCGACACGGTGACGGGCCCCGTGTTGACCGTGGTCGAGCCGGTCGATCCGTTGGTCGCGCCGGCGACGACGGTGGTGCCGCCGGCGCGCAGGTCGAAGGAGTGGCCGCTGTTCAGGGGATCGACGACGGTCTTGGTGAGCGTCAGGTTGCCCGTCTTACGGGTGTTGGTGAACGTGCAGACGACCTTGGCGCCCTCGTCCACGACCACGTTGTCGTCCTTGGTCACGAGGACCGGCGTGGTGCCCGCCGTGTCCACGCACGCGACTGTCGTCGTGTAGTCGGACAGGTTCGCCGCGTTTCCGGCGGCCACCGTCTCGGCGATCGAGTGTGAACCGACCGGAACGGTGCGCTCACCGGTCGTGCCGTCGTCGCCGACCCCGGCGACCTCGTGCGGCCCGCCGTCGATGTCGAGGTCGAACCGACCCGGGTCCGTCGACGGCACGAGTTCCTTGCGCAGTTCGAGCGTTCCGGTCTTGCGCGTGTTGGTGAAGGTCACGGTGTTCGTGCCGTCGGCGATGGTGACCGCTCCGCCGGCCGGAGCGACGGCGCTCGAGTAGCCGGCGTTCGCCGTCTCCGACACCGTGCACGCCGTCCCGGTCGGGATCCCCGACACGGTGTGCTGCTGGCCTGCCTTGAGTCCGATCGTGCGGGGCTGGGGACCGCAGTCCCACTGGAACGTGAACACCTGGTCGGGGTCGCCGAGGCTGTTGGGCGGGAACACCTTCCCGATGACGAGGTCACCGACCCGACGGTGATCGACGTAGCTCGCCGTCTGGGTCGCGCCGGTCGACGGGAAGCCGACCGTGCCGTTGGCAGCCGGCGTCACCTGGAAGAAGTCGCCGCTCACGCTGCCGTTCGGGTTCTCGTCCACGACGCAGTTCGATCCGGTCGGCACGTTCGACACCGTCACCGAGCCGGCGGTCGAGGGCGCGTTGATCGTGATGTCGAACGGGCTGCCCGGCACCGGGGCACCGCCGCAGGTGAGGTCGAAGCGGAAGGTGCCCGCACCCTGATCGATCGTCTTGGAGATCGTGATGGTCCCGACGTCGCGTCGGTTCGAGAAGGTCACGTTGTTGCCCTGCGAGGCCACGGTGATCTGTCGAGGAGTGACGTTGCCGGCGACCGAGCCGTCGAGGGTCCACCCGGCGGGGACCGCTTCGGTGATCGTGCACGATGTGCCCACCGGCACGCCGGCGATCGTGGCCGTGCCGTTGGCGCTGTTCGACGCCGTGATCGTCCGGCTGAAGGTACCTGCGGCCCCACAGTCGGCGACGAAGTCGAACGAACCGGACACGGGCAGCACGGAGGTGCCGGTCACGGCCTTCGTGATGACGAGGTCGGCGGTCTGACGGGTGTTCGTGAAGGACGCGGTCGCCTGCTGGCCGGCGACGATGGTGATCGGTCCGGCGGGTGCCGCCGTCTGGGTCCAGCCCGCCGGCACCGTCTCGGTGACGGTGCAGTTCAGGCCGGACGGGATCCCGGTGACCGCGGTCGACGTTCCGGTTCCACCCGAGGTCGTGACCGAGCGCGTCACGTCCCACGCCGTGCCGTCGCAGGCGACGGTGAAGTCGAACGTTCCGTCGCCGCCGACGGTCGACTTGTTCACGATCAGCGACCCGGTCTGGCGGGTGTTGGTGAACGACACGCTCTCCGCCGCCTGGTCGACCGGCTGCACGCTCTGCGAGCCACTCTGCAACCACCCCGGAGTCGTTGCCTCGGTCACCGTGCAGCTGGCGCCGAACGGGATGTCGGACGGCGTCTCGGCCGTACCGTTCCCGCTGATGTTCACGGTCTTCGGGTATCCGGCGACGCCCGGACAGGCGACGGTGAACTCGAACGTGGGTGAGCCGGAGGGATCGCCGGCGACGGCGTTCGTCGTCTTGTTCACGACGACCTTGGCGAAGCGACGGGTATTGGTGAACGCCACGTTGCGGTCCTGGTTCATCGTGGTGCTGCCACCGTTGGTGACGATGGCGCCGGTCACCGTCACCGCGAAGTTCGCGTTGGTGGCCTCGGTCACCGTGCACGACGCGCCGGGCGTCACGCCGAGGGTGACGCTTCCGCCGTTGGCCAGCGACACCGGTGAGCCGGCGATCTGGTTGCCGCCGCACGCGACGGTGAAGGTGAACGTGGTGGGGTCACCGGCGATGGCGCCGGCGATGGTCTTCGAGATGGTGAGCAGCGCGCCGACCCGATCGGTGACGGGGTTGGAGATCTCGTTGATCGCGATGCCCGACGCCGTGAACGTGGCGTTGGCCACATTGGTGATGACCGTGCCCGGGGCGACACCGGCGTTGACGGTCACATCGAACCGCACGACGCCGAAGCAGAGTTCGCCACCGGCGCACGACGCTCCCGTGAGGTTGTTGAGCGTGCCGAGGTTCGCGGTGACGGTGCCCGAACCGAACGATCCGCCCGACGCGAGTGCGGCCAGCGCTGCAGCCGACGTCTGGCCCTTGCCGACGCTGAGCGAACCGGGCACGAACGTCGTGCCCGCCGGGATCGAATCCGAGATGGTCACGTTGTTCAGATCGACGTCGCCGGCGACACGCACCGGCATCGTGTAGGTGAGGAGGTCGCCGGACTTCACGTACGGCGACGGGCTGGTCGAGTTGTCCCGGCCGACGGCAGTGCCGTTGACGGCCTGGTCCTTCTCGACGATCAACAGGCACTTGAGGGGCGACGACAGTGCGAACTGGCCGGCGTAGTAGTTGTCGCGATCGGTGGTGAAGGTGACGTCGATGGAGCTGGTGCCGCCGGGCACCTGCACGACCTGGGTCTTCGCGTCGATGCCGTGTCCGTCGCCGCGGCCACCCGAGTAGCCCTGCGCGATCGACGCGCCCGAGTCCGGATCGGCATCGAGGTCGGCGTTGTGGTCGGCGCTCACCTGCTTGCCGGAATCGAAGAAGTTGTCGGTGCCCGACGGGCCCGCCGGGTTGACCGTGGTCGAGCTTCCCGAGAGGTTCGACTTGACCTTCATCTGATCCTCGTCGAGGAACTGGTCGCCCTCCCACGCCAGAACCCCGAGGCGGAGGGCAACGGGCCCGGGCGACGCAGTGAGGAAGCCCGAGAGCGTCGTCGTGGTGTCCGCAGCGCCGTTCTGCTGCTGGATCAGGCCGTCGTATATGGCGACGTTCCGGTAGTCGTTGCGGTGGTTCGCTCCGGCACCGGCGTCGTCGTTGGCGCCGGTCAAGCAGTTGAGCGTCGGGAAGCGGTAGACGACGGTCAGCGACCAGCCGGCGTGGCAGTTCTCGCCCTGCATCGTCTGCACGTTGGCGACCGACACCGTCGTCGCGGTCGCTGCGGCGACCGTGGAGAAGGCGGCGGTCACGTCCGTGACGCCCTCGTACACGAGTCCGTCGTCGCTCGAGCCCGATGGCAGGGCCTGTGCGAGACCGCCGCTCGGGACGGTGTAGACGGTGTTCGCCGTGACGGTCGTGTAGGCGCCGGCGCCCACCTTCATCCGGACGGTGTTGGCGCTGGACTTGTTCGCGGTCGCGTTGGAGACCTCCGCGTGGTTGTCCGAGCAGTAGTACTCGGTCCCGTTGCTGCGGGTTGTCCCGAGGTTGCCGCCCCAGTAGAGGTAGGCGGCGTCGACGACGGCGCCCGACGGGATCGTGAAGGTTGCCGAGCTCCCGTTGAACAACGCCCCGTTCCCGTCGGGGTCGTTGTTGGCCATGTTGAGGTCGTCGTTGGTGGTGCTGTTGGTCGTGCAATTGCTGCCCGAGCAGTTGAGGACCGTGTTTCCGACCATGAGGAAGTCGCCGTTGACGTTCTTGTTGTAGCGGGCGCTCTGTCCCGCCCCGAAGTCAGCCGCTGCCTCTCCGACGGTGGGCACCATCGGCAAGCCGCCGAGGCCGACGAATGCGCACAACGCGATGACGCCCAGGCGTCGCGACGCCGTCGTGATCGATCGGTTCATGTCTGGCTTCCTCCCACCGACCCTGCCCGGGTCGGTTGGTTGGAGCGTGCAGCAACCGATGGCGCCTGACAATACCTTTCATCTCATTTCAGTGAATTGAGTTGAGGCGGTTTCCTCAACAGGAGAGGTTCGAACGTCCGACGGCGAGCGATCGGCGGGAGGTCAGTGCGAGAGCGGGATCCGGAGCAGGCACCCGAACTCCCCCGCCACGTCGGCGGAGACCCGCGCGTGCACGCGACCCTGTCGGGTCCGGAAGTCGCCGTCACCGGACTCCGGGTAGACGCCGTCGTGCCACACGCCGGGGAGGACGCAGATACCGAAGCTGCCGTCGCTGCGCGCGACCACTGCCCGTTCGAGGTCGGGATCGTCCCCGACCGGGACCACCGGGACGAGGAAGGGTCGCCCGTCGACCGACCAGAAGAGCTGGCCGCCGTCGGGGTGGTGGTTGAGATGCCACAACAGGATCTGCTCGCGCGGCCCCGACGACGGCGCGTCGAGCGACTCGGGCGCGCACCCCAGCCCGATCACGTAGTCGCCGCCGACGGCAGCGTTGCGGGCGCGGAGACGCTGGCCGTCCCAGACGGTGAGGAACGTGCCCTCGGTCGTGCCGCCCTCGATGCCGGTGCCGGGATCGAGGGGGCGTGGCCCCGACAACGGCCAGGGCACGATCGGCACCTCGAACTCGGCCGGGTCGCCTTCGGCGATGGCGAGCAGTTCGGCGAGTGACGGGTCGCGTCCGTCGACGACGGGCAGGTCCCGCCACGGCAGGCCGGATGCGATGTCGGGATCGAGGTACTGGGCAGGGGTCACTCCGGCGTGGGTCACGTCGCCGAGGCTAGGTCCGACCGCTTCCACTCCCACTGCTTCCACTCCGAGCGGTTCGGCGGTCAGCCGCCGGGGCGAACCCCTGCCGGCGGTGTGCCACCGGTGAACCCAGCGCCTCCGGGGAATCCTCCGTCGGGGATGCCGCCTCCGGGGAATCCGGTCGGGGTGGAGCCCGACGTGTTCGAGGCGCCGGCCGACTCGGCCGTCGCGGAGCCCGGGAGTGCGGCGTCGAGGTCGGCCAACACGACCCGCTGGCCCGACGTCAACCCGCTCGTGATCTCGGCCCACGTCGTCCCCACGACCCCTACCTCGACACGGGTGGACTTGGTGCCGGTCGCGGTCCGGAGGAGGACCGTGTGTTCGGTGCCGTTGGTCGTGACAGCCGACGTCGGCACGGCGAGCGCTTCCCGCGTGGCGCCGGTCACGATCGACACCGAACCGGTGGCCCCGCTGTGGAGGTCCGTCGGCGGCTCCTCGAGCGCCAACACCACCCGGTAGGCCGTGGAGGTGGATGCCGAATCGGGCGTCACCGAGATGGAGACGACCTCGGAGGAGAGCGGTTCGTCCGAGCTGTCGAGCGTCACCGTCGCCTGCTGCCCGACCTCCACGGTCGGAATCTTGGCGACCGGGATGGTCGTCGTCACTTCGAAGCCACCGTCCCCGACGACGATGATCTGCTGGGTCGTCGACGCGGCCGTGACCGACTCTCCGGTCTCGAACCCGACCGCGACCACCGTGCCCGAGATGGGCGCGGTGAGCTCCGTCTGCGCCACGTTGTGGGTGGCGACGATCACGTCGAGCGCTGCAGCATCCACGGCCTTCTGCAGCGCGATCAGCTGTTCCGATGACGGGGTGCTGGACGTGCCGCTCGATGTGGCCGCTGCTGCCGGGAGAGGTGAGCTCGCCGGTGCGGCGGTCGTGGTGGTGACCGGCGCCCCGCTCGCTCCTGCTGTGCTTCCGCCGCCGGCCGTGACCGCAGCGGTCGATGCCGACAGGAGGCGGTCGAGTTCCTGGGTCGCCGACGACAGCGTTGTCTGGGCTGCCGCGGTGGCGGCCTGGGCCGAGCGGACCGTACTCAGCGCCGAACGGCAGGCGGCGAGCACGTCGGTGGAAGGAACGGTCGGAGGCACGGTCGTCGTCGACGGGCTGGTCGTGGTCGTGGTCGTCTCGGTGCTGTCACAGACCGCGGCCGCCGACTGATACGTCGCCTCGGAATCGGTGAGTGCCGCGTCGACCGTCCGCTGCGCGTCGAGGACGGCCTGCTGCGCATCGCGCAGCGCGGCGGCGTCGGTCGCGGCGGTACCCGAAGCGGAGGAGCCCGACGTCGTGGTCGATGCGGGCGAAGGGGTCGCGGTGGCCGCAGCGGCCGTGGTGACGGTGGTCGTGGCGGTGCGGGCACCGGTGACCGACGACGCGGTGGGAGCGGCGCCGGCGCCACCGGTGCTGGTGGGTTCGCCGTCGAGCGCCTTGGACAGGGTGAGCTCGGCCTGGGCGAGCGCTGCCTGCCTGGTGTGGAGTGTCCGTTCGAGGCTCGCCGTGTCGACCGTCGCCAGTGTCTGGCCCGTCACGACCTGATCGCCGACCCCCACCGCCACCGAGGCGACGGTGCCGCTGATCGGGAAGGCGACCGCGGCCTGGTTCACGGCCTCGACGGTCGCGACGCCGTTGAGGACGGCCTGGACATCGTGTGTGCCGGCAACGGCGGTTCGGTAGTTCAACGCCTCCGATCCGGACGCGTTGACCGCGACGAACCCCGATGCGACGAGGGCAACCGTGGTGAGACCGACGAGGCCCCACCGGGCTCGGCGGGTCCGCCAGAACGGGACGACCCCGTCGGGGTCGGGAAACAGCGACGACAACCGCGCGTCGGCGGTCGTGGGGCGGGTCGAAGCGGGGGCGTCGGTCATGTCCTATTCGTTCCTCAACGCGTCGATGGGGGTGAGTTTGGCGGCGCGGGTGGCGGGGAAGACGCCGAAGCCGACACCGATGGCCATGGCCATGGCGATGGCGGCGAGGCAGGCGGGGATGGAGACGAGCACTTGGGAGTCGGTGAAGTGGGGGAGTACTTCTGCGCCGATGATGCCGAGTGTCACGCCCAAGATGCCGCCGGCGAGGCCCAGGATGAGGGCTTCGACGAGGAATTGGCGGCGGATGAGTTGGGGGCGGCCGCCGAGGGCTTTGCGGAGGCCGATCTCGCGGGTTCGTTCGGTGACGGAGACGAGCATGATGTTCATGACGCCGATGCCGCCGACGAGGAGGCTGATGATGGCGATGCCGGCGAGCATGACGGTCATGGTGTCGTCGACGGTGGAGGCCGCCGTCAGGATCGACTCCTGGGTGGCGATCGAGAAGTCGGCGTCGCTGGAGTCGGAGATGCCGTGAGTGTTCAACAGCAGCTGATCGGTCTCCTGGTAGGCCGCTGACAGTGTGTCGGCGGAGGTGGCTTTGACGTAGATGCTGGAGACGGAGTTGCGGTTGGTGCCGCCGACGAGGCGTTGGGTGTAGGTGGAGAGCGGGACGATGGCGAGGTCGTTGTTGGAGGTGGACTCCGACGACGACAACTCGTCGAGGATGCCGATAACGGTGAGCTTCGTACCGTTGTAGGAGACGGTTTGGCCGACGGCGTTGCCGCTGGGGAACAGTTCGTCGGCGGTGTCGGGTCCGAGGACGACGACGGCGGTGGCGTTGTCCTCGTCCGCGTCGGAGAGGAACCGTCCGGTGGACACGTCGCGGGACCGGACTTCGGACCAGTTGGTGGTGGTGCCGGTGAGGGTCGTGGTCCAGTTGGCGGTGCCTTGGACGAGTGATACCGAGGTGGTGGAGACGCCGGCGACGGCTTGTACGTCGGGGGCGACGTTGTTGGATTCGAGGGCGGCGACGTCGGTGGTGGTGAGGGTGGACGCGGTGCCGAAGCCGCCTCGGGTGCCGGTGCTGGCGTCGGTGGTGCTGCCGGGCGATACGACCAACAGGTTGGTGCCGAGTTCGCTGATCTGGTCGTTGATCTGGGCTTGGGCGCCTTGGCCGAGGCCGACGGTGAGGACGACGGCGCTGATGCCGATGAGGATGCCCAACATGGTGAGCGCCGAGCGGAGCCGGTGGGTACGGACCGCCTCGAACGCGCTGCGGAGTGTGTCTCGCCAGCTCATGTCGGTTCCGCCGGCATCGAGTCGTCCGGCGTCCAGATCCGGCCGTCGCGCACTTGGATGACGCGTTCTGCTCGTTCGGCGACGTCGGGTTCGTGAGTGATGAGGACGATGGTGCGGCCTTCGGTGTGGAGTTCTTCGAGGAGTCCGAGTACGTCGTCGGTGGAGGTGGAGTCGAGGTTGCCGGTGGGTTCGTCGGCGAGGATGAGTGCGGGTTCGGTGACGAGGGCGCGGGCGACGGCGACGCGTTGTTGTTGGCCGCCGGACAGTTCGCCGGGTTTGTGGTTGGCGCGGTTGGCGAGGGAGACCTTGTCGAGTGCGGCCATGGCGCGTTGTTTGCGTTCGGCGGGTGGGTTGCCGGCGTAGATGAGGGGGAGTTCGACGTTGCGCCATGCCGGCAGGTAGGCGAGCAGGTTGAACTGTTGGAACACGAACCCGATGAGGAGGTTGCGGACGTCGGCGAGGTGGTTCTCGTCGAGGGTTCCGACGTCGTGTCCGGCGAGGCGGAATTCGCCGGCGGTGGGGATGTCGAGGCAGCCGAGGATGTGCATGAGCGTCGACTTGCCGGAGCCGGATGGGCCGGTGATCGCGACGAATTCGTTCTGTTCGATCCGGAGGGTGACTCCGGCGAGGGCGGCGACTTCGACGTCTCCGGTGCGGTAGAGCTTGGTCACGTCGGTCAGCTCGATGACCGGGACGGTCTCGGGTGAGGTGACCAGGCGAGTCGGCCTGACGGTCGTCGCAGTCATCGGCCCGCTCCCGTCGCTCCGGCGCCGGTCGGAGCGCCGGTCGGGGCACCGGTGGCAGCGTTGCCGACGCCCCGACCCGGGAAGCTGATGACGACCTGCTCGCCGGCCTTCAGCCCTGACGTGATCTCGGTCATGCCGCTGGCCGTCAATCCGATCGTGACCGATCGGGTCTCGGTGGCGCCGTCGGCCGTGCCGTCCGTGCTGACCGTCACGCTCGAGCCGGTGTCGTCGGTGGAGACCGCTCGCGTCGGGACCTGCAGCACGTCGGTTCGCTCGGCCGTCACGATGTCGGCCGTGACTGACGACCCGACGTAGAACTGGTCGGTGGCGCCGGTGAACGAAACGACCACCTGGTAGGCGGCGACGCCGGAGCTGGCATCGGCGATGCGACTGACCTCCGTGACCGATCCGGTTGCGGTCGCCCCGCTGGCGCTCGACTGCGTCGTGCCGGTCCCGCTTTCGCCCCCGAGCTCGGTCGGGAATCCACCGGTCGGGAAGCCACCGGAGGGGAGTCCGCCGCTGGGGAACCCGCCGAACCCGCCGCGTCGGTTGGAGGAACTGGTCGTCACAGCGACGTCGACCGCCTGACCCACCTCGATGCTGTCGATGTCGGTGCTGTCGACGGAGACCTCGACCTCGAACCGGCCGCTGCTGACCACTTGGATCTGCGCCGTCGACGACGACGAGCTGGTCGACTGGTTCGCCGACGGGAGTGCTGCGGTCGAGCCACCACTCGTCGCGGAGGAGCGACCCGAACCCGTTCCCGATCCCGTGAGGGTCGTGCCGCCCTGTCCGCCGCTCGACAACTCCTCGCCGACGGTGAGGTCGACGCTCGCAACGGTGCCGTCGAAGGTCGCCACGAGCGATGCTCCGGCGAGTGCCTCCGTCGCGGTGGCGAGGGTGTCGTTGGCCGTGGCGATCTGTGCGATGTCGGCGGCGATCTGCTCGTCGGACGCATCGGCGTCCTGGTCGTCGGCGAGCTTCGCCTCGGCGTCGGCGACCGCCGACTCGGCCGACGTGACCGCAGCGGCCAGCTCCGACGAGTCGATCGTCGCCAGTACCTGCCCGGCCGTGACGGTGTCCCCGGCCGCGACGTTCACCGCGGTGACGGTGCCCGACGACGAGAAGCTCAGGTCGTCGGTCTGGGCGGCGGCGACGGTTCCCTCGGCCGACACCGTCTCGTTCATGGAGCCACTGGTGACCTCCACCAGCTGGTTCGTCGGAGTGACCGCGGCCGTCGTGGTGGTGGTCGTGTCCTCACGGATGCCGAACCACCAGACGGCGACGGCAACCAGCGCGATCGCCGGCATGAGCACGAAGGGGTGAAGGAGGCGCCGTCTCACGATCGGCCCACGGAGGAGGTGTGTCGTACCTGCATGGAGACGAGCATCGGGCCCGTTCCTGGGAGTTGCCTGAGAGCGATCGGGGAGTTCCTCCGGTGTTCTGCCGATTCCTCAGAGAACCCTCAGAAGCGACGAAGCGCATGTCGAGGAACTCGGTGGAACAACTCAGCACTTCCCCAGGAAGGTCTGAGGAACCGGGCCGATCGTTGTCGCCATGAGCTACGAATCCATGCCGAACCAGCCGCCGACCGATCCGCCGCAACCGCCCGGCGCGATGCCGGTCCAGCCGGCTGCCGACGCAAAGCCCAGTGGACCCACTGCCAAGACCTGGATCATCGGTGGTGTGGGAGCTGTCGTCATCGCCGCGGCCGCCATCATCGGCATCAACGCGGCCTCGTCGGACACCACGACCGTCGACACGGCAGCGGCAACCAACGGCACTGCCGCCAACGGATCCAACGGCGCTGCGGCCGACGGCCAGGGCGGCTTCCCGGGTCGCGGCGGCGGCACGTTCGGCACGATCGAGTCGATCGACGGCGCCACCATCACGGTGGCCGGCCAGGACGGGACGTCCACCAAGGTCGTCACGACTGACGCCACCACCGTCACCTCCACAGGCGAGGGGACCGCGGCCGACCTGAAGGTCGGCGACAACGTTCAGGTCACCGGGTCCGGCACGTCGTCCGACCTCGCTGCCGAGCGCGTGGTCGACAGCGGTGACGTTGCCGCCACCGGCGGGTTCGGTGGACGCGGCCAGGGCCAGGACGGTCAGAACGGCCAGGGCTTCCCAGGAGGGACGCCGCCCGAGGGGATGAGCATTCCCGAGGGAATGACCCCGCCCGAAGGGATGACGCTGCCTGCCGACGGACAGATGCCCACCGACGGGCAGATGCCGACGGGAGCGGACGGCCAGCAGCGCGTGTTCGCCACCGGCACCATCGAGTCGATCGACGGCTCGACGATGGTGGTGAAGGCGAGTGACGGCACGACCTCCACCGTGACACTGTCGGACACGACCACGATCTCCGTCGTGACCACGATCACGGTCTCCGATCTCGCCGAGGGCGACACGATCATGGTCCGTGGCGAGACCGTTGACGGCACGGTCACCGCCACCTCGATCACCGAGGGCGCCACCGGGTTCGGCGGCGGAGGATTCCCCGGAGGCGGCGCCCCGGGTCGGCCTGATCAGTCGGGCGGAGCCACTGGCTCGGGTTCCGCGTCGAACTGATCGGCAACGTCAGGCCGGCCCCGCGTTTCGACGCGGGGCCGGCCTGATTGCGTTCTCGGGCTCAGCCGTTCGTCGCGGTCACATTGGCGGAGACGGTGGTGTGCCTTTCGAACCCGCCCGAGTGCTTGGACTGCTTGCAACAGGCGGAGTCCTAGCTGGCTCGTGAACTCCTGACGCGAAGGTCTTCGACCCTCGGCGCTTGCTCCACGTACTCCTCCAGGGCCCAGTTCATGATCAGGTTCACAGAGACCTGACGCTCTCGGGCGAGGGCCTTGAGGCGTTCGTCCAGCTGCGGCGAGAGCCTGACCGCCTTCGTCACCCTGTCATCGAACTCGCGGGGTCGTGCCATGGCGGCAGTCTAACTACATCGCTGTAGTTTGTGAAGGTATTCGCGCGAAATCGCGCGCATTAATGACCCCAGAAATTATCGGGTATCCACCACTTGTCAGCAGGTACCCGTTACGGTCCGACTTGGTCAAGTGGCCAAGCTGAGTCGGCCTGCGGCCACCTCTCGGCGCAAGGACCCACTGAGGTGGGAAGGAGACACCAATGGCGGATCGACAAGTCACTCATGCACACCGCGACGATCAGGGGATCATCCTGGCTGTTTGCTGGAAAAGTGGCACCAGCTTGATGTACACGGCGCGGCAGCAGGTCGTCGACGACATCAGTTCGGGCGCTCACCGGTACTACGTCCATGAACAGGCGCCCGCGGTCTGGATCGAGGTCATCACGGTGAACGGTGTCCAGTACATCAAGACCGAGGCGGATTCGACCTCGCAGAACAATCTCGACAACCTTCCGACGTGCACTCAGAAAGCCGGGTGAAGAACGCACGTTTCTTGGGTACACCAGTTCGTTGATAAGGTGCGTCGGAGGAGCGTTGCTCATCCCCGAGTTTGTGCAGACCCGAGGTGGAGTTGATCGGCTGGGACTACAATCAGACCTTTGACGTACTCATGACCGCCCACGGCGAACCTGTCACCGTGGCCCGGAGAGCATCCCGTCGTCCAGGCCGGCCACGCCGCGGCGGGTAGCACCATCATGTCGAAATAGGCCTGCCAACGCAGGAGCCCCGGCCGTCAGGAGAGCCGCTCATCGGGGTCACGTCGGCGGAGACGGTGGTGTGCTGTCCCAGGACATCGGAAACCCATCTTGTCGCGTCATCGGAAACGGTTCGGTGGTCGTGTGAGGGGGTGTCGAAGAACCGGTTGATCATCACCGCTGTCGTTGTCGAGGGATGGTCCCCAAGCGGACGTGGCCCGCGACTACGGCGTGTCGAAAGGGTGGGTATCCCAAGCTCGTCGCCCGCTATCGCGACAAAGGCGACGCCGTACCACCGGGCCCGCCACGACCGCATCGACACCACCGGCAAGATCACGCTGCGCCACAACAGCCGCCTGCATCACATCGGCGTCGGACGAGAACACGCCCGAACGCACATCATCGTCCTCGTCGCACACCTCGATGCACGCATCGTCAACGCCGCCACCGGCGAACTCCTCCGCCACCTCACCCTCGACCCCACCCGGGACTACCAACCCACCGGAAAACCCCGCTCCCAGAAACGACAAAACCCCCGAACCTGAGGGTTCGAGGGTTTCCTATGTCGTGAGAGATCACACTGCGGAGGGGGTGTGGCTACGTTCGAACTCCGCGAGGTGGCATGGTCTGGCTGAGCTACTTTCGCGTTGGCGTCTAGACGTAGCGGAAGGCAGCTGACGGACTGATCCGGGTTGCTCCGATCGCCGGAAGGAAGCCCGAGACGAGGCCGATAGTGAGTCCGAGGACCGGTGCCGCCACGAGGTAGCGCGGGTCGAGGATTGGCTCACCCGCAGGTCGGATGCTGAGCACCAGAGCTGCGCCTGCCCAACCTCCCGTGAAGCCGCCGAGAAGCCCTGCAAGGCAGGTCTCGGAGAGCACGAGTACGAAGATATGTATCGGTCGAGCGCCCATGACACGGCGTAGGCCGATCTCGGGACGTCGAGAGGTCACAGAGCTGTAAGCGGACAGTCCACCTGCCAGCACAGCTCCGGCAAGGACCACCGCGGCTACGACGACGACGAGATCTCGCACGTCGCTGTCGACCTGACCGCCGAGACTGGAGGTGTCAAAAACAGCGGACCCTTCGATTGCTTCCGGTCGATTCGGCACGAGCGCATCCCCAACTGAGCGTGCGACAGAGTTGGCGTAGCCGGCATCCACTTGGACGGCGATCGTTGTCGACCCGCCTCCCAATGCAACCTCGGCCGATCTCGTGACGAGTACCGAAGTGAGCAGGGCCGGAACTTCGGGCGACGACGTGATCACACCGAGGACGGGACAAGGTATGCCGTCCACAGACACGGTCGGGCCTAAGCCAACCGGACCGAGCGACAGATCTCGCGCTACTCCCGAACCCACGAACGCACCACCGCCCGACACGATGCTCCTGTCAGCATCCGCCGGTTGACCGGGGACGTTGAGATCCAGGGCTGCCTCAAGGCTTCCAGTAAATCGGACTACTGGTGCCTGGGAAGTGAACCCACCGGAGCTGACGTCGCGCTGACCGAGCTCGGTGAGTACCACGGCGGCCGTTGCGCCATTGATGTTCTCGACGCGTTGGGCGGCATCGTCCGGAAGTTCAACTGAGGTATCGACTAGCTGGGCGGTGACGAACGTCGATCGCTGCGCTGCGAATCTGTCTGAGACGGATACGCGTGTGGCCTCGGCGAGGCCGAGCACCGCAACCGCACTGCCGATACCGACTGCTGTGAGCGCAGCAACTGTTGCGATACGTCCTGGGCGTGAGAGGACGGTCGATCCGACATCATCGAGGTGGGCGCGGATGCGGAGACGGCTGCGAATCGTGCCAGTCATCATGTGAGGTGCGACGGCGAGGGCTCGACGCGGCCGTCGCTGACGACAAGACGACGTTGCGCCCGCCGGGCCACTTCGTCGGAGTGCGTGACGCACACGATCGTCAAGCCCGCAGCGTGAAGGTCGTCAAGGATGTCGAGTACGAGCGCCGAGGTTGCAGAATCAAGGCTGCCTGTCGGCTCATCGGCGAGGAGCAGTTTCGGCTGGTGGACGAGCGCCCGTGCAATGGCGACGCGTTGGCGTTCTCCACCCGAGAGCTCCCCGGCGTCGGCCTCGCTGCGGTGGAGCAGTCCGACGCGGTCGAGTGCCGCTCGACTCCGTTCGGTTGGGTCACCGCGTCCGCCACGGTAGAGCAAACCGCGTGCGACGTTCTGGGTTGCACTCAACCTGTCATCGAGCAAGAAGGACTGAAACACGAAGCCGATCAGCTCTCCCCGCACCGAGGCGCGATCGCCCTCGGAGCAAGCGATCATGTCGATGCCCTGGAGTAGGTACTGGCCCCCAGTGGGCCGCTCAAGTCCGCCGAGGACGGAGAGCAGACTTGACTTACCAGCGCCGGAGCGCCCGGTGACGGCAACGTACTCGCCGTCAGCAACGGTCACGTGCGCGTTGACAACTGCGTTGACGATCGGGGGGCCTGGATAGGTCAGCGCCAGGTCGTGGGCATCCACGATCAAGGTCATCGAGTTCCTCCGGAGCCGAGTACGACCTTGTCGCCTCGACGCAGCTTGCCGGTGTCGATGATCTCCACCCATCCATCGACCGTCTCGCCGACGGACACTGCGACTCGTCGTTGACGTTTGCCGTCCAGCACGAGGACGCGAGCGGAGTCGGATTGCTCGTCCTCGACGATGGCTGAACTCGGAACGACGAGATCGGCCGAGCGAGGCGGAACGAGCGCTACCCGCAGGGTGACTTCGGATCCATCAATGTCGAGCGTGTCCGGCGCGAGTGGTTCTAGTTCGACGTTCAACGTGGAAGGGACCGTGCCCTCGGGCAGTGCCGTTGCCTCTGTCGAAACGATGCGGGTGACCTTGAGCGGGATGGGCGGCTGTCCGTCGGTGACAGCGTCGAGGCCTGCCGTGAGGAGCGCCTTCTGGGACTGGGTGATATCGGCCCGCACCACCTCCGGACCAGACTCGATGGTCAGGATGGTTTGGCCGTCGGTCAAGGATTGACCGAGAGCTGCGTCAATTGACACAACGCGTCCGGGTAGTGCCCCGACGACGGCGAGTTCCCTGGCTGGCACTACCACACCTTCGATCCGACTGAACTCCGTGGTAGCGGCGCGAGCAGCGTCAAGTGCACTCTTCGCTGCTGCGGTATCTCCCGTAGTAGCTCGAAGGAGACTCTCGGCATTGCTCTCTGCGCGATCGAGTTCGACACGCTTCGCGAGAAGCTGGCCCAGCGTGCCCTGGGTCGTCAACGGGGTGCAGCCGATCGACCCGTAGGTGTCGAGAACCGCTTGAGCGGTCGAAGACCCGAATACGCCTGGAGGATCATCACTTGGGTGACCGCACGCCGCGAGAGCGGTTTGAAGCTGAGAGACGTCGGTGCCGATGTCGCCGGGACGGAGATCTCGATATGGCTGGATCGCTCCCGGTAGGGCGATGATTGGACGATCGGCGACCGAACCCAGGAGCCCACATGGCCTCACGGTCGCGTCGACTGCTACGTCGAGGCTTGTAAGTACCGGCCGATTGCCCTCGGCGGTGGGCGGCGCAAGCACGTCGGCACGATCGCGGAAGTGCTTGGATCCTCGAAGGACGAGATCGCTCTGGAGTACTCGAGGTCCGACGACATACGTGACCGGTTTGGCTGCGACTCGTGACCTCTCCGTGATCTCCGACGGCGATGACGATGTCAGTGCGACGACAACGAGGGCGGCGAAGCCCGCTAGCGGGAGGATAACCAGCCCCCACCGGGCCACAGTTCCTCCAGCTAAGCGCTTGCGCGGGGCGGACGGCACCTACCTGTCACCACTCGCCAAGCCGAGCGATGCAGCGATTTGGTCGATCTTCTTCGTGTAGTGCGTCGTAGCTTCCCGCTGTGCTCGCAACTGGGACTCGTGTCCGACGGCTTGACGAAGCTGCTCGTCGTACTCGGTGGAATAAACCAACTTGAGATACCCGGTCGACTCCTGGCACTTTGCGTCCGCAGTCGCAACCTCGATCTCCTTCGCCGCGACCGGCTCGTCAGAAGTTGGCGAATCTGTTCCGTACAACTCTTCCAGTACCTTCACAGCGACATCACCGTAGTTGTCGGCTCCCTCGACATACTGGCCGTAGCCCTGCTCGCTCAGGCATCGCCTCCATTTCTCAGTCGCGTCGAGAACCTCGGGATCGGCCATGGTGGAGGAGTAGGCCGCCGATGCGTAGTCGAAGACGAGCGACTGAGGTGGAGCCGGAACCTCTTTGCGCATCTTGGCGACGCATTCGTTGAAGGCGGCCTGCTGCTGATCCGTGAGCTTCCGACTGTTGAGCTCCAGCTGCTCCTTCGTAGCACCGCCGTCCTGCCGGTAGCCAAGCTCGGACGCGACTTTCAGGTCAAAGATGCGACGTCCGAACCGGTTGGTGGATTTGGGCGCCGCCCCGATGACGTCTGGCGCGGCCGGAATCGTCCACTCGACACCCTTAGAATCCATGCAGTTCTTGACGAGAACATTTTCCACGTAGTTCGGCCATGTGCTCGACGAGACGCTGACCTCATCTAACGGCAGCGCATAGGTCGCAAGGTCGCGGTGCGATCCAAGTTCCTTCTCGACAGACCCGAGATCGTCCGACCCGCAGCCGGCCGACAGGACCGCCGTGGCAGAAACCACGACGATCGCTGCCGACCGAGCAAGGAAGGGTCGCCTCGGACGTAGGCCAGGGCGACCCAGCATCAGGCGACGCACCAACGATGCGAGTCGAGTGAGTCGTTGAAGCCGACGGGCCCTGACGCGTTGCCGAGATCGGAGTCACCGCTGCCGAGTACTTGGAGGAAGCTTGCGCCGCCGCCGCTGACATCCTTGTACATACGTACGTTGCAGGAGTTGCCGAAGTTGACCACCGACGAGACGCTGTCGTGGGGGCTCGTGGTCGTGTTGTAGTAGTAGTCGTTGCCGTAGGCATTGTCATCGCCCGACCAGGCGCCGCTCTTTGCCCCGTCTCCGAACGACTGGTAGCTGGCGTCCTTCCAGACGCACACGTACCCGCCGCCCGGACAGCTCACGGTTGCTCCAGCGTCCAAGCTCACGGCCCCCACGCCCAGCATCGCCACTGCGGCAGCGGCAGCCAACCGGCCCAACCGCCTGCCAATCGCCAATTTTGTCATTCTAACCCCTCCATTATTGTTAGTGGATGGCGCCGACTAGGAACACCAGATCGACGTCGGGAGACTCTTGCCCTTGAGTCGGTGGTCGTGACAAGAATATTTGGCCGATCGAGCGGGAGTGGACGAGCTCGTCGCGGGTCCTAAAGGGTCCGTGGTGGGGACTGCTGCATGTCGCGGCAGATCCGCCACACCGTGCGTTCGCACACGTTGTGGCCGGCGACGCGGACTTCGTCGTAGAGGAACCGGTATCCGAACTCGGGGTCGTCTCGATGCGCGTCGAAGATCGCGTTGGCCAGCCAGGCCTCGTTCAGTTCGGCGTCGGTGACGGGGCAGGCGAGCCAGCGGTAGTAGTTCTGGCGACAGAGCTTGAGGACCCGACACGTCACCGTGACGGGGATTCCGTCGTCGGCGAGCTCGCTCACGAGCGGGTAGAACCTTTTCCCGGCAGGTTCGCCTGGGACAGATATGCCGCGCCGCACTGCCGCTTACCTCGCTACCTGGCGGAGACGGTGGTGTGCTGTCCCAGGACATTGGAAACGGGTCTGTCGCGTCATGGGAAACGTTGGCGCCCTTGTGTGCAGGGGTGTCCAAGGCCAGGTTGATCATCACTGCGGTTGTTCTCGAGGGTCGTTCCCAGGCTGTGGTGGCTCGCGAGTACGGGGTGTCGCCGGGGTGGGTGTCCAAAACTCGTCGCCTGCTACCGGCTCGATGGCGAGGCGGCGTTCGAGCCCCAGTCGCGGCGTCCCCACACCTCACCGCCCCCACCGCTCACTCCCACACCGGGCCACCCCTGCAACCATCTACCAGGCCCGCCCCAAAGCCGTGCCCGCCCACGCCGACAGCGACGTCCACTACCGGGTCCGCCACGACCGCATCGACACCACCGGCAAGATCACGCTGCGCCACAACAGCCGCCCGCACCACATCGGCATCGGCCGAGAACACGCCCGAACCCACGTCATCGTCCTCGTCGCCGACCTCGACATCCGCATCGTCAACGCCGCCACCGGCGAACTCCTCCGCCACCTCACCCTCGACCCCACCCGGAACTACCAACCCACCGGAAAACCCCGCTCCCAGAAACGACAAAACCCCCGAACCTGAGGGTTCGAGGGTTTCCTATGTCGTGAGAGATCACACTGCGGAGACGGTGGGATTCGAACCCACGGTGAGTTGCCCCACACACGCGTTCCAGGCGTGCCGATTCGTCCGCTCTCGCACGTCTCCTGGGCAGGTGACCGGCATCGAGCGTAGCTGGTCCCGCTGGCATGTCCGCCACTTTGTCCAGCTACACTGCCCCGGTCCGTGTTCTGGTGAGGCGGTCGGGTCCTGTGCAACTCAGGGCCGTGAATCGGGTCAGGGTCGGAAGGCAGCAGCCCTCAGCGGATACCAGGGTGTGCCGCAGATCGCCTGACCGTCTCACCAGGCCACGGAAGCCGGTTCACTCGGAGCCGACGAGGCTCCGGCTCACGACAACGTGAGCCAGAGCAGCGCGAGTTGGATGCAGTTGAAGAGTGCGTGCGCCACGATGCTCGTACCCAGCCGCCCGGTCAGTCTGGCGATCGCCCCGAGGCCGAATCCCATCACCGCGAGGCTGACGATGAGGTCGGCGTTGCCCCACCCCTCGCTCGGGGTGATGTGCGCCGCACCGAACACGGCGGCCTGCATCGCGACGGCGATCCAGGGCGTCCACCGTGACGACAGGCCCCGTTGGATGAGACCGCGGAACAGCAGCTCCTCGGTGAGGGGAGCGATGAGGCCGGCGGTGACGAAGAGCGTCGCGAATGTGACGACGTCGCGGCCGCGTTCGGACACCTCGGTGAGGTTGGAGCCACTCGGCGCACCGAGCAGGTGGGCGACGATGTTGATCACCATCAGCGCGATCGTGAGCGCGACGGCGCCGCCGATGCCGAGCGGGACATCGATCCATCGGAACCGGAATCCCAGATCGTCGACGAATCGGCCGGTGCCCCAACGTCGGGATCCGTACCACGCCGCGAGCGGCATGCCGAAGGTGCTCACGGCGAACAGGCCGAGCTGCACCAGCGCCTCGGGCGTCTCGGGAAGCAGCGCCGCCACCCTCGTCCCGATCGTCAGGACGACGATCAGCACGATGCCCAGCACTGCGGCGGGAAGCTGGAGCGTCGGGGTGCGGGGGAACCATGTGCCGTCGTCCGACACTGGTGTGGGCTCCGGCGGCGTGATCCACTGCCACCCGTCCCACCAGAGCCAGCGCTCGTTGTGGTGGTCGCGGTACCAACCGGGAGGCGCGCTCGGGGCCGTGGCCGGCGGAGGCGCGACGGGAAACGACACGCCGTGAGCATACGGAGCGCCAACATCGATCCGTCCGTCGGGGCCGCGCCGACCTGACCCCGCTCTCAGGGGTCCGCACTCCGAGGCCCGCCCCGTCTGGCCGTCAGAGGGCGACAACTAGGCTGGCCCCCGATGGCCCACCAATCGCTCTACCGCCGCTACCGGCCCCGCCGTTTCGCCGACGTGCGGGGGCAGGACCACGTGGTGAAGGCGCTGCGCAACGCCGTGGCCCAGGGCACCGAGGGTCACGCCTACCTGTTCAGCGGTCCCCGTGGCACCGGCAAAACCTCCACGGCGCGGATCCTCGCGAAAGCGCTCAACTGTCCGAACCTCGTCGACGGCGAGCCGTGCGGCGAGTGCGAGAGCTGCCTCAGCATCGAACACGGCAACAGCTACGACCTGTTCGAGCTCGACGCCGCTTCGAACAACGGCGTCGACGCCATGCGGGAGCTGATCAGCCGTACCGTCGTCGGGTCGCCGGGCCGCAACAAGGTGTACATCCTCGACGAGGTGCACATGTTGTCGCCGGCGGCGTCCAACGCGCTGCTGAAGACGCTCGAGGAGCCGCCGGAGCACGTGTGCTTCGTGCTGGCCACCACCGATCCGCAGAAGGTGCTGCCCACGATTCGTTCGCGGACGCAGCACTTCGAGTTCTCGCTCCTCTCGGCGACCGAGCTCGCCGACTACGTCCGGTGGATTCGCGACGACGCTGGGCTCACGTTCGACGACGCCGCGGTCGACCACGTGGTGCGGCAGGGCCGGGGTTCGGCGCGCGACACCCTGTCGGCCCTCGACATGGTGGTCGCTGCCGGCGGGGTCACCGACCGTGCCGAGTCGGTCGAGGAGATCATGACGGCGCTCGTCGACCGCGACACCGCCCGCGTCATGATCGCGGTCTCCGACGCGGTCGCCCAAGGGCGCGAGCCGCGGGTCCTCGCCGAGCAGCTGCTGGTCAGCCTGCGCGACGCGTTCCTCGCGTCCGTGCACGCCCACCTCGAGCACCTGTCCGACAGCGACCAGGCGCAGATGGCCGACCTGGCGGGTCGGCTCGGTACGGCGACCATCACCCGAGCGCTCGAATCGCTCGGGCTCGCGATCGTCGACATGCGCCAGGCCGCCGACCCTCGGGTCCCGCTCGAGGTCGCGTTGATCCGGCTGACGACGCCGAGCGCCGACACGTCGGTACAGGCTCTCGTCGAGCGCATCGACGACCTCGAGCGACG
>Ga0209023_10002840_pt1 | contig 21162 bp, 19 predicted proteins | sample LakOneMetagenome_FD_187468 | JGI IMG/M metagenome (GOLD analysis project Ga0209023, IMG submission 187468) | Freshwater and sediment microbial communities from Lake Erie, Canada (SPAdes) (version 2) | ecosystem: Environmental > Aquatic > Freshwater > Lentic | place: Lake Erie, Canada...
AACATGTTCGAAGGCGACTACAAGCTGGTGCACCACTTGGCGCCCCCGCTAACGGCCAAGAAGAACGACCGCGGCGAGCTGGTCAAGCAGCCGTTCGGCCCCTGGATGCGCAGCGCGTTCGGCGTGCTGGCCAAGCTCAAGGGCCTGCGCGGCACCGCATTCGACATGTTCGGCAAGACCGAAGAGCGCCGCATGGAACGCGCCCTGATCGTGGAGTACCGCGCCTGCATCGACGAGCTGCTGGCAGGCCTGACGGCGGACAACCACGCCCTGGCGGTGGAGATCGCCCGCATCCCCGAAGAGATCCGCGGCTACGGCCACGTGAAGGAGCGCCATCTGAAGACGGCACGGCCGAAGTGGGACGGGTTGATGGTTCAGTGGCGCCAACCGCAGGGCGTGATGCGGCGGTCGGCCTGAGGTAGGAGCTGCAGGGGCTGCACGGTGGTTCGGTCTGGCAGCTCTGCCGTTGCACTGTGCAAGCCCATGTGACCATGGACTGGCGCCTGAGTCTGCGGCAGGCCCCGCTGCGGCACGGCGGGCTTTGACTCGTGAGGCGTCGCTGGGTCGGTGAGCGGCAACACCTGGCCCCCCCCAGGGGAAAGTGCTTCAACAGCAGGGCCAAAGAGGCAAAGAAATCAATGACATGCCGACCCGCCGCACGGGCGCCAGCGTTCGATGTTTCTGTCTGCGAGCTGCTCTATAGTGCCCCTCCCACAGAAGCAGTGCCAGACCATGCCGACCACCTATGCACCCTGGATTCCCGCCAGCCTCGCGCTGGCGTTCGCGTTGACTGCCGCATGCCCCGCAACCGCCGCGGAACCTGCTGCGACAGCGGCGACAGCTTCGCAGCCCAACCCCTATCCGGCCATTGATCCCGCGTTCTCAAGACCCGACGCGGGAAGAGTGCCGAGCCGGACCACGTTGCGCGCGTTTCTGGCCGCAACGGAGCAAACCAAACAGTTGAATACTTTCTGCTTCGTGCAGCAATCATTCAAACCGCGCCCACCTGATGAAAAAGGCAAGAGCATGGTGTGGATGATCTGGCATGAGGGGATGACTATTCAGGATATCAACACTGTCCCGCAAGGGCAGCGATATCGCCCGGATCCTGCTCTGGATGACGCCACAAGGGGGCGGTCGATGGCATCTGCCAGCGGCACTGTGGACCTCACGACAGACGTCGTCCCGACAGACGATGACATCCGTGGAAGCACATTTTTGGTGAGCCGCCATTGGGTTGACCACAAGCTCGCTCAGTGTCGGCGGGTGGGTGTCCAGGTGGGGATTCCCGCATTCAAGCCGCCTACGTTAGCTCGATAGCTCATCGACAAACCTCCAGCATCAGCGGCAGGAACGAATTGCATGCCAAACGCCTTACTGAAATACACCTACGGTCACCCTGTGCCCGGGGCGCTGACCCTTGTGGAAGGCAACCTTCTACGCGTCAAGCTCGAATCCATCGACAAGCGCTACACGTTAGTGGCCGTGAGTGACTATCCGAATGTGTTGGAGGTCACGAGCAACACTCACAACAGCAAGGCAGACTCATGGACTTTCGAGGTCACTGCACGCAATGCTGGTAATGCCAAGCTGATGCTGAGGGCTGACCGTGGCCAAGGCATCTCGCCACTGACAGTAACGCCCGCACTGGTAAGCATTTCGGTCCGCAGGCCAATGGGCCTGCCTGATTCAGCGTCCGATGCCGGCATATTGATGCGGCTCTTTTTCGCGGAAGTCAGAGGCCCACAAGAATGGAAAGACGCTGGTATCAGCGGGCCAGAAGTCGCCTTGGAAAGTATGCGAATGATGCGCCGCGTGATCGTCAACCGACTCGATTCGGGGAGCGCCAAGGAGTTTATGGCAGCTGGGGCGAGGGACATACGTGACATCGTGACTGCAAGCGATCAAGGAAATGTGCAATTTGCAGGTTTCGAGCACTACCCGAATATCAACGGAAAAAAGTTAAAAACAATCAACGACAAAATGGCGATCGTGAACGACGCGACCAACACGCAATGGAATGCGAAATATGCAGAGTTTTACGATGCTGCACTTTTAGCTGCGACCGAATCGTTACCCCCCGATCCCAGCCCTACAGGGCTGTTTGGCTGGAGAACAACTGGCAAGGGATCACCATCCCCCGAATTCCTGGAATTTAAGACTCTGGGCAGAAACACTTTCTTTACCCACAAGCGCCTGCGCATTCCTGGCCGCTGAGGCAAGCTTGGCTGTAGCCATTTGAAGGAGCGCCATCTGAATACGGCACTGCCGAAGTGAGATGGGTTGATGGCCCAGTGGCGTGGCGGCGCGGCGGCCTTCACCGAGCGCCGGGTGGCTTGAAGTTCGGCCTGCGGGCTGCATCTGTGACCCGAAGCCCGCGCACCCCGCTGGCCTTTTGCTATGAATTGATTAGCTGCCAGCGCTTACCCATCAAGCGCTAGCGGCCATATTCACTCATATTCATGCAATCCCCCGGCCTGCAGCGCCTGCGCGGCAAACACCCGGCGCGAGCTTGGGTCTTCACCCTTGGGGCGCAGGCAGGGGGCCGCATACAATCTCCTGTTCCGCCTTGGCGGGCGCCCCGGGCGCCGGCGTGGGCGGTTTTTGTGTATTTCGACCATCCGTTGTGGAGTTCCACCCGTGTTTATTTCTTCCGCTTTTGCCCAGACCGCACCCGCAGCAGCCGCTGGCGGCGGCGGCATGATGTCCTCGCTGACGAGCATGCTGCCCCTGGTTCTCATGTTCGTCGTGCTGTACTTCGTCATGATCCGGCCCCAGATGAAGCGCCAGAAGGAACACCGCGCCATGATCGAAGCCATCGCCAAGGGCGACGAAGTGGCGACGTCCGGCGGCCTGGTGGGCAAGGTGACGCGCCTGTCCGAAGGTTTCCTGCACATCGAGATCGCCAGCGGCGTGGAAGTGCAACTGCAGCGCAGCGCTGTCGTGCAAGTCCTGCCCAAGGGCTCGGTGAAGTGAAGAAGAACAACCCCCTGAGCGACTGCACTGCCTCCCTCTTTGTCCTGCGCGCTGCGCGCAAAGAGGTGGGCGATGCCGGTGGTCTGGCTCTGCCAGCTCTGCCGTACGTCTGGCATGGCCAGGCGCAGGCTCACGGGGCTGCTGGCGCGCATGGCGCCATGGACAACTGAGGCAAGAGCGCGATCATGAACCGTTATCCGGTCTGGAAGTACGCGATCCTGGTGATCGTGCTGCTGGTGGGGGCCTTGTACACCCTGCCCAATTTCTTCGGCGAGGCGCCTGCAGTGCAGGTCTCGTCGGCCAAGGCCACCATCAAGGTGGACGCCGCCATGCAGCAGCGGGTGGAAGAGACACTCAAGGCCGCTGGCGTGACGCCCGACTTCGTGGCGCTGGAAGGCAACTCGGTGCGCGCGCGCTTCGACACGCCCGACAACCAGCTCAAGGCCAAGGACGCGCTGCAAAAGGCCCTGGTGCCGGACGCCAACGATGCGTCGTACATCGTGGCGCTGAACCTGGTGTCGCGCTCGCCGCTGTGGCTCAAGGCGCTGCACGCCAACCCCATGTACCTGGGCCTGGACTTGCGCGGTGGCGTGCACTTCATGCTGCAGGTGGACATGCAGGCGGCGCTGACCAAGAAGGCCGAGTCGTACGCGGGCGACATCCGCACCGCGCTGCGCGACAAGAACATCCGCCACGGCGGCATCAGCCGCGACGGCCAGAACATCGACATCCGCGTGCGCGACGAGGCCACGCTGACCGCCACGCGCAACCTGATCGCCGACCAGTTCACCGACCTGCAGGTCACCAGCACGCCGGACGGCAGCGAGTTCAAGCTGCGCGCCGCCATCAAGCCCGAAGCCACGCGCAAGGTGCAGGAGCAGGCGCTCAAGCAGAACATGGTCACGCTGCACAACCGGATCAACGAACTCGGCGTAGCCGAGCCGGTGATTCAGCAGCAAGGCCTGGACCGCATCGTGGTGCAATTGCCCGGCGTGCAGGACACCGCCAAGGCCAAGGACATCCTGGGCCGCACCGCCACGCTGGAAGTGCGCATGGTGGACGAGGGCACCGAAGCCCGCTCCGCCGAAACCGGCCGCGGTCCGGTGCCGTTCGGCTCCGAGCGGTATCTCGAGCGCAGCGGCCAGCCGATCATCGTGAAAAAGCAGGTTGTGCTGACCGGCGAGAACCTCACCGACGCGCAGCCTGGCTTTGACGGCCAGACGCAGGAACCCACGGTGAACCTCACGCTGGACGCCAAGGGCTCGCGCATCTTCCGCGACATCACGCGCGAGAGCATCGGCAAGCGCATGGCCATCGTGCTGTTCGAAAAGGGCAAGGGCGAGGTCGTGACGGCCCCCGTGATCCGCAGCGAAATCGCTGGTGGCCGGGTGCAGATCTCCGGCCGCATGACGACAGCCGAAGCCAACGACACCGCGCTGCTGCTGCGCGCCGGCTCGCTGGCCGCCCCGATGGAAATCATCGAGGAATACACCATCGGCCCGAGCCTGGGCGCTGACAACATCGAGCGCGGCATTCACAGCGTGGTGTGGGGCATGGTGGCGATCGCCGTCTTCATGTGCATCTACTACGCGCTGTTCGGCGTGTTCTCCACCATCTCGCTGGCCGTGAACGTGCTGATGCTGCTGGCCATTTTGTCGATGCTGCAGGCCACGCTTACGCTGCCCGGCATTGCCGCCATGGCGCTGGCGCTGGGCGTTGCCATCGACTCCAACGTGCTGATCAACGAACGCATCCGCGAGGAACTGCGCGCGGGTGTCTCGCCGCAGGCGGCCATCCATGCGGGCTACGAGCGCGCCTGGGCGACCATCCTGGACTCGAACGTGACCACGCTGATTGCGGGCCTGGCGCTGCTGGCCTTCGGCTCCGGCCCGGTGCGCGGCTTTGCCGTGGTGCACACCATCGGCATCCTGACCAGCATGTTCTCGGCCGTGTTCTTCTCGCGCGGCCTGGTGAACCTGTGGTACGGCCGCCAGAAGAAGCTCAAGAGCGTGTCGATCGGCCAGGTGTGGAAGCCTGAACCCGACACCGCTGTGGCCAAAACGAATTAAAGGAGGAAGACCATGGAATTCTTCCGCATCCGAAAAGACATCCCTTTCATGAAGCACGCGTTGATCTTCAACGCGATCTCCTTCCTTACCTTTGCGCTGGCGGTGTTCTTCCTGCTCACGCGCGGGCTGCACCTGTCGGTGGAGTTCACTGGCGGGACGGTCATGGAAGTGGCCTACAGCCAGCCGGCCGAATTGGCCAAGGTCCGCGAGACCGTGTCGGGCCTGGGTTACCCGGACGTGCAGGTGCAGAACTTCGGCACTGCGCGCGACGTGATGATCCGCCTGCCCGTGCAAAAGGGTGTGACGTCGGCGCAGCAGAGCGAGCAGGTGCTGGGGGCGCTGAAGGCCGCCAACCCTGAAGTCACGCTGCGCCGCACCGAGTTCGTGGGCCCGCAGGTGGGCGAAGAACTGGTGCACGGCGGCCTGATGGCGTTGGCCATGGTGGTGGTGGGCATCGTGATCTACCTGGCTTTCCGCTTCGAGTGGAAGTACGGCGTCGCGGCCATCATCGCCAACCTGCACGACGTGGTGATCATCCTGGGCTTCTTCGCGTTCTTCCAGTGGGAGTTTTCGCTGGCCGTGCTGGCAGGCGTGCTGGCGGTGCTGGGCTACTCGGTCAACGAGTCGGTCGTGATCTTCGACCGGATCCGCGAGGCCTTCCGCAAGTACCGCAAGATGACCACCCACGAGGTGATCGACCACGCGATCACCAGCACCATGAGCCGCACGATCATCACCCACGCCTCGACCGAGGCGATGGTGCTGTCGATGTTCTTCTTCGGCGGCCCCAGCCTGCATTACTTTGCACTGGCGCTGACCATCGGCATCCTGTTCGGGATCTACTCCTCCGTGTTCGTGGCTGCGGCCATTGCGATGTGGCTGGGCGTGAAGCGCGAAGACCTGATCAAGCCCGCCAAAAAGGACGAGGATCCGAACGATCCCCATGCCGGAGCCGCTGTCTGAGCCGCTAATATCTGTCCATGCAGCCCACACCGTCGTCCGTTCCGCAGCGCCGCCTGGCCCGGCAGGCGCGCCAGCGGTTCGTGGAGGGCATTTGCAATGGGCTTCCTGAGCTTCACCAGATCGTTCTGGACTTTCTCACCACGCTGATCACCCAGACGGGTACGGCGCGGGAGATGCAGGCCCACCGCGACACCTGGATGCTGTACCAGCAGCGGAATTCGGTCTGGACCGACCGTACCGCCAAGGCGTGGCGCGAGGCGCTGGCGCCGCACACCAGCACCAACCGCGGCCAACTCGCGCCCAACGGGCTGGGCAATCAGTTCGAGCTGCTGAGCGACGATGTGGTTGAGAACAAGATCCTTGCGTCCCGCATGGCGCTCACGGTCACCGAGCAGGTGGGGCCGCAGTTCGACACCCTGCGCCAGCGCACGCAGTCGCTGGAGGGCCAGGACCTGGACAGCAACGACATCCTGCGGCCCGACGCCGTCTGCGTGCTGCTGGTAGAGCAGTGGGTCGAAGCCGGCATGCCGCGCACCGACCTGCAGGTGGTGGTCGACCCGCTGCAGCGTGAACTCGCCAACCTGCTGCAAAAGCAGTACCAGGCGGTCAATGTCTTTTATGTGGAACAAGGCGTCACGCCGCAGACGGACCTGAAGTCCCGCGTGCGCCGCACTGCCAATGGTGGTGTGGCCGGTGTGGGCAGCGAGTCTGGCGCGGGTGGCCTGGCATCGCAAGCGCTGGCTCAGACACGCGACGCCATGGCGGCAGCCGCCGCAGCGCGTGCCGCCATGATGTCCCCGCCCGGCCGCCCGATGGGACCCATGGGACCCATGGGTCAATATCCGCAGCAGCGCATGCAGCAGCAACCCCCCGGTTATCCGCAGCATGGCATCCCCACGGGTTTCGCCACCGGCATGACGCCGCTGGCGCGCGCACGCCAGCGTGCCCAGGGCGTGATGGGCCAGTTGCGCAGGTTGCTGACGCAGCCGTCTACCGGCTTTGACATGGTGAACGCGCCCCCGGCCTCGGCCGCGTTGGCCCATGCACTGACCGCGCACCGCGTGCAGGCAGACACGTACTACAGCGGCGTGGCCACCCTGATGGAAGACTACAGCCCCGCGGGCGTGGTGCAGGTGGCTGGTGCCGTGCGCGAGCGCTCCACCGAGCTCAAGAAGAAAGCCTCGACGGCGGGTGAAAAGGCCATCATCGAAGTCGTGGCCCTGATGTTCCAGAGCATCCTGGCCGAAGACCGCATTCCGCCCGCCGTGCGCGTGTGGTTTGCGCGGCTGCAGGTGCCGGTGCTGCGCGTGGCGCTGGCCGAGCCGGAGTTCTTCAGCAACCTGACCCACCCGGCGCGCCAGCTGATCGACCGCATGGGTGCCTGCGTGATGGGCTTTGATGCGACCAGCATCAACGGCAGCGCGCTGGAGGCAGAAATACGCCGCGTGGTGCAGGTGATCGAGCAGTACCCCGAGACGGGCCGCCGTGTGTTCCAGCTGGTCTACGACGAGTTCGAGAAATTCCTGTCCAAGTTCCTGACTGAAAAGCAGGCGACATCGCGTCTGGTGAGCGTGGCCCAGCAGGTCGAGCAGAAGGAAACGCTGGCCATCCAGTACACCATCGAGCTGCGCACCATGCTCAAGGACATGCCGGTGCGCGACGAGATTCGCGAGTTTCTCTTCAAGACCTGGGCCGAGGTGCTGGCCCTGTCGGCCGTGCGCGACGGCCCTCAGCATGAGGACACCGTGGCCTTCAAGCGCACTGCCGCCGACCTGGTCTGGGCTGCCAGTGCCAAGCCGCACCGCAGTGACCGGGCACAGGTCATCCAGAACCTGCCCGGCCTTCTGCAGCGGTTGCGCCAGGGCCTGGAGCTTCTGGGGGTGAACGGCGCCACGCAGGATGCACAGATCAAGACCCTGACCGACACGCTGGCCGATGCCTTCTTGTCCAAGACCGCGTCGATCCCGCAAGCGCACATCGACGCGATGGCCAAGCGGCTGTCGAATCTGGAAGATTTCATCGGCGACGCGACGTTGGGCGAGATGCCGCTGAATGCCGACAACATCGAGATGATGCTCGGCATCGATGCATCGTCCATCCACGTGGTGGCCGACAACGGCGCCCCGGTGGAAGACAACATGGTAGCCTGGGCCCAGGAGCTGCAACCGGGAACCTGGTACACGCTGGACCACAACGGGTCCTCCGCGCAGGTGCAGTACGCCTGGCAGAGCCAGCGCAAGCAGCTGCATCTGTTTGCGGCCGTGGATGGCAGCAGCTACCTGATCCAGTTGCGCCGGCTGGCGGCGTACCTGCAGGCGGGGCTGCTGGTGCCTCAGGATGAAGAAGGCCTGACGGTGCGTGCCACGCGCGATGCCCTGGCCAAGCTGGATGCGAACCCGGAGCGGTTGCTGAGCTGATGATGTTGGGTGGGCAGGGCGACGTCGCTGCCCTTGCAGGACTGGATTGACTGGCGGTCAGGCAGGATTTAGCCCGTCATTCCATCGAATGTGAGAGCACGGCGCTTGCACCTCACATGAACGAACGTCACCGCAGCGATCAGGCAGCGGCCAAACGCTGAAACAAGCCGCCTGGCAAACGCGCCACCCGGCCATCGAGTTCCAACTCCAGCAAGCCCACCTGCACAGGCGCGGCAGCCATTCCGGTGCGCGCTACCAGCGCATCCACACTGATGGGGTCGAAACCAAGAGCTTGCAGCAGCGCAGACTCGGGCGCCCCAGTGCTCACCAAGCCGCCAACGCCATTGTCATCACCATCGCTATCGGTATCACTTGCCGCGATGTCCGCATCTGTGGTCTGTGTAAGTGCTGTGATGGCTCCCCCTGCAGGCGCAGGTCCGGTCGCTGGCGCGGTAAAGCGCAGTTCCTCGAGCACATCCTGGGCCGACTCCACCAGTTTGGCACCCTGGCGAATCAACGCGTGGCATCCCCGTGATTGCGGGGCGTGGATGGAGCCGGGGATCGCAAACACCTCGCGGCCTTGCTCCACCGCCATCCGGGCCGTGATGAGCGACCCTGATGCCAGCGCGGCCTCCACCACCAGGGTGCCCTGCGACACGCCAGAGATGATGCGGTTGCGCTTGGGAAAATTGGCCGGTAGGGGCGGCGTGCCCAGCGGGTATTCGCTGACCAGCAGTCCGTTTGCCGCAATGCGGTGCGCCAGGTCGAGGTTCCTGCGGGGGTAGACACGATCGAGCCCCGTGCCCACCACGGCAATGGTGGCCGCAGCGGGCGCCCCGGCAAGCGCTACATCCAGCGCACCTTCGTGCGCGGCAGCGTCCACACCGAGGGCGAGGCCCGAGACGATGGTCAACCCCGCACTATGGAGCGCCCGTGAGAACAGCCGTGCGTTGTCTGCGCCCTGGGCGGTCGGGTTGCGGCTACCGACCACGGCCAGGCAGCGCCCTACAGGGAACGGGCTTTGCGCCAACAGCCGGGCGGGTCCCATGAGGTACAGCAGCAACGGGGGGTCTTCGGTCTCCAGCAGGGCCTGCGGGTACCGGCTGTCGCCCAGCGTGACCACCGCGCGGGCAGGCCCTTGTGGATCGGCTTCGTGCAGCCAGCGCCAGGTCACCTCCACCAGCGCGGCCCAGGTGTCGGGCACCGTGCAGAGCGCGCGCGCCTGGGCAGCGCTTACACACTGCCGCAGGCCTGCTTCGGTCTGCTGAAAGATGGTTTGCGGAAGTCCAAAGCGCGCCAGCAGGCTGCGCGCAGTGCTGTTGCCCACGCCTTGGCTGAGCGTCAGGCGCAACCATGCGCCGAGTTCTTCACGGTCCATGAAAGAAGAGATAAGGCACAGCCACTGCGCACCGGCTGCGCGCAACGGCGGCCGGTGGCAGCAGTCAAATCAGTCAGCGTGGGTTGACGAGGCGGTCGCCTACGCGCACGCCGCTGTTGATCTCCAGCAGCAGCGCGTAAGAGACACGCTCGAAGGTCCGAAACACCATGGCCGTCCCATTGTTTTCGCTAGGGAGCTTGATCACGGTCTTCGAGCTGTCGGTCGTGTCCTTGATGCGGTCGCCCTTGGTCAGGAGTGACAGCACATGCCCGGCCTCGATGCCGTTTTCCGTACCCACGTTGATGGCGACCACCTGGTTCTGTGCCGCATACGCTGCAGAAAAACTGCCGTAGATGGACACTACGCGCGCCTCGACCTCGATCTCCGGTGCGCGGGGGGTGTAGCTGGTGAAAGCGCGTGCTGGCGCGGGCAGAAGACGGTCACCTGCGCGGATTTCTTCCTTGGTGGCGGACAAATCCACAGTGGCGGGAATGTATTCGGACACACGCCCGCCCTTGCCGTCCGGGGTCTCTTCAAAAGTCTCACCGCGCACCAGCTCCGCCTTGCCCAGGTACTGCGCCTCATAGCCCAGAATCTCGCCAGTCTGCGGGTCCTTGAGCGCCGTCGCGTCACGGAATACCCGGTAGAAACGCGGCTCGCCGGCCTCGGCCCGTACCGGATCTGCTGGATCGCCACGCACATAGGCGCGGTCCCCGCTGGACATCAATACGCGGTCTTCCGTGGTGGCCACGATGCGGGGCGCACGCAGTAACGCCTGCGCGTCCACAACCAGAGGCTCTACGAGGAATGGTTCGATGAGGTGCGGCTTGAGCGTCGGCAATGCCGTGTCTGCCAGGGTGTCGCTGCGTGTGCGGGGAGACACGCGCACCGTTTGCGGCTCAGCCGTGGATGCACCTGGTGGAGTGGTCCGCAGGCGTGCGTAACCATTACTCTTGTCGAGGTACAGCATTTGCCCAGGGAAGATCAAATGGGGATTGCGAATCTCTTTGAGGTTCATGCCCCACAGCTCAGGCCAGCGCCATGGACGCTTGAGGTACATGCCCGAGATACCCCACAGGGTGTCGCCGCGCTTGACGGTGTAGGTGTCCGGTGCATTGGCTGCCAGCTCCGCCAGAGGAATGCCGCGCTCGGACACCTGCTGTGCGGTGGCCCGTTGATCGCCAGAGATGGGGTAGTTCTGTGCCTGAGCCGGCAGGGCCACCAGAACAGCGCCAGCAATGATGGTGAGCGCGCCTAGGGCGGTCCGCCGCACGCTGGTGAATGCCGTCATGTTGTTCCTTTTCTCATGCATTGTGAAACGCCCCCCTCACTGGCGCCTTGGCCTTCGCGCCATGCGAACAACCAGGCAACTAAGTTACAAACCTTTTTAGATTCTCTGCTCAAGCCCTTGATTCGGCAACGATTATTGGCTTGCAATACTGCAGCCGGTCGCAAAAGTGGCGAAAATAGCGACATCTCTTACCCGCATCCATGGCTATCCTTCCCATTCTCTGTTACCCGGACCCCCGGCTTCACAAGGTCGCAAGCCCCGTCCAGGCGGTCGACGACCGCATGCGGGCGCTCGTGTCCGACATGCTGGCCACTATGTATGACGCCCAGGGCATCGGCCTGGCGGCGACGCAGGTCGATGTGCACGAACGCCTGGTGGTGATCGACGTGTCCGAGGGGCGCGACCAGCCCCTGGTGCTGATCAATCCCGAGATCGTCTGGGCCAGCGCCGAGAAGCACCTCAACGATGAAGGCTGCCTGTCGGTGCCCGGCATCTATGACGGTGTGGAGCGTTTCGATGCCGTGCATGTGCGCGCGCTCGACGCCGACGGCCAGTCGCGCGTGATCGAGGCCGAGGGCCTGCTGGCCGTGTGCATTCAGCACGAGATGGACCACCTGATGGGCAAAGTTTTTGTGGAATACCTCTCCCCGCTCAAACGCAACCGCATCAAGACCAAGATGATCAAGCAGCAGCGGGGTGCCCGCGAGTGACAGGCTGGGCGCTTCGCTTCCTGCGGGGCAGCGGAGTGCTGGCGCTGGCCGCGCTGGTGGGGCAGCTTGCGGGCTGTGCGCTGGTGGCCAGCGAAAAGCCCGGCGCGCTGCGTGCCGAGGTGATCGCCCGGCAGGGGCCGCCCACCGCGGTGGTGGCACTGCCCTCGGGCGAGCGGCTGCTGTATTCGGAGCTTCCCGCAGGCTTTGCCGCCTACAACCTGGATTTCGACCCATCGGGGCGGCTGGTGCGCAACGAACAGGTCCTCACGCAAACGCGTTTCGAGACCATTCCCGTCGGCACCTGGACTGCCCGCGATGTGCAGGGCACCTTCGGCCCGCCCCTGCGCGTGGAGCGGGTGGCCCGCTTTGACGGCGACATCTGGACCTACCGCTTTCGGCAGCAATCGGACCCGCGCCTGGCCCACGTCCACCTGGACCGCCAGGGCGTGGTGCGGATGGTGATGTTCACCGACGAGCTGCCCAACTTCGACAACACACGCGACTGACGCACAGCGGCTTCAGCGGCTCCAGCCAGCGCGTACGACCCCTTCGTTTCCATGAGAGTCATCTTTGCCGGCACCCCCGAGTTCGCCCGCGTGGCGCTGGAGCAGCTTCTGGCCGCCGGCTTCACCGTGCCGCTCGTCCTGACCCAGCCGGACCGCCCCGCCGGGCGCGGCATGAAACTGCAGGCCTCGCCCGTCAAGCAGTGTGCCCAGGCGCATGGCATTGCCGTGGCACAGCCGCGCAGCCTGCGGCTCGATGGCAAGTTTCCGGAAGACGCTGCGGCGGCGCGGGAAGCCATCTTGGCTGTCCAGGCCGATGTCATGGTGGTGGCCGCCTACGGCCTCATCCTGCCGCAGTGGACGCTGGACCTGCCGCCCCAAGGTTGCCTCAACATCCACGCCAGCCTGCTGCCCCGGTGGCGCGGCGCGGCGCCCATCCACCGCGCCATCGAGGCGGGCGACGCCGAGACCGGCGTCACCATCATGCAGATGGATGCGGGCCTGGACACCGGCGCCATGCTGCTGACCGAACGCACCGCCATCGCGCCTGACGACACCACCTCCACCCTGCACGACCGGCTGGCGGCCCTGGGCGGGCGGATGATCGTCGAGGCCCTCGAACTCGCGGCCTGCGGCGGTCTGCAGGCGGAACCGCAGCCCGCCGAAGGCGTCACCTACGCACACAAGATCGAAAAGTCCGAGAGCGCCATCGACTGGTCGCTGCCTGCACAGGTTATCGGCCAGCGCATCCGCGCCTTCGACCCGTTTCCCGGCGCCAGCACCGACTGCGCGGGCGAATCCATCAAAGTCTGGGACTACAAAATTGATAGCGCCCAGGGCACGCCCAATGCGCGCCAGGGCCAAGTTTTGTCGGTCAGCGACGACGGCGTGACCGTGGCCTGTGGTGAAGGTACGCTGCGCCTGACCACCCTGCAGCGCGCGGGCGGCAAGCGGCTGGCCGCCGCAGACTTCCTGCGCGGTTTCGAGTTGACGCCAGGCATGGTGCTGGGCACCGCGCACGCGGCGGCGGCAGCAGCCACGCCCGGATGAGCCGCATCGCGCGCATTCGCCACACGCTGCGCCACCCCTCGTTCCGCATGGCCATGGTCGACATGGCCGGCACGTCGGTGGGCATCGCCGCCTGGGGCCTGGTCACTGGCGTGGTCATGGTCAAGAGCGGGCTGTCCGTCGGCATGGCCCTGTTCATGTCGCTGGTCGTCTATGCCGGCAGCGCGCAGCTGGCGGTCATCCCGCTGATCGCCGTGAGCGCGCCGCTGTGGGTGGTGTGGCTCACGGCCAGCTGCGTGAACCTGCGTTTCGTGATCTTCAGCAGCATGTGGCGCAGCTACTTCGGCCACCTGCCGCTGCGCCAGCGGCTGGCGGTGGGCTATTTCAGCGGTGACGTGATTTACGTCGGCTTCATGAAGCGCTTTCCAGAGCCCCAGCCGCAGCCCGAACAAGTGCCGTATTTCTGGGGTGCCGCCTGCACCAACTGGATGGCCTGGCAGGTGCCGTCGATTGCAGGCATCCTGCTCGCCAATGCCGTGCCGCTGTCCTGGGGCCTCGGTTTTGCCGGGGTGCTGGCGCTGCTGGGCGTGCTGCTGTCGCTGCTGTTCGACCGCGCCACCTGGCTGGCGACAGGCGTGGCGGCGACGGCTGCCGTGGCGGCGTTCGCGTTGCCGCTCAAGCTCAACATCCTGGTGGCCATCGCGGCGGCCGTGGCGGCCGGTTTGATCATGGAGGCCGTGGACCGCCGCCGGCACAAGCCCGAGGTGCTGCTGCTGCCCGCCGACAGCGTGCTGCCGCCCGAAGAGCTCGAGCACGCGAAGGCTGGCGATGTCGTGCCGCTGCGCGAGGAGCGCCACCCATGAGCTTTGCCTGGATCGAGCCGGCCATCGCCATCCTGGGGCTCGCGGTCATCACCGTGGTGTCGCGGGCTTTCTTCATGATCCCGGACCGCGAGCTGCCGCTGCCCGACTGGCTCAAGCGCGGGCTCAAGTACGCCCCACTCGCGGCTTTGGCCGCCGTGATCGCGCCAGAGATCCTCATCACGCAGGGAGAGGTCATCGGCACGCTCATGGACGCCCGCCTGCCCGCGGTGCTGTGCGCCAGCGGCTACTACTTCTGGAAGCGCGGCATCCTTGGGACCATCGTGGTGGGCATGGCGATCTACCTGCCGCTGCACATCGGCCTGGGCTGGTAGGGCTGGGAAGCCCCCCTGAGTCGCTGCGCGACTTCCCCACGAGGGGGACGCACCCCGTGGCCTGGCAAAGCCAGTTCCACGGGTGCACTCGCGAGGGAGCAGAGCACGTCAGTTCCATGCGCCGCGATCACTAAAATGGCCGCCGCGAGCCCTTTTTCTCCTTCTACCTCTCTGCCATGAACATCCTCCGCTTCTCCGATCTGTGCGCCCAGGGCAAGGCCCAAGGCCAGCGCGTCTTCATCCGTGCCGACATGAATGTGCCGCAGGATGACGCCGGCCGCATCACCGAAGACACCCGCATCCGCGCGTCCATCCCCTGCATCCGCATGGCGCTGGACGCTGGCGCCGCCGTGATGGTGACCAGCCACCTGGGCCGCCCGACCGAAGGCGAGTTCAAGCCGGAAGACTCCCTGGCTCCCGTCGCCGCACGGCTGTCGGAGCTGCTGGGCCGCGAAGTGCCGCTGGTCGCCGACTGGGTGGACGGCGTGACCGTAGCGCCCGGCCAGGTCGTGCTGCTGGAGAACTGCCGCCTGAACGTGGGCGAGAAAAAGAACGAGGAAGACCTGGCACGCAAGCTGGCCGCCCTGTGCGACATCTTCGTGAACGACGCGTTCGGAACCGCCCACCGCGCCGAGGGCACCACCTACGGCATCGCCCAGTTCGCGCCCATCGCCTGCGCCGGCCCGCTGCTGTCGGCCGAGATCGACGCCCTGACCAAGGCCCTGGCACAGCCACAACGCCCGCTGGCCGCCATCGTGGCGGGCTCCAAGGTGTCGACCAAGCTGACCATCTTGAAGAGCCTGGCCGACAAGGTGGACCAGCTCATCGTGGGTGGCGGCATTGCCAACACCTTCATGCTCGCAGCTGGCCTGCCGATCGGCAAGAGCCTGGCCGAGCCAGACCTGCTGGACGCGGCACGCGACGTGATCGCCGCCATGAAGGCCCGCGGCGCGGACGTGCCGATCCCGACCGACGTCGTGACCGCCAAGGCCTTCTCCGCCGATGCGCCCGCCACCGTCAAGGCTGCAGCGGACGTGGCCGAGGACGACCTGATCCTGGACATTGGCCCGGACACCGCAGCCCGACTGGCCGCCCAGCTCAAATCGGCCGGCACCATCGTCTGGAACGGCCCGGTGGGCGTGTTCGAGTTCGCCGCCTTTGAAAACGGCACGCGCGAGATCGCCAAGGCCATCGCTGAATCGCCTGCGTTCAGCATTGCCGGTGGCGGCGACACGCTGGCAGCCATTGCCAAGTACGGCATTGAAAAGCAGGTGGGCTATATCTCCACCGGCGGCGGCGCGTTTCTGGAAGTGCTGGAGGGCAAGACGTTGCCCGCGTTTGAAATTCTCGAAAAACGAGCAGTTACCTAAATTCGATATTTGTTACGTGTGAAGTCGCAAGCGCATGCGACTGCACGTAAGCAGGCACACGTAACTGTGACCAAAAACAACGAATTGCGAGCGGCTGGGCGCAGTTACCTCAATTTTTTCTTGTTTTTGTTGAGTATCCCGCCCAGAATTATTTTTCAATCGCGTGGGATGTATCTGTTCATGTCCCCGCCTCTCAAAGTCCGTAGGAGGGAATCATGAAATTTTCAAAAGCAGTCAGCTTGGCGGTACTCGCTGGCGCCGTGGCTACGTTGGCGGGTTGCGCCTATCGTTCGCCCATCCCTCTCGCAGAGAACTTTGAGCTGACGGTTCAACCCAAGGTCCGTTCCGCCGGCCACTGGGAGCTGCTCTCCAACGACGTGGTGGCGCAGACGCTCAGCACGCTCGACAAGGCCGGCACGGCCCCCGGTACTGCGCTGTATGTGGCCCAGCCGGCCAATCCCAGCCCGTTCGATCTGGCGTTCCGCGACTTCCTGATCACCCGGTTCGTGCAAAGCGGCGCACCCGTTCTGCAAGACCCCGGCCAGACGCTCACCGTCACCTACAACACCCAGGTGGTGCGCCACGACAGCGTGCGTCCTCACTTCATTCCCGGTCAGTTCACCATGATCGCGGCAGGCCTGATGGCCGCCTATGGCCTGCGCCATGAGCACATCGATGCCCAGCTGCTGGCCACGCTGGGCTTCACCGGACTGGCAGACTACGGCTCCAGCATCAACTCGGGCGGCCCCACCAACACCGAGCTGATCCTGACCACCACCGTCACCCGCGGCGGCCAGTACGTGGCCCGCAAGACGGACGTGTACTACCTTGAAAACGCGGACACGCCGCTGTTCCTGCGTCCGTCGTACTTCAAGAACGTCAACATGAAGGTGGTCTCGCAATGAAATCCGCTGCACTTCTGACCGCGCTGGCCGCCGCCGCGCTGCTGGCCGGTTGCGCCAACAATGGCACGACCGTGCGCGCTGAGCCGTCCTACCAGGACGCTGCCACCAACCAGTTCCTGAACAGCAGCCGCGACGCTGTGTCCAAGCTGACCGCAGGGTTCGACCTGAGCGCTTCGGGCACGGGCCCGGTGCTCGTGGCCACGGTGGTCAACGTGAACGACCTGAGCCGCTCGGCGCCGCTGGGCCGCACCCTGTCTGAGCAATACGCCTCGCACATGGCCGCCACCGGCTTTGATGTGAAGGAAATCAAGCTGCGCGGCGACGTGTTCGTGCGCGAAGGCGCCGGCGAACTGCTGCTGTCGCGCGAGATCAAGGACATTGCACGCAACCACAACGCATCGCTGGTGCTGGTGGGTACGTACTCGGCCGCAGCCAACTACACCTACGTGAGCCTGAAGCTGGTGCGCACCGAAGACAGCCGCATCATCCGCGGCTACGACTACGCCCTGCCGAACGACCGCGACGTGCAGCGCTTGCTGGCAGTGCAGCGCTAAGCCGCAGCCCGCTGTTCGCTATTCAAAAAGGCCGTTTCGACGGCCTTTTTTATTGCCTGCCCCGCCTTGGGCAGCGCACGCAGTCAACCGTCGCATTCGGGCGGCAGGCAGAAAACAGGCCGTCGCCGGCAGGCCCCCACTTAAAATCACGCCCCATGACCTTCACCGACATGCTGCGCGACGCCACGGCGCAGAACAACTCCCTGCTGTGCGTGGGCCTGGACCCGGAGCCCACGCGGTTTCCTGCGGGGTTGCAGGGCGATGCGCACAAGATCTACGACTTTTGCGCCGCCATCGTGGACGCCACGGCCGACCTGGTCTGCGCCTTCAAGCCCCAGATCGCCTACTTTGCCGCACACAGCGCCGAAGACCAGCTTGAGCGCCTGATGCAGCACATGCGGGCCAACGCACCGCACGTGCCGGTGATCCTGGATGCCAAGCGGGGCGACATCGGCTCCACGGCCGAGCAGTACGCCAAAGAGGCCTTCGAGCGCTATGGTGCCGATGCGGTCACGCTGTCGCCCTTCATGGGCTTTGACTCGATCGAGCCGTACCTCGCCTACCACGGCAAGGGCGCCTTCCTGCTGTGCCGCACCTCCAACCCGGGCGGCGACGACCTGCAGACCCAGCGCCTGGCCAGCGTGGAGGGCCAGCCGCTGATGTACGAACACGTGGCGCGCCTGGCGCAGGGGCCCTGGAACAAGAACGGCCAGCTCGGCCTGGTGGTGGGCGCAACCTACCCGCAGGAGATCGAGCGCGTGCGCGCCATTGCGCCCACGCTGCCGCTGCTGATCCCCGGCGTGGGTGCGCAGGGCGGCGACGCTGCAGCCACCGTGCGCGCCGGGCTGCGCGACGGCGGGCCGATCATCGTGAACTCGTCGCGCTCCATCCTGTACGCCTCCAAGGGCGACGACTTTGCGGCCGCAGCGCGCACCGAGGCCCAGCGCACCCGCGCCGTGCTCGAAGCCTCGCGCAGCCGCTGAGGCACCGCAATTGGGGGGCCGACGCATGATGAGCACCATCCCCACCCGCTGGCCCACACCCCACCGCCATGCAGCTCAAATGGCTTGAGGACTTCATCGTCCTCGCGCAGGAGCGCAGCTTCACCCGCGCGGCCGAGCTGCGGCATGTCACCCACCCGGCCTTCGGCCGCCGCATCCGGGCGCTGGAGGCCTGGGCGGGCACGCCGCTGGTCGAGCGCACGGGCGGCCCTGTCACACTGACGCCCGCAGGGCACAGCTTTCTGGAAACCGCAGGCCAGCTGGCCCGCAACCTTGCCCAGTCGCACGAGGAACTGCAAAGCCTGGCTGGCCGGCAGGCCCGCACCGTGACGCTGGCCACGGGCCGCACGCTGGCGCGCACCGTGGTGGCCGACTGGCTGGTGCGCCTGCAGCCGCTGCTGCAGGGCGGCGAGCTGTGCATCCGCACCCGCGCGCTGGCCGACACGGTGGCGCTGCTGGAGCGCAACGAGGCCGACTTCTCGCTGGTTTACCACCACCCGGCGCTCGCCATCCGGCTCGATGCGCGGCAATTCCTGCACATGACTGTGGCGTCGGACCGGCTGGTGCCCGTGTCGCGCGCCACGGCGCAGGGCCACGCGATGTACCGATTCGGCCCACCGGGCACTACCGATGCCGTGCCCTACCTGGCCTACGCCCCCCAGTTGGCGCTGGGCCGGCTGGTGGAGGACCACCTGGCGCACAACCCGCACGCCCCGCGCCTGCAGCGGGTGGTGGAGTGCGACTCGGCCGACGCGCACTACGAATACGTGCAAAAGGGCCTGGGCGTGGCGTGGCTGCCCTGGTCCATGGTGCATGCCGACTGCAAGGCGCGGCGCCTCGCGCCCGCGGGCGATGCGCGCATGGAAGTACGGTTTGACGTGCGTCTGTACCGGCCCAAGCGCCGCCTGGGGCCGCTGGCTGAGGCGCTGTGGAAGGCCCTGTCACAGCGGTGATGCCTCACTGATGCAGGACAGATGCAGCATCGATGCGGCCTAGGCACCGCTCAGGCACCGCTCAGGCACCGCTCAGATACTGCTCAGGTGCGGCGTGGATGCGACACATGCATTTGTGGATTCATCCATCACGCAGGGGTTTTCCCTGCACACCCGGTACGGATTGGCAATGCTTGGTGCCGTTTCAGCACCAACACAGCAGATCGTATTTTCGACAATGGCTTACGCCGCAGGAAGTTTTACGGCACCACCCATCCGGGGTGGCTCCGTACTCCTGACCCCGTGGCGGCTCGCAGCAGTCCACAACACCATCGACCCAGGCCCCACCATGCACCACCCGTCTTTGTCCTCCCCCCTGCGCCGCACCGCACTGCTGTGCGCCCTGGCGGCCCTCGCCACCGCCCCTGCCTGGGCGCAACAGGACGCCTACCCCTCCAAGCCCATCACCATCGTCGTGGGCTACCCGCCGGGCGGCAGCACCGACCTGACCGCGCGCACCGTGGCGACCGAGCTGGGCAACAAGCTGGGCGTGCCGGTGGTGATCGAGAACATCGGCGGCGCGGGCGGTGCCATCGGCGCGCAGAAGGTCGCCAGCGCGGCGCCGGACGGCTACACGCTGCTGGTGGGCGCCAGCAACGAGATCGCCATCAACAAGCTGGTGACCAAGAAGGTGAAGTACGACGTGAAGGACTTCACCGCCATCGGCCTCATCGCCTCGCAGCCGCTGGTGCTGGTGGCGTCCGCCGGCTCGGGCGTGAAGAACGTGGCCGAGTTCACCCAGAAGGTGTCGAAGAACCCCGGCAAGTTCAGCTACGGCAGCTCGGGCGTGGGCACGTCGCTGCACCTGGCCGGTGAGATGGTCAAGGAGCAGGGCAAGCTGTTCATGACGCACATCCCCTACCGCGGCGTGGCGCCGCTGACCAACGACCTCTTGGGCAACAACCTCGAATTCGGCGTGTTCGTGCTCTCCAGCGGCCTGCCCCACATTAAGAGCGGCAAAGTGATCGCCCTGGGCACCACCGAAGCCAAGCGCTCGCCCACCACGCCGGACATCCCGGCCCTGGCCGAGTCCCCCCAGTTCAAGAACGTGGACATCGGCGTGTGGTTCGCGCTGCTGGCCCCGGCCAACCTGCCCAAGCCCGTGTTCGACAAGGTGAAGAAGGCGCTGAACGACAGCCTGCAGTCGCCCGAGTTCCGAAAGAAGATGGAGGCCACCGGCTCCACGGTGGCGGCCACCAACGTCAACATCGACCAGTACCTCGCCGCCGAAGTGGCCAAGTACAAGAAGATCGTCGAATTCGCCAAGATCGAAGAATGAACCGCCACGACGACCTCCACCACGGCGCGGTGCCACCGCTCACCTTCGCGCTGCCCGCGCCCGACATCAGCGCCTGGCGCGCGGGCAACACCGGCACCGAAGGCGTGTGGCACTTCGACTCGGGCCAGCCCGGGCGCCACGTCATGATCAGCGCGCTGGTGCACGGCAACGAGCTGTGCGGCGCCTGGGCGATCCAGGGCCTGCTCGAAGCCGGTGTGCGGCCTGAGTCCGGCACGCTCACGCTCGCGTTCTGCAACCTCGAAGCCTTCGACCGCTTCGATGCCAGCAGCCACGATGCCTCGCGCTTCACCGACGAAGACCTCAACCGCCAGTGGCTCGACGAGCGCATCGACGCGGCCGACACCGCGGAACGCCGCCGCGCTGCGGCCCTGCGGCCCTTCGTGGCGCGTGCGGACTGGCTGCTCGACATCCACTCCATGCACGAGCCCTCGGCACCGCTGCTGCTCACGGGCATCCAGCCGCGCAACCTGGCGCTGGCGCGCGCCATGCGCTCGCCCGAGCATGTGGTGGTGGATGCAGGCCACAAGGAC
>Ga0209023_10002841_pt1 | contig 21160 bp, 37 predicted proteins | sample LakOneMetagenome_FD_187468 | JGI IMG/M metagenome (GOLD analysis project Ga0209023, IMG submission 187468) | Freshwater and sediment microbial communities from Lake Erie, Canada (SPAdes) (version 2) | ecosystem: Environmental > Aquatic > Freshwater > Lentic | place: Lake Erie, Canada...
TCCGATCTGCGTTCTGGCGGGTCGTGTAGCCCATGCCGGTGAACAGGTCCCGGCGATCCATGAACAGGACGCCGTCATGATCTCCGTCGGCCTGCTTGCGACGCTTCACCCAGACGAAGGCGAGGCTCGAGTAGCGGAAGCCCCATGCGTTCATGACGAGGAAGGCTTGCTGCAGGTGAGGGCCGGTCGTCCAAAGGAACAGATGGCAATCCTTGGCAGCCGACCCGGCGACGGGCAGGGCCTTGATGTCTGGCAGCGACATGGTCGGATAGTGATGCGAAGGCGAACGCCGCGTCTGCCCCTTCGGCGACCGGCTGGCGTGATGCCACGGCGGATCGGCGAGGATGCAGGAAAACGGCCCGGCGGGGAGACACTCGGTCACTCGGCCCCCCGATCATTGGCCGCGAACAGCTGTTCAGCGCGAGCGAGAGCGATCTTGCGGGGCAGGATGTCGCGAGCAGCCTCATAGGCCTCACGAGACATGCAGGCGGCGGCGCCAGGGGCGTCGGTATGGGCGACGAGCTTGATCCGGACAGCGGTCGCAAGGGACCGGCAGAAGTCGGCACGGTCGTCTGCCGGAAGCTCCGCGACAGCGCAGGAGATCAGGGCGGCGGCGCGGGCTTCGAGCGACTTCTGGCGGGCGGTCCGCTGGTCCCGGTTGTCCGAGCATTCCCGGCGGCGATCGATGCGGTCGATAACGAAGTTCTCTTTCGCGTTGGTCAAGCCACCCACCCATCGTTGTCATTGCTGGCGCGGCAGACGCGCTGGAGTGCCACTCGGGCGGCGGTCTCTGCGCCCTGGAACCCGGCGACGTCCTTGATGGCCCGGAGACAGCCTTCGATCTTCACCGTCTCGGTCACGATAACGTCGGCCTTCTGGCGTGCGTGGGTGATCTGCTGCTCGGTCATGCCGCCACCTTCTTGGCGGGGCGGGCGAACATCAGGGCGGTGTGTTCCTTGCAGTAGGACAGGCGGCCAGCGACCGGGGCGCAGCAGTAGGTCGTCTCCTCGCCGCGACCGATCGCGGGGGAGTTGGTCGGATAGGCGCACTCGCCTGCCTTGCGCGCGACAAGGCCATGAGGGCGCCGGTCGTTGGCGGGAGCGAGATCATCAGCCGATGGGGCGGCCGGGCCACGGGTCACCGGACGAGGCGTGACCTTCGTCGTGATCGGGATCGGCGGGCGGGGCGCGACAACGGCAGGCGCAGGGGCGGACGGGCGGTGATCGGAGATGATCTGGTACTGGACCGGCTTGCCACGTCCCTCAGCCGAACGAATGACCTTCAGGGCGCCGCGCTTCTCCAGCGTCTCCATCGTGAAGCCCATTGAGCCAGACGGAACGCCGGACCCTTTGCAAATCTGTGCCCAGGTCGCTGAGACCATCCCGTCCACATCCGCCGTGGTGGCGAGGAAGGCCAGAGCCTTTCGGCATCCCTCGGACAGAGGCCGTTCGCCGGGCGCTGCGGCCCGGACCACGGGGACGACGCTCTGGCGCGGCGCGGGAGCGAGGGGAGCCTCGTCGTTGGCCACCTTCGGGCCGCGGAGCTTCCGGCCATGGCGCAGGAAGGCGATCTTCTTGTCGCGGGCGCCGGTGCTCCAGCAGAGACCGCAGGAGGCGCAGGCCTCTGTGGCCTTGGTCTGGGCGGGGCAGACGATCGTGTCGGGTAGGTCGGGGTCTTCGTCGACTACGATGGCCTGTGAGCGCTCCGGGTTGCCGGCGCCGCTGGTGCGGATCGCGAAGCGGGACCATGCACCGTCAGTCAGCACCTTCAGGGCGCGGGCGATGCGGACAGTCTCAGGATCAGCGTCGTCGGTCCGCCGGGAGGTGTATCCAAAGACGGTCAACTGAGGGAATTGCTTGAGCAGCGAGGCCCAGATGTAGACGTACTCGACCGAGTAGAAGTCGCCCAGCACATGAAGGCGGATCAGAAGGCCATCGGGATGGGCTCGGCAGAGCGTCGTGACCTCAGCGATCAACAACCGTTCGAAGTCTGCGTCGGGGGTGTGGCGCCGGGCAAAGGGCATGGAGTTGCCGTAGCAGGACGCCCACTGCTGGCAGGACCTGGGGCAGGTGGCGCGCTCCTCCAGAGAAAGCTGATAGATCGCGTAGCCTGCCAGAGGGCCTTTCAGGACGGCCTTGCCCAGCTTCGTGTTGCTGTGGCCTGAGACGAGGAACCGGGGGCTCTGCGTCGAAGGCGTGACCGTCTTCATGAAGATCGTCCGACCCTCGCTAAGCGCAGCGTGGCCTTCTGGCAGGGGCACGACCCGGTCGGGCTCGATCGCCTTTGCCTCGAAGCGGCTGACGGTGGAACGGTGGGGCGCCATTACGCAGCGCTCCTGAGTTCGTCCCACAGCCCGTCGTTCGCCGGCTTCTTCCGAGGAACGTCGATGCGGTCGAACTTGGTGAAACTGGCGGCGCGGCGGTCGCCTCGGTCACGGAGAGGCGGCTGAACCGGTGCGAAAGCGATGACGCTGTGGCCCTCGCAGTAGACGCCCCGATGGATCGGGTTGCAGCACGACAGCATGGCCAGCCCTTCGCCGATGGGCCATTTGCAGCCGCGCCGGGCGTCGAGGAAGGGAAGGGCGTTCGGACTGGAGACCGTGACCTTCTCCGACCGGGCTATGGCAGCGCGACCTTCGGCGGCCTTTTCCCTACGGACCTGGGCCGTCGCCGTCGACGTGGCCTGAGACATCAGTGAGAACGAACCCGGCGCCTTGGCCTGCGGACCCGGCTTCGGAGGGCGGATATGCGAACGGACGACGGAGGGCGCCTTCTTGCGCGGTGTCCCGTCAGCCGCTTCCTTGCGCATGTAGCCCAGCCGGTAGAGGCGACCGATCACGGAGTTGCGCGTCGTGCCGGGGATGGCCCGCATGATCTCAGCCGCCGACTTGCCTTGCTTCCAGAGGCTGACGGCAAGCTCTTCATTTTTCGGGTCTGCCCACACGCCGCAGCGCGGCTGAACACGGGTCCGCTCCGGAAGATCGAGAACACGCCTGCGCCTTGCGATCGTGTCGTAGGAGAGGCCCAACTCCTTTCCGATGGCGTCGACGCCCAGACCTGAGTTCCAGCCGTCCGTGAGCTTCTGGTCCATGTCTGTGGTCCAGACCGTTGGTGTTTTCCAGATCATGCGGTTCTCCTGAAGTTCATAGGGTCCCAGCGGCCGGCATGGGTCGGGTGGCGAAGGCGAAGAGCGCAGAGCCAGATCCCGAAGGCATCAGCCTCATCGGAGGCGGCTTCGCCCTGGTGGGTGTAGGTGTGGGGATCGAGACCGAAGGCGCGGCAGGCGCGGACCATGTCCGGCTTCTTGGCGTTGCCCTTGCCGGTCAGGGCCTGCTTCGCCGATGCAGGCTGGACCTCAGCGCATTCGAGGCCTTGGCGGAAGGCGATGCGCTCCAGTTCCCCAGCGAGACCCTGCAGCTTTCGGGTCGTGAGGATGCTGACGCCGCCTTCCACCTTCTTGGTCCCCGGATTGTACTTGGCGCGGGGAAGGACCGGCGCTTCGAAGACCACGAGGGTCGGCTCGACACGGTCGAACAGGCTCAGGATGTGGTCCTCGAAGGCCGCGAGGAAGCGCCCGACGTCGTCACCCGTCGACGGCAGCCGGAAGTGCTCCAGCGTCGGGATTTCGCCGGTGTCGGCGGCCCCGAAGCAGATGCCGGTCTGAGTGGCGAGGTCGAGCGCGAGGAACATCAGGCGGCCTGCTGCTGGTGTTCGGTGTCGTCCTCGCCGTCGTTGGCGGCGGGCTTCTGGATAGCGGCCAGCATTTCGGCCTGGGCCCGGCGCCAGCCGCCCGAGAAGTCGGGGATGTTGTTCGGGGCGATCCAGTCGGGAGCGACCTCATCCTCACCCCGGCGGCCCATGGCGTAGCCGTGAGCGTCGGCGTCGACGGCGTCGCGAGCGGTCTCGCCGAGGCCGAACAGATCGGGTTGGGTTCCGGCAGGCAGGCCGGCCCAGGTCCGCAGCTTGGCGCGGCGCTCTTCTTCGGCGACGAGGTCGCGGCGGCTGGACTTGCCGTCGTCGAGGATCGCGGCCAGCTCCTTCCGGGTGAAGCCGTCGGTCTTCGCGTCCCGGAACATGTCCGTCATCGTCGACTTCTCGGCATCGAATGCGGCCTTGGCGATGGCGACCTTGTTCTGCTGGATGCGCAGCTTGCCGAGGTGCGAGAGGAAGTTCGCCTCCTCGCTCGCGTTCGGGATGGATGCCGACGAACCGGCGGGCGGTGTGGGGTCGGCTTTAAGCGTTCTGGCCATCTGGCCCTCCTGTTCGACCGGTCAACGGGCCGGTCGGTCCCGTTGGTGGTCAGTGTCGAGGGCCGCGCAGGGCCGCGTGGACGATGTCCTGCTGGCGCTGGTCGATGTCTCGGGTGCCCTTGTGCTTGTCGCGGCGGGCCTCGCGCTGGCGGCGCACGTCAGCCTGAAACTGGATCCACGCCCGGCGCGAGTAGATGGCCTGGATCGTCGGGCTCTCTGAGCGCGGGCGGTCGGCGAAGAAGGCGGCGATGCGGGAGAGGAAACCCATCACGCGGGCTCCTTCGCAGGCGCGCGGACCGGGTTCGGGTTCTCGATGGTGTTCTCAGCGGCCAGCCAGACCGACCAGTCGCGGCGCTGGACCTTGCGGAACATGAAGTGCGGGTAAAACCCCTCGTCATCGACCTCGACGCCGAACAGGCCCTCGATGTCGGGATGGGGCGTAAGCCCACGAACGACATAGGCGCCGCCGTCGGTCAGGGAGCACGGAGGGGCCTTCGGAAGGAACACGCCGAGCCAGATGTCGTAGAGTTGGCCAAGGATACCGCCGTCGTCATCGACTGCGATCACCTCATCGCCGGGCTTGAGATCGCACATCAGCGCTTCTCCGTTTTCGATTTGCAGTGAGCCAAAAGGGCCAACAGGGGCCGCAGGGCGTCATGGATCAGGGGGATCGCCACAGTGCCGTCCATGGCGTCGAACTCGCCGTCGGCGGCGCGGCGGATGATCTCGCCGACCAGCTCGCCGGACTCGGCGGTGAACGTCGCCAGTTGGGCTTGCAGCGCGACTTGGTCGATCACGCCCATGGGGACGAAGACGCCGCCAGCTTCGAGGGCCAGGTGTTCGGCCAGGGCATGGCCGCCGGCCCCAGCGAGCTTGCAGGCCTCGGCATAGGAGAGCTTCGCTTCCTTGCGGCGCTCAACGTCCGGGTCACAGGCGGTGTAGAGCCAGTAGGGCTGGCGCTCGATGATCTCGGCGGCCTCGTCCAGCGTCCCCACCTGCGAGACGGCATCCGACAGCGCCTTGTGGACGCTGCCATGGGGACGGGGCTTGACGGGTTTGAAGGTGGCCATGGTCTCGTTCTGTTCGCCCCAACCAAGGGGCTCAGGTTCGGGGTGCTGGAAACGGCGCTTTCAGGCGATGAGGGGATCGGGCTGAGACGGAGTAGGCGTGTGATCGTTGGCTGGGACGGGAAGGTGCGGCGGGAGGCGCTGTTCGCGGACGGACGCAACTGCGGTCGTCAGGATTGCCCGTGCGCACTCGTTGCCGAACTTGACGGTGTGGGCCTGGTCGATGGCGGACTGGAGAAGCCGAAGCGTCTCGCCCTCGTCGGCGCAGGCGTCAGCGGCCAGCAGCAGGTCCGCCAGACCATCCGACAGCTCCATCACCCGCTCACAGAGCGACATGGACGGCTCCGATGATGCAGGGCGTGGCCATCTGTCACGCCGCCTCTGATTGGGCGGGGGAGGCGTCGTTGGCGGCGGACCTAACGAGCGCAACGTCATCGTTGAGCGTGGCGGCGTCTATCCGACCTTTGGAAAGCCGCTCGATCTGCAAGGCCACGGCCACGCTGGCCGATCGGTTCCCGGATTCGAGATCATGAGCCTGTCCGCGGCTTTTCAGGCCGAGGGCGGCTGCGAAAGCCTCAAGCGAGAGACCAAGCTCTTTTCGGAGGGCGCGAATGTCCATGAGCAAGAGTTCGCACATGGGAAACATTTTCGCAAGCCGGTTGTTCGCCAGCGGCTTAACGACGGCCGCCTGTTAGTTTCGCACAATGCAAACATGGCGAGACAGCGCAAAGGCCGACACGAACTCTACGACCAATACCGAGCCGCGTCCGGCTGGTATCTGGCCGCTTGGCGTGACTTCAGGAAGCTGACGCTTGAGGAGTTAGCCGAGGAGATCGGATCCTCGAAGGGTTATGTCAGCGACTTGGAAACGGGTGCGGCGCGTCCAGACCGACCCATTCGCCGGTTCAACCGCGACTTGGTCGAAAGCGTTTCGAAGGCATTGAGTGTGACTGGTGGTCGCCTGATCGACGTCAACCCGTTCACAATGGATGCTGACGCCGATCAGTTTGATGCTGCGCTGAAAGCCCTCGATCCGATGCAGCGACAGGCCGTTTTCCAGTTGGCACAGACACTTGGCGGCAAAACAGGGACAGACGGATGATCGCAACCGTTCTCGCGGCTGCAATGGCGCTCCAATCCGCCCAGCAGTTCGATCTTGCCTGCACAGGGTCGTCGTTCAGTCGCCTCCAGGGCGGCCGGGGCGAGGCATTCAATGTGACGCTGCGGATCGACCTCGCCGCCAATCGCTGGTGCGACGGAGATTGTTCGGCTCCAATGGCTATCGTGAGCGCCACGCCTGACGCCATCGTCCTCGAAGATGTCCAGCCGGCGCCACGGGGCCTCAATATCCGGCGCAAGACTGAGATCAATCGGGTCACCGGCGTCTACGACTCGTATTTCTCTGCGATCGGATCGACCGTTCAGCAGGGCCGGCAAGAAGCTCGGTGCGAAGTGAAGCCATTCTCAGGGATGCCGCAAGCGCGCTTTTGACGCCTTGGAGGTAGGGCGCCGGTCGAAGCAGCGTCCATTTGTCCTACGCCGCGTCAGCCTCCCAAGGGTCGGGCGCCGGGGGATCGATGAGCATCGCCGCCGCCGGGACCTCGCCCAAAATCAATAGAACCTCGGGCTCGCTTTCGGTCTCGGCGTCGTCGTCGATGCACTGCTGAAACACGAGCACGCCGTCAGCCTGGACCATCAAGATCCGGCCGCCTTCCTCGGCGTCCGTCGCGCACAGGAAGCCATAGGCCTCGCCGGGGCGGCCTTCCCAAAAGGGCTGTGCGATATAGCGGAGCCGGCGCGTCATGACTTTCTGTCCTCCCAATCCTTAACAGCGATTCGACACAGGTAGACGGTGGAGTCGAGTCCCCCGTCTGAAAGGTGCGACCATACCTGTCGCATTGACGTTCGCACACCGCAAACAAAACGCTTGCGATAAGGTTTCCCATATGCGAACAATCTCCCATCACAAGGGAGACGAACATGTCGCTCAAGACCACCAAGACCGAAGCCCGAGACGCGCTCGACTGGTTCCGCGCCAGCTGCCCGATGCCGTCGGAAGAGAACCGCGCGCACCGCCAGAAGCTGGAAGCCGCCGCCCGTGCCGAGGAAGAGACCGACCCGGACTACTGCCTGAAAACGGCGGAATGGCTTGAGCGGATCGCCGCCGAGAAAATCGCCGCTGGCGGTCGCTACGAGCCCGCCGCGTCCAACGAAAATCTGGCTGAGGCCGCGCGCCTCCGCGCCATCGCCGCCGCCCTGACGGCTCCCTTCACCTATGCCGAGGCCGCGTGATGTCGATGAACCCCATCGGAGGCGAGACCTATCGCCGCCTCGACGCCGTCCTGACGCCCATGGTCGACCGCTTGTCGGTGTCCGTGCTGGCCTCGGCCGCCAACGAGGTCGCCCCGCGCTTCGTCGCTGAGGGCAGGGACGTGGTCTCCGTCGGCTCCGGCAAGCGCCGGTCGCCTCAACAGGCTCGCGACTATCTGCGCTTCGTCGCGGAAGACGCCCTGTCCGTGCGCGAGGACATCGTCGCCGAGGTCGACATCGTCATGCTTGGCGACCTGATCCGAGCCATCCGTGACGCCGAGCGCGGCGAACCGACGCCACCGGCTGCGATTGCGAGGGCAGCATGAGGATCGAAGGCGATCTGGGCGTCTTCATGGGCGCCATCATCCTTTGGATTTCGGCCGTGACCTGCGGCTTGGAATGCATCCTCGCCGGGGTCGAAAACGACTGGGGAAGCTGCGCTTTCAAGTTCGTCGCGACCCTTGGCCTTGTCTCCATCGGACGTCGCGTCTGGAGGGCCGCATGACCGGCGCTCCGCACCCCTTGGGCGTCGAGAGCCATCCCGATTGGGAGGCCGTGAACGAGCGCTATCAGGCCAACGCCAACGACAACGAATGGCTGTCGCAGTTCGTCGCGCCCCGGGAAATCCCGATGGACGACGACCACGACGATCCGGTTGAGCCCCGCGACATCCGGCCCTCGCTGCTGACGTTCGTCGTCTGCCTGGCCCTTATGATCGGCGGTATGCTGGCCGTGATCCTGCCGGCGGTTCTGAAGTGAGCGCCGTCTATCATCGCGATCTCGCTCAAGGCTCCGGCGACTGGCTGGAAATCCGGCGAGGTCTGCTGACCGCGAGCGAAATGCGTCTGCTGGTCACCCCCGCGACCATGAAAGCAGCGGCGAACGACAACGCCCGTGCCCACCTGTTCACGCTCGTTTCGCAGCGGATCGCTGGCTACGTCGAGGACACCTACACCGGCTATGACATGCTGCGCGGGCATGAGGACGAGATCGACGCCCGGATCGCCTATGCGCAGAACTACGCGCCTGTCGAGGACTGCGGTTTCATCACGAACGACCGCTGGGGCTTCACCATCGGCTATTCGCCGGACGGTCTGGTCGGCGACGACGGGCTGATCGAGTGCAAGTCCCGCAAGCACAAGTTTCAGGTCGAGACGATCCTCAAGTCGGTCGCCGAGGACAAGGTCCCTGCTGAGTTCCTGATCCAGTGCCAGACCGGCTTGCTGGTCAGTGAGCGGAAGTGGCTGGACTTCATCAGCTACAGCGCCGGCCTCTTCATGGCGACGGTCCGGGTCTATCCCGATCCCGTGATCCAGGAGGCCATCGTGTCCATCGCGACCGATGCCGAGATCAAGATCAACCAGATGCACGCCGAGTTTCAGCGCGTCTGCAAATCCGGCGTCCGACTGCTGCCGACAGAGCGTCGGCAAGATCAGGAAATCAACATATGACCGACCTGCGGCTCACCATCCAGCCGAAGAGCGACCAGCTCAACGCCGACGACCTGATCGGGCGCTCCCTGACCATCAAGGTCTCCGGGGTGAAGCTGTCCGGCGACGCGGATCAGCCGGTCTGCGTCCACTACGAGGGCGACAACGGCAAACCCTACAAGCCCTGCCTCTCGATGCGGCGGGTGATGATCAAGGTTTGGGGTGATCAGGGCGCCGCCTTCGTCGGCAAGCGCATGACCCTCTACCGCGACGACAAGGTCACCTTCGGCAAGGACGCCGTCGGCGGCATCCGCATCTCGCACATGTCGGACATCGACCGCGAGGTCACGATGGCCCTGACGGCGACCCGCGCCAACCGGAAGCCCTACACCGTGAAGCCGATGGCTCCCGAGCGCGGCGAGCCGGTCGAGAGCGTGGACCTGCTGACGGTCCTGACCAAGGGTCGCGCTGCAGCCGCGCGCGGTTCTGCTGCCCTGACGGCGTGGTGGTCCTCGCTAGACCGGGACGAGAAGGCCGCCGCCAAGCCGGTCCTCGACAGCGAACTCAAGGCCGCTGCAGCGACCGCCGATCAGGCTGCGCTAGATACCACAGACGACGACTTCCCCGGCGGACGCCCCCCGAGCGCCCGTGAGGACACGACAGCCGGGTCCGCTGAGGCCAACGCCGATGAAGGGTCGGGCTTGGCTGTCGATGTCATCGCATGGGCGGACAAGCTGATTTCCGATCTGCCCTTCTTCACGCCGGAGCAGGTCGAGTTTCTGGAGAGCGACCGGAAGGAGCTGGCGAAGTTCGCCATCCTCAAGGCGACCGACATCGACAAGGCCCGTGAGCTTGAGCGAGCCATCGAGGCCGTCAAATGACCCGGTACGCCGCCGACACCTCGGTCTCCACCGAGAAGAGCCGCGCCGAGATTGAAGCGATCCTGCGCCGCTACAAAGCGACCTCGTTCGGATACATGACGAACGCCGCTTCAGCCCTGATCTTTTTCGAGATCAGCGGGCGCCGGATCAAGTTCGTCCTGCCAATGCCGGACCCGAAGGCTCGGGAGTTCACCCATACGGCGGTGAAGAACCAAGCGAGGTCGCCGGCCGAAGCTGAGAAGGCATGGGAGCAGGCCGGGCGCCAACGGTGGCGGGCTCTTGCCCTCGTGATCAAGGCCAAGCTGGAGGCGGTCTCGGCGGGCATTACGACCATCGAAGACGAGTTCCTGGCCCACACGGTTCTCCCCGACGGCTCAACTGTCTCGGAGGCCATGCAGGACCGGATCTCGCTGGCCTATATGAACGGCCAGATGCCTCCGCTGATGCTGGAGGCGCCGCGATGACCCGTCTCCTGCAGATCGAGGCCCAGATCGCCGCGCTCAAGGCCGAGAAGAAGGCGCTGCGGACCACGACGTTCGCGCCCGGCCGGAACCCGCATCGGTCCTATAAGCCGAGCGGGGAGGGCCAGCGCGCACCCCGGCGCCACGATAACGCGCACCTCGCGTGGATCCGCCGGCTGCCCTGCGTCGCGACCTACGTCTCGACCGGGCGGCTGGTCTACGGTTGTCAGGCCGCGCACCTCCGCCTCTCCTCTGCCCGCCACGGCAAGACCGACCCCGGCATGCAGCGGAAGCCGGACGACATGTGGACCACGCCCCTGTCACCGGAGCAGCATCGCATCCAGGGCGATGTGAAGGGCGAGGCCCGGTTCTGGGGTGACCTCGGCGTCGACCCATTCTTGCTCTGCCAGCGCCTCCATGCCGTCAGCGGCGACGACGCGGCCGGGCTCGAGGTGATCAGATCCCTTCGGTCGGGAGGCTCCCCCCAATGACCGGCGATAGGCAAGACACACACAGTCGGGTTGATGGCGGGCGTGAACGCCAGATCGCGGTCTATCGTGAACGGCTGGCTCAGCAGCTTGAGGCCCATAAGGGGCGCATCGACAAGGGCCTGCAGCCGGTTTGCGGCCTGCGCCTGATGGTGCCGGGTTCCGCGGTCGTGATCCCCGACATTCATCCGTGGATGGGCGAGACACCGTTCGCGCAGTTCTCGCTCGATAGCCGCGATCCTGCTCTCTACGCCATGGCCGCAGATTGCGCCTCTGAGCTTGTGGAATATGCCCGATCCGCCCTTTCCAAAGCCAAGACAGAGAAGGCCGGTGGAGAAGGGGCTGGTCATGAATAGCTTTGTCCACTCCGGGCAAGAGCCCTCCGTACCCGCCGATCAGTCGTCCGGTGTCACCACTCCCGTCAAAGAGCGGCCCATCCTGTTCAGCGGCCCCATGGTGCGGGCGTTGCTGGCGGGCCGAAAGACGCAGACCCGGCGTGTCGTGAAGGGCGTCCCATCATGGGATCACTACGGCAAGGACATCATGGACTGGGGCCTCTCAGGCATCCACCAGTTCGAAAATGATCTGGACGGAACCGATCGCTGGGCAGTGGACGTCCAGACCGATGTTGACGACTACTCCCGCACGCTGATCCGCTGCCCCTACGGCAAGCCGGGCGACCGGCTCTATGTCCGCGAGACGTGGAAGCCGCATTCGCTCTTCGCCGACATGAAGCCGCGCGACGTCCCGTTCAGCCGGATATTCTACCGGGCCGACGACGCCTACGCGCCCAGCAATACGCCGTGGAAGCCGGGTATTCATCAGCCGCGCTGGGCCAGCCGCCTCGTGCTGGAGATCACCGAGGTCCGGGTCGAGAGACTGAACGACTGCTCCGAGGATGACGCCCGCGCCGAGGGCACGCAGGAACCGACCCTGGTTCCGATCATCGGCGCCTGCTGGTCCGAGCGAGACGCCTACGCGAAGCTCTGGGAGGCCATCAACGGCGCTGGATCATGGTCCGCCAACCCGTGGGTCTGGGCTGTCTCCTTCCGCGTGCTGACGACCTCTGACGCCACTGGAGAAGGGGAGGGGGTGTGACTGTCGCCGCTCCCCTCGCTGTCGATCTGTTCTGTGGCCTTGGCGGCTGGACCGAAGGCCTGCTGGCTGAGGGCTGGCGCTGCCGTGGCTACGACATCGAGAGCCATGAATACGGCGACGAGCGCTATCCCGGCGAGCTGATCCTGGCTGATGTCATGGCCCTGACCGGCGCCGACGTGGCGGATGCTGACCTGATCGTCGCCTCGCCGCCCTGTCAGGAGTTCAGCTACATGGCGATGCCGTGGAGCCGGGCCAAGCAGATTGGCCGCGCGCTGCGGGGGCAGGACGAGTTTCCCGAGGGCTATCGGGGCTCCCGCACCATAGCCGACCTGACGGCCCTGTTCGACGCCTGCTTCCGCATCCAGCGTGAGGCAAACGAGATCCGGGCCGCTCGCGGTCAGGTGCCGATCCCCATGGTGGTCGAGAACGTCCGCGGCGCGATCCCGTGGGTTGGGCCGGCAGCGTGGAGCTACGGATCGTTCTACCTCTGGGGCGACGTGCCAGCGCTGATGCCTGCACCGCAGCGCGCGCGAAAGAACGGGGACCTCGGAGGAGGTTCGTGGTTCGCGATCGGATCGCCGGGGCAGACCAACGTCAACAGCAACCCAGACGGCCGTAAAGTCCCAGCCTTGGACGGCGCGCGGCGCACGGACAAGGGCAAGGGCGCCAGGTTCACGTCACGCGATTGCGGTGTCGAGCGCGACATCACCAGCGGCCGCAAGGGTGGCGGCGACTGGTTCGGCTCGGGCGATGATTGCTCGCTCCAGCGGAAGGCGTCCTCGGGCTCCAGCGCTCGAAAGGCCGCCAGCGCGAAGATCGCGAAGATCCCGATCGCCCTCGGCTCGCACATCGCGCGCGTCTATCGCCCCATGTCGGAGGCCGCATGACCGTCTCCCGTGCCGCCTCGCACCGCCAGATCGAGATTTCCCGCCAGCAACAGAAGGAGGCTCTGCATGGTCGGCCCGCGTCGTCGGGTTCGCTTCTTCAGGATGAACTTCGGGTCGGGGTTGCCTATCACGGCACCCCGATTACCCCTCGCACCGTTCTGGAAGCGATGGGCGCGCGGGACTACTGCGTCTCCTTCTACCGGCCCGACGACGTCGAATGGATCGACGCCAACGCCCGGTCGTGGTTCGCCGACAACGGCGTCTTCTCGTTCTGGATGGCCGCGCTGAAAGCCAAGCGCGACATGGAGATGAGCCGCGAATATCTCGACGCCTATTACGCCTTCGTGCGCCGCTGGGTCCATGAGGGCTCCGGGGCCTGCAAGTGGGCGGTGATCCCCGACCCCATCGGAACGGGCACCCAGGAACTCGACGCCCTGCTGCGTGAGTGGCCCGCCGACCTCGCTGACTACGGCGTGCCGGTCTATCACCTCGACGAGCCGCTGGAGCGCGCCCTGATGCTGCTGGAGCGCTATGGGCGCCTGTGCGTCGGCGCGACCGGGGAATATCGAGTGATCCTGTCGCCCGACTTTTGCGGCCGGATGGATGACCTGTTCGACGCCGTCGCCGGATCGTTCAGCGAGGTCCCGCCGATCCACATGTTCCGCGGCCTCCAGCTCCTGAAGCCGGAACACCCTTGGCCCATCACGACGGCCGACAGCACCGACCGGGCCCGCAATCACAACCGGCTGAAATGCCTTGGCGACCGCTATTTCTGGGCCGTCAAGCAGACCGCCGACCGCTGGGACCACATGGCGGCCCGCCGGACCTTCCAATGGCCGCCAGCCCACCAGCACGAACTTTTCGGAGCCGCCGCATGACGCCGGCCGATCATCACCGCCACACGGCTGCTGCCTGTCGTACCGCCGCTGAGATCTGGCGCAACGACGGGTCCAAGCCCCACGCCGATTTTGCCTCGGTTCTCGATGCCTGGGCCGCCCGATCCGACCGCAGAGCCCTTGAGGCTGAGAGCGCTAACCCTTTCGAACAGATGGAGCTATTCGCATGAACGAACAAACCGACTGCTGGCCTGCAATCAAGCGCATCGACGACGACGCGGAGAACGTCTGCAAGTTCGTATACACCCGCCCTGACGCCGTCGTGGAGTCGGTCCTGTACCGCTACCCGACCTATCTGGAGCGCACGGTCATCTGCTGTTCGACGCAGTCCGGGTGCCCTGTCGGGTGCCGGTTCTGCGGTGCGGGCGACTATTTCGTCCGCTCCCTGACGGCTGCTGAGATCGTCGAGCAGGCCGTCTACAGCGTTCAGGTGGCCGAGCGGGCTGAGGGCATCAAGGCCGCTGATATGGGTCGCCTCCAGATCATGTTCATGTCGATGGGCGAGCCCCTGTTGAACATGAAGGGTTTGGTCCCGGCACTGCGCGAACTCTACCACCTTTACCCGAACGCGGCGCTGCTGATCTCCACCTCGGCCCCGGCGATCAACTACGACGAGGTCATTGCGATCTCGCGGGAAATCCCGACCATCGGGCTCCAGTTCTCGGTTCACGAGTCCACCGACGTCGCCCGCGATGCGCTGGTCCCGTTCAAGAAGAAGCTGACCCTGCGCCAGATCGCCGACGAGGGCGAGCGCTGGTTCGATGCCACCGGGCGTCACCCGTTCTTTAACTACTGCGCCCACGACGGCAACGCCTCTCAGGAGGACGCTGACCGCATCGAAGCGCTCTACGACCCGAAGGTCTGGTGCGCGACCGTGAGCGTGGTCTGTGAGCGCGACGAGGGGATGCCGAAGACCAACCAGCATCAGCGCGGCCTCGCCAGTGACTTCGCCTCCAAGATGGTCGCAGCGGGCTACGACACCCGCATGTTCGACCCCGCCGGCCAAGACACCATCGGCGGCGGCTGCGGCCAACTCTGGTTCGTGCAGGAGTGGATGCGCGAACACCCGGACCAGGCTCGGCCCTCCATCGGTCATGGTCGCCAGATCGTTCACGCTCCGGAAGCCGCCGAGGTCTCGCAATGATCACCCCAGAACAAGGGTCTGTCCTCACTGACGACCAGATTGCGCTTCTGAAGGATGGCGACTGGATTTTGACCCGTCGTGGTCATCCCTTTCAGTTCCTTCATGCGGACGACATGGTCGCCCCGACCGACACCTTCATCGGTCGCCCTGATCCTGATGGATGGCTCGTCTGGTCGGGAGGGGAGAACCCGGTTCCGGGGCAGCGTGTCAGAGTGCTAATCAAGGGCCTCGGCGACGCGGTGAACAATGGACACGGCCTGTCCGACGATCTCGTTTGGTCGTGGGCCGAACAGGACGCCCGAGCATGGGACATCATCGCCTTCCGTCTCTCCAGTAAGAAATCTGAGGAGACTACGCTTCGCTCCGTACCCGTAGCGGCAGAAGGCGACACGGTCTGTCATGACTGCCGGGCGGTCAACCCGGTCTGGTTTGCCCCGAACGACCTGTGGCGTCGCGCTCTAGGCGGTGCGGAAGGCGTCCTCTGCCCCATCTGCTTCATCGCGAAGGCCGAGGCAGCAGGGGTCCGACCGACTGCATGGATGATCTGCGAGGAGCCCCTCGAAAAAGTCGATCCAGCCGTGGCGGAGGGCATCATTTCTCGGACGATCTTAGATGCTTGCTGCGACATGCACATAGATATTCCTGTCGAAAGCCACGAGGCCATTGCCGCGCTAATCGTCACCGCGCTGACTGGCAACGCCTCCGCGAACACGGTGGGTATGGAGGCCCTTCAGGGCCGGAATGAACCAAGCCCTCATCCAGAGACAGAAGCACGGATAGCTTTGGACCGGCTTGCGAAAGCGACGGATCGACTAATGTCGGCATGGCCTTCAACGCATGTTCCCGGCGCTCCGCTATGCGTCGAGGTGTCGGAAGCTCTGAACGCTGCCAATGCCCTCCTTTCCCCCAAGGGGAAGTAGGATGATCCTGAAAGCTACCCTCAGCACCGTCAGAAACGGCTTCTCCTATGAACGCGACCGGATAGCAGCGTGGGATTGGGACGACCTGACCGCCAAGCTGCGCGAGTCGATGGAGCGCCTTTCCAACGAGAACCCTGACAGCGTCCTGATCAAACTGGAGCGCCCACAATGACCCTCTCCCCCACCCTTGCCGTGGCCCAGACATCTGGGTCTGTCGTAGTGCAGAGAGAGTTGCTGAGCGAGGCCGCTGGCATTCTCGACTGTGAAGGCTATGGCCCGATCTCGTCGCAACTGAACGCGCTTCTTGGTGCGGCTGCTTCTTCCTCGGAAGGTCCGCTTGAACGTGCCTTGGCCTTCATGGACTTCCTGACGTCCGATCCGCTTTTGGGCGGGGAAGATCAGCTTCTCACCGTGTCTGACATTCAACTGAATGCGGCTATCGAACTAGCGTCGATCCAGCGTCAGATTGCTCTAGAGGGAGTAGAGAAGCCTCCCCCACGGCACAGGGGGAGGCGGTGATCCTCCATCGCAAACTAGATCGTGCTGTCCGCGCATTGGAACGGGCGGGGTTCACGGATTGCGGAGGGCAGGAATGGAAGCCGCCCCTTGGTCCAGTGCCGGAGGGCTACGCCACCCCACAGGCAGACGTTACCGGGCTGGTGGAGGCGCTGGAGAAGATCAAGGCCCTAGATTGGCGTCGCGACCCAGCTGACGATTTTGACCGGGGGATTTTGTCGGCGCGTCGTCAGGCTTCCGAGTGGGCCGCCAAAGCCCTCGCGTCTCAACGCAATGGAGCGGGAGAGCAGCCATGAGCCTGTCATACGGTCCGGTCTTTTTGTGGATTCCTCGTCGTCTGACCGGTGGCACATGGGCGTGGCTCAGAACGGTTCAGCGCGTGTCCGCTAACGGCCCCTACGGACGCGCCCATAGGTATCGGGATTACAGCAAATGACCGGTCTCGCAGGCCTCCGTTCCAACACTGAAGAGCAGCGAAATGACTAGGGTTCATTCGAGCGAAGACGCTCTCATACCTACCGCACAGGATGCTGGCGGTTCCAGCCTCGGTAAGTTCTGTGACGCCTGTCAGGCCCACCCTCGCTACGGCTTTTGCAGCCTGCCGGGTTGCCCTGAAGTACCCCCTGCGCCCGACCTGGTTCGCGAGATCGGCCGCCTGCGTACAGCGCTGAAGGCTATCCACGATGCGACGGATGACGAGATCGCCGTTCGCTTCCGAACAGGCAACAAGTCCGAGGCCGAAATGGGCCGGAACAGCCGCATCTATTCGATGCTGGTGGTGCCTAGAAACATGGCGCGCAACGCTCTAGCGGCGGTGCCCTCATGACCGATCTCTGGACAATGACGGAGGCTAGACTTCCCCCAGTCGGGCAGGTCGTGGAAACCAAAATCAGTGACACCAGTGGTGAGCGCAATCATGCGCGCCTGAAGCGCGACGGGCGGCTCTGGTGGACCGAGAGCGGCAGCATGTACGTCTACTACACGCCGACGCACTGGCGGCCCGTCCAATGACCCGTCGCGTTCAAAACAGCGACAGCATTGCCCGCCTTGTCGTCCGGGAGCTTCGCGGCGGAAACAAGCTGAAGGAATGCGACGGCTGCGGTCTTGGCAAATACACGATGTGGTTCGGTGAGCGGTCTTTGTGCAAGACCTGCGCACCGACTGAAGGGGCAGGAAACACATCACCACACTCGGTAGGTATTTGCGAAGCAAATGAAACCAAAACTCCCAACATCAAAGGAGATACAGACCATGCAGGGTGAATGGCAATCGACAAAGGACAATCCGCCACCGATGGGGTTCTATCTGGCCCACGAGGGCGGAGCGATCAGAACGATGTGGTTCGACGGGAAGGTTTGGGAGCTTCCTGATTTCCCCGTCCTGATCCTACAGACCGGCGACCGGTTGGTCCCTCGGGACGTAGAGAAGCGGGCGTCAGGCGAGAAGTTGGGCATGTGCCAGATGATCACCGACCCGACCCATTGGATGCCGCTCCCAGAGGCGCCCCAATGACCGCCCCTACCATCCCCACCCATTCAGAACTGAGGGCGATCCGACAGCGTCAGCCGCGCGAAGATGCTTTCGCCCCGGCATTCTACGATAGCCTCGTGACCCATGCTCTGGACGCGTTGCGCGAGGGTCGTCGCTTTGAACTGAACGCAGACGGTGCGTGGTCGATCATCCAACAGGCGCATCAGGATCGAAAGGACGTCCTCTCCCTTCTCGACCAGATAGCCGCACTCCAGATCGAAACTGCTGAAATGCGGGCTCAACTGGAAAGCAGGACAATCGCCCTCATCGCAGCCAAAGCCCTTTCCACCCCTTCTACTGATAGCGGGAGAGACTGATGAGCGCTGCGAACGACAACGGCTTCAAGATCTCCTACTCGCCGGCCGAAGCCGCGGCGGCGACCGCCCTGGGGCTGACGACCATCTACGCGATGATGAAGGACGGGCGCCTGAAGCGGGTCAAGATCGGCTCCCGGACGCTTATCCCCAGGTCTTCTCTGGAGGCATTGTTTGGCGAGGACGGCGAAGCGGCTTAGGACAGAGCTTAGGACAGAGGGCAGGGGCGCCCCGCAAACCCAGCGCCAGCGCTACGACTGCGAATCCCTCTCTGTCCGCCACGATGCCTTTTCCTTCATGCGTTCACCGGATCAGCGGCTGGCGAGTGGCTGGTGATTAGTGGCTAGTGGCTGGTGGCGAGGGTCGAGAGTCCACCGTGTCCCGAAAAATTGAAACTGGAGACACTGGACCCTTGGGCGGATTTCAGCGGGAGCGGCGGGCGTGTGTGTGCTTGGGCTGTCGCGCCTGGACTCGGGTCGGTCGCGCAGTCGAATGACGATGTGAAAGACCGGGAGGGCGGCCGCGAGCGGTTCGCGCGCCTCAGTGTCTACAAGGGGTCGCCAAGTGCCGGTTCAAGGCCTGTGCGGCGGAGAAATGCAGCGGCCGGAAGGGGCGGGTGTCTCCGCCGAGGATCGCGAAGGGGCGAGAGTATCAGGGTCGGGAGTGTCGCTCCGGCAATGCGCAGCTACCACTGCCGGAGGGGGATGCCTGATGGCCAAATCCGTTCCGCGGGGTTTTCGACTCCTGCCTCTGCAAGAAGTACAGCGAAGGCATCAAAAGTGACGAAGGGGTCCTCCGTCGGACCAATGATTAACCTGTAAAGTAGGTCCGGAATTGCTGCGCCGTTTAGGCCGTGTTCGATATCGTTCACCAGCGGGAGCTTCTGAATTACTTGTGGGACGCCCCGCACAGTCTGGACAAATGGAATGACGACGGGCGAGCGCGCGACGTTCGGTGAATAAATGACGCGCCATTCGCGTTCTTCGCTGAACGCGGGATGCTTAGTGCACAGTACCGTAAAGCGAAGGACCATAAACATCATGTCTCGGATTGCTTCCGCCGGGACTAGTTCAAATGCGTCGCGCTTAGCGATTATCCCGTCCGCAGTCCGGTCGAATTGCTGTTCCACCATTTCGGTATCGCCATAGAACACTGGGGCAGAGTAGGCATGAAGGTTGTCGGTCTCAGTCTCAAAAGGCGTGCGATTGAGAACCAAAGCGACGCCATTGCGACCGCCGTAGGCCCGCCACATCGATAAGCGACCAAGATTATCCTCGTCAGGCCAGTGTTCTGACAGGCTAGTCAGGAAAGTGTTATTCTCGAGATCTCGCTGCCACGACGTAAAGAGGGTTTCGATGTCGGTGATGATGCCCGGATACAAGCCCTCGAGAACAGCCTTCAACTTCTCGCCGCCGGGGGCTTTCCATGCATCGAAAACACACTTTTTGCCGTGATGTATTTCCGAGAAATCATTCATGGTGATCGCGTTTCGCATCCAGACCGCCTTGTTCTGGATGATGCTCATTGCGACCTCTGCGGAGGTGTAGTGAGCGAAGCGAACGTTATTTTCGATAACCTCGTCACGTCGCTGCACAGCGTCAGTGAGGAAGATCGAATTTAATAGGCGGACCATTTCCGCTTCTTCTTCTTCCGCGCCCATTCTGCTCCCCGAAAGACCCCAGGGCAGCCTAACATGCAGAAGCTCGAAACTCGACCAAACGTAGATTTTGCTACGCGGCCAAGAAGGCCGACGCGAGCTCGGCCAAATAGGCGTGCCGCCTCACCCCACCCGGTTCTTCACCAGATCGTCCACCACGCCCGGATCCGCTAGCGTCGACGTGTCCCCCAGCGACCCCAGGTCGTTCTCCGCGATCTTCCTCAGAATCCGCCGCATGATCTTGCCGGAGCGGGTCTTGGGGAGGCCGGGGGCGAACTGGAGGGCGTCGGGGGCGGCGATGGGGCCGATTTCCTTGCGGACGTGGGCGACGAGGGCCTTGCGCAGCGCGTCGGTGGGCGCGACGCCGGCGTTGAGGGTGACATAGGCGTAGATGCCCTGGCCCTTGATGTCGTGGGGGAAGCCGACGACGGCGGCCTCGGCGACGTCGTCGTGCAAAACGAGGGCGCTCTCGACCTCGGCGGTGCCCATCCGGTGGCCCGAGACGTTGATGACGTCGTCGACCCGGCCGGTGATCCAGTAATCGCCGTCCGCGTCCCGGCGGCAGCCGTCGCCGGTGAAATACTTGCCCGGATAGGCCGAAAAATAGGTGTCGAAGAAGCGCTGGTCGTCGCCCCAGACGCCGCGCATCTGGCCGGGCCAGCTGTCGGTGATGACCAGATTGCCGCTGGCCGGGCCGTCCAGCACCTGACCCTCGGCGTCGACCAGTTGCAGCTCCACGCCCGGCAGGGGTTTGGTCGCCGAGCCGGGCTTGAGGTCGGTGGCGCCGGGCAGGGGGGAGACGAGGACGCCGCCGGTCTCGGTCTGCCACCAGGTGTCGACGATGGGCAGACGGCCCTCGCCGACGACCTCATGATACCAGCGCCAGGCCTCGGGGTTGATCGGCTCGCCGACCGAGCCCAGCAGGCGCAGGGACTTGCGGCTGGAGCGTTTCACCGGTTCGTCGCCGTCGCGCATCAGGGCGCGCAGGGCGGTGGGGGCGGTGTAGAAGATCTCGACCTGATGCTTGTCGACCACCTGCCAGAAGCGGCCGTTGTCGGGATAGTTGGGCACGCCCTCGAACATCAGGGTCGTGGCGGCATTGGCCAGGGCGCCGTAGACGACGTAGCTGTGGCCCGTGACCCAGCCCACGTCGGCGGTGCACCAGAAGACCTCGCCCGGACGGTAATCGAAGACCAGTTCGTGGGTGTAGCTGGCCCAGAACAGATAGCCGCCGGTGGTGTGCATCACCCCCTTGGGCTTTCCGGTCGAACCCGAGGTGTAGAGGATGAACAGCGGATCCTCGGCGGCCATC
>Ga0209023_10002842_pt1 | contig 21159 bp, 20 predicted proteins | sample LakOneMetagenome_FD_187468 | JGI IMG/M metagenome (GOLD analysis project Ga0209023, IMG submission 187468) | Freshwater and sediment microbial communities from Lake Erie, Canada (SPAdes) (version 2) | ecosystem: Environmental > Aquatic > Freshwater > Lentic | place: Lake Erie, Canada...
CAACAAGTCGCTTTCTTCCTGAGAAGACGTCAGCATCACCACAGGGACACTGCGCAGCGCTGGACTCTTGCGGACAGCCTCCAGTACTTCCAGTCCATTGACTTTGGGCAGCTTCAAATCCAGAAGGATCACCGCCGGATTGCCCTCGGCGCGGTCTTCATGCTCACCTTCCCTGCGCAGATAGTCGAGAGCCGCAGCACCATCGCGCAGCACCACGACGTCGTTGGCCAGTTGGCTGCGCTCCAGTGCCAGGAGCGTCAGTTCCTGGTCGCGCAGGTCGTCCTCGACCAGAAGAATGGGCTTAAGCATGATCGGACTCGGTCCCGACAGATGGATGATGGGCTGCATTGTGCCCGGGCTCAGGCAGTACGAACCCAAACGTGGCGCCATGTCCTACGTCGCTGTGGCCCCAGACGGTGCCGCCGTGCCGCTCCACAATTCGCTTCACATTGGCCAGCCCGATGCCCGTGCCCTCGAACTCTTCTGCCTGGTGCAGGCGCTGAAATACCTGGAACAGTTTGGCCGCATATTGCATCTGAAAGCCGACGCCGTTGTCCTGCACCTCAAGACCTTGTCCTTCGGCGTTGCGAACGGCCCGCACCGTGACCACGCAGGGCTTGCTGTCGCGACTGTATTTGACGGCGTTGCCGATGAGGTTGCGCACCGCCACTTGCAAAAGCAAGGCATCGGCCATCAACACGGGAAGGTCCTGGTCCACGCGCCATTCAATACTGCGCTCACGTTCATGCCGAGAGATTTCTCGCACCAATCCTTCCACCAGGCTGTTGCAGTCCACCCGCTTGAGCTTGAGCGCCGTGCGACCCATGCGCGAGAAGTCCAGCAAGGCATCGACCAATTGGCCAGCGAATGCCGCCGCATCCTTGACATGCCCCATGTAGCGATGGGCACGCGCCGTCAGCGCTGTGCCCTCGGTTTCCATCACCAGATCCACATAGCCAGCGATATGGCGCATCGGCGCTCGCAGGTCGTGCGACACGGTGTACGAGAAAGCCTCCAACTCCTTGTTCACGCGGCCCAGCTCGCTGGCGATGGCCGCCAACTCCTCTGCGCGGCGCAGCACGATCCCGATCAGCGCCTGACGCAGCTCACCGACCGCGCCAATCTCTGCACCGGACCAGGGGAGGCTCTGGCCGCCGATTTGCTCCACCCAGCTTTCAAAACTGTGGCGAGGGTGAATGCGCCCCGTCGAATCGGGTTGCCGACTTTTGCGGGGATCGCCAGCCCACGTCACCGTCTGAACGAGCTCTGGCCGAAACCACAAGATGACGTGGCGATGCACCTGAGAGATGGAAATGGCCAGCACGCCCGCAGCCACTGCCTGCCATTCGGCCGCCTGGGGATAGTGGGACGTGAGCTGTGAGCTTTCATAGACTTCATGGCCCATGCCCGCGATCCAGCTCGCCAACTCCAGCAGCGCATCGGTAGGGGGGGTATCCCCCGCCGTCCATGCCTGGTCGTCCAGCACCACGGCTGCACCCGTGGCCTGGGCCATGCGCAGCAAAAGCGATGGCTCGTCCACGATGCGGCGCAGGCTGGCATCGCCGTCCGACAGCTGCGCGACAAGCTGCAGGGTCAGCTTGCGCAGCTCCAGCCGCGCCGACACTTCTGCGGTGGCTTGTTTCGCGTCGATCTGCATCGATAGAAACTGGCCGAGCAGAGAACAGGCCGCCCGCATGCCGGCGTCCAGATACCGAGGTTCGTGGTGGTGACACGACGCCAGGCCCCACAACTTGCCGCCCACCACAATGGACACCGACATCGACGCGAGCGTGCCCATATTGCGCATGTACTCCAGGTGCACCGGCGACACACTGCGCAGAAACGCTTGGGACAGATCGATGTCGGGCGCGGTCGGCCCGCCGGGAATTGCCAACAGAGGAACCGCCTGGTAGTTGGCATCCGGAATCAGTCGAAACCGGTTGGCCAGGTAGAGGGCCCGTGCTTGCTGCGGAATGTCCGTCGCGGGAAAGCGCAGCCCCAGGTAGCGGTCGTAGCCTGGCAATGCGGCCTCGCCCAGCACTTCGCCATGGCCATCGGCGTCGAACTGGTACACCAGGGTGCGGCCGAACCCTGTCAAGCGTTGCAGCTCTTCGGCGGCCAGTTGGGCCAGTGCCTTAACCGTCTCGGTCTCCTGAAGCCGAGGAAGAAAATCGCGGGCCACACCATAGATGGGTGCTTCAGGCCGCCTCTGGCTGGCGGTCGGTTCGCACTCCAAAATCAACTGCGTGGCATTGCGATGCGCCCAGCAAGGGTGCATCTGCTCATCGATCTTGAGCACACCCACCTGCACGGACACGCCATCGGGCGGCGTGGCGTGCAGGGCTTGGTGGTCCAGTGCTGTCAGGGCATCAGCTGCACCATCCAGCCAGTTGGCACTCCAGGCTTGCAGAGTCAGCGTTTTGCCGTCAAGAACCAGCATGCGGCCATGAGGCTGGATGGCGCCGGGTATGCGAATGGGCTCTTGGTCGCAGAGCGTGAGGTCCGTAGGATTGTTCATGGCGAGATCTGAGAACGCGGGGGGGCGGATGCAATAGACCGGCAGAGAATTTCTTGTAGCCTTTTCAAGGCTTTTGCCTATTTGATCACGCGCGTTGAGGCCAGCGCTTTCCGGGTGCCACGTTGCAACTGCGCGTGGATCACCCCACCACAGCCAGACGGGCAAGCAATTGGGCAGCGACCCGGCATCACCAAACTCATCATTCGCATCCGAATTGCGGGCTTTCCAGAGGGACCTGGCGGCTCCAAACCTTCATCGCGAAAGTGTGAAATTTTTGGCCATCTGGCATTAACCTTGAGAGCGCCGATTCACACCTCACCTCCCCAAATGGCAAGCTACCAAGATATCCTCACAACGCACGCACAACAGCCCCATGAGGTCGGTGATGCAAGCGATTGACCCCGACAAGCTGCAGCGCCTGGTCACCGTGCAGATGCCCTACGGCAAGTACAAGGGCACGCTGCTGGCCGACCTGCCCGGCAACTACCTGCACTGGTTTGCGCGCGAGGGCTTTCCCAAAGGCGAACTAGGGCAACTGCTGGCGCTGATGCGCGAGATCGACCACAACGGCCTCTCCGACCTGCTCACGCCGCTGCGCGCGGGCGCCGCAGGCCGGCAGGCACGGTAGGTAAGAACGGCGCGTTCCAGTCCCCCGCATAATCGCGCTCAGACCACACCAACAACTCCGAGGGAATGCACATGAAGGGCAATATCGCTGCGATCGTTCTGGTCGTGCTGGGCGTGTTTTTTCTGCTGACCAACCTGGGGCTTATCAGCATCAGCCTGCGCGAGCTGCTGCGCGTGTGGTGGCCGGTGGCGCTGATCGCGGTGGGTGTAGCGCTGTTCTTCACGCCCGGCTCCAAGAAGGACAAGTAGGGCCCTCGGGGGGGCGACGGCCTTGGTGCAAAAGGCCGCTCCCCCTCCCTTGATCCCCTTGCTCACCATTGAAGGATGAGCGCAGGCCGATAGGGTTTTGCGAACCGGCTCAGTGCGCTCGTGTGTCCGGGGTCACGTCGGTGGAAAACGACGGCGCCTCGCCGAAGTAGCCCCTGAAGAGATTGCGCGCAATGCCATGGGCCGCCAGCTGCAACTGCTGGGCGGCATCGGGCGCGAACAGCCGGGTGGTGTGCAACTGCCACAGCCGCACCCAGGCCGCAAAGTGCGCGGGCGTCACGCCGTCCAGCGCCATGTGCTTTCCAAACACGTCGCCCTTGAAGCTGCGAGTGCCCAGCGCCACCGTGCTCCAGAAGTCCACCAGCCGCTCCAGGTGCGTGTCCCACTGGCCATGCAGGGCTTTTTCGAACACCGGGCCCAGCAATGGGTCTGCGCGCACGTCGGCGTAGAAGGCATGCACCAGCTGGGCAATGCTCTCCGGGCTGGGGACTGCGGTGGGTGTTGAGGCAGGTGTGCCGCCTGGTATGGGGTGTGTTTCGCCCACAGCTCCACCGCACTGCAGGTCCAGAGAGGCCGCCATCAGCCGCAGGCGCAGCCCGACGAGCCGCAGCCTTGCGATGGCGATACCGCAGCGGCTTCGAACGCGGTGAACAGCACGTTGTTCTCCAGGTGGATGTGGCTGATCAGGTCGTCGTTCAGCTGCGCAATGCCCGCGTAGAGCGCGCGCCAGGTGTTGCAGGCGCCCAAGGGCGGTGTGGCGTCGTGGGTGAGGGCGTTGAGCTTGTCGAGCGCAGCGCCGTGGTCCAGATGCTCGGCGCGCATCATGCTGATGGGCTGGCCCACAAAAGGGTTGCCGCCGGCCTTCATCATGGGGAACAGGATCTGCTCTTCCTTGCGCATGTGCGCTAGCAGCCCTTCGTGCATGGCCTCCAGCAGGTCGGCCAGCCCCACCGGCACCTGGGGGTTGTCGCGGTGCACGGCCTCCACGCGGCGGGCCATGCGGATCAGCTCGGGCAGCTGGGCGCGGTGTACCTCGTGGTAGCGCACCAGGATGTGGTCGATGAGCGCACTGGGGGAGGCTGCCTCGGGCGCGGCGTCGTGGCGCTGCAGGGCCGCCAGCTCGGCCAGCACGGCATTCACGTCCAGGCCCTTGTCGGCGGCGGCTTGGGCCAGCGCGACCTGGCCGCCGCAGCAGAAGTCCAGCTTGAGGCGGCGGAACACCGCAGTGGCGCCCGGCAGGTGCACGGCGATCTGGCCGATCTGCTGCTGGGCATTCAGATCGAAATCCGTGGCGTGCGAAGCGGTGTGAAGGTGGTCTGCGCGGGCATTCATGGCGGTCCTTTTAAAGATTCATGTGATGTGAATATTTTATTCGATAAAATTCAGCTTCTATGAATCTTTTGATTGACCTGGGGCAAAGTCCATGCGCCTGACCCAATGGACCGACTACACGCTGCGCGTGCTGATGTACTGCGCCGCCACCGAAGGACGCGAGCAGCCGGTGACCATCGTCGAGGTGGCCGAGGGGTACGGGATATCGCGCAGCCACCTGATGAAGATCGTGCAGCAGCTGGGCGCCCAGGGCCTGCTGGAGACCACGCGCGGGCGGGGCGGCGGCATGCGGCTGATGCGCCCAGCGTCAGAGATCAATGTGGGTGCGGTGGTGCGCGCCACCGAGACGGACTTCCACCTGGTGGAGTGCTTCGACCCGGAGACCAACCGCTGCCGCCTGAGCAGCCACTGCCGCTTGAAGGGCGTGCTGGGGCGCGCGATGCAGGCCTACCTGGACGTGCTGGACGGGGTCACGCTGGCGGATTTGATGGTGCCCACGGCACCGGCCACAGGTGTGTTGGCCGCCGTGGCCGCGCCGCGCAATGGGACGGCCCGGCATGCCTCGGTGCCGGTGGCAGGGCTGCCGCTGCCCTTGTATCTGGAGTGACGCTGGACCGCCGCTCGTCTGGCGGCGATGCGCCCGGTGTGCAGGGCGCTCAGCAGGCGCTGCTCAGCGCAGCACTTCCAGCAGCCGGTCGAGCCCGCCCTGGTTGATGGCCACGTTGGCCTGCGCGCGCACGGCGGGCTTGGCGTGATAGGCCACCGACAGGCCAGCCACTCCCATCATGGGCAGGTCGTTGGCGCCGTCGCCCACGGCGATAGCTTGTGATGGCGCAATGCCCATGAGCGACGCCACTTCGAGCAGGGTGCGGCGCTTTTCGGCACCGTCACAGATGTCGCCCCATGGCTGGTCCACCATGCGGCCGGTGAGCAGGCCGCCTTCCACTTCCAGCATGTTCGAGCGGGCGAAGTCGATGCCGAGTCCGGCCTTCACGCGGTCGGCAAAGAAGGTGAAGCCGCCCGAGACCAGCAGCGTGGTCAGGCCGGCGGCCTTGGCGGCGGTGATGAGTTCTTTGGCGCCGGGGTTGAAGCGCAGGCGCTCGGTGAACACCTGCTCCATGTGCTGCACCGTCACGCCTTGGAGCAGGGCCACGCGCTGGCGCAGGCTCTCTTTGTAGTCGGTGATCACGCCCTGCATCGCAGCCTCGGTGATGGCCGCCACCTCGGCCTTGCGGCCGGCGGCGTCGGCGATCTCGTCCACGCATTCGATGTTGATGAGGGTGGAGTCCATGTCAAAAGCGATGAGCTTGTAGCTTGACAGAGACAGCGGGGGCTCGATGCCCTGGACAACTAGGCCGGGAGCGAATTCGGTGGCGTGGGTCATGGCTGGAAAAGAAAAGGTGCTGGGCGTGGCCGCAAACCCGCAATGGTATCGCCCACGCCCGGCAGGCCGGCTTGACGCGCGCCGTACCAACCGTGCCTACGCCACGCTGGGCGGGAGCTTCAGCCGCAGCTCCAGGCGCGACGCGCGCTCGCTGATGGCCTGGATGCGCTGGGCTTTGGCGGCTTCAGACAGCTCTTTGTTGCGATTGACCTGCTGCCAGGCCACGAACATGTCGATGTCTGCCGCCGTGATGAGCTGCGAGTTTCGTGATTTTCTGAAGGCCGAGAGGTTGTTGACCTGCTTGAGCACTTCTTCGTCCAGTGCGTTGTTCTTGCCGAACGCGGTAATGATCTGCTGAAGCCTGCGGCGGGTATCCAGGGGCAGGGCGGTGGACCAGATCAGAGGAGATTGCGGAATCACCGGCGATGTCCACAGGATATTGAGTTGGCTGGCCAGCTCCGGGTTTTTGACCTTGAACATCTTGAGTTCTTCGTCATTGGCGGTGGCAATATCCACCTTGCGTTGCGCCGCCAGAGTGAGGTTCTCGATATGGCTGCCGCGGCGCACCTCCTTGAACACGCCAGCCGGGTCATTGATGCCGCGTTTGACGAACGCGTAGTACAGCGGCACCAGGTGGCCCGAAAAGCTCTTGGTCTCACCGTCGGCAAAGACCAGGCCCTTGCCGGGCTGCTGGGCCGCATCCAGGGTTTTGAGGCCGCTGTCCTTGTGCGTGACAATGATGGAGTGGTAGCCGGTGCTGCCGGTGTCCGTCACCATCTGGGCAAAAACCTCGCCCACGCCGCGCTCCACCACGGCCAGCGCGGCCGAGTTGCCGACCCAGGCCAGGTCGATCTCGCCGCTGGCAAATGCGCCGGCCAGGGCCGAGGGGTCTGGGGATACCCATGCCTTGAGGGTGATGGGCTGGCCCAGCTCCTGTGCCACGCGTTGGACGAATGAAGTCCACGCTGCCAGTGCGGCGTCTGTTCCGCGCGGTGTGATGACCGCGAACACCAGCGGTGATTTGCGGGCATCGCCCTGGGCCGGGGGAGGCGCTGCGCGGCTGCAGGTGTGTGCCAGCAGCAGGCCACTGGCCAGCAGCCATTGCCGCCGGCTGTGCGGCGCATCGTTGTTCACCATGCCATATCTCCTGAATATCGCTTCTTGAATCTGTTTTTTTGATTTTGAAGCGAGGTTTTTTGCAAACGAGTATTCGATAAAATGACAATCGAATGCTTGGGTTGGAATGTAGTGGCTGTGGTGTGAAATGCGCAAACCCGGAAGAACCCTAGGATATTGAATTTCTTTCGATTGGCTGTCGATTTGCTTTCAATAATTCTTGGTGTAAATGCCGTGTGCAGTTATTGGATTTGATAATTAATGCATTTCGACATCCAAAGGTTGATTATCTCGCCTGCAGCGCGATGCCTCGGCAGGTCTTATGGGGTCTGGAGTCGGCGAGTGCCGGCAGCCCTTGTCCCATGGCCAAACAGCGCTGCCGTAAACGTCTTGGTTTGGGCCATGATGAGGGGGTCAGCCCTGTTGAATGAGATGCCCCATGACCCTTGCCTCCACCGCTTTGCGTGCCGCACCGGCAGACATGTCCAACCGCCTGCGCGGCCTTCAGTCCGACGCCCGTGAGCTTGATGACACGGCGGTAGACATCCGTGGGCATGTGCCGCCCTGGCTGCTCGGCGGCAGCCTGCTGCTCAACGGCCCGGCGCTGTGGGACCTGCCGCACGGCAGTTACGCGCACTGGTTCGACGGCCTGGCCATGCTGCACCGCATACGGTTTGCACCGGGCAACGCTGGAGGCGCCAGCGCAAGCTACCGCAGCCGCTACTTGCAGACCGATGACCTGCGCGAGAGCCTGGCGGCGCGCAAGCCGGCCCGCGGCGGCTTTGGCAGCCCCAGCCCGGCGGGGTGGTTTCACCGCCTGCGCCATCTGCGCAACCCGGTGGTCACGGACAACGGGGCGGTGGTGATGGCGCGCATCGGCTCGCAGTGGGTGGCGCAGACCGAAACACCGCTGATGACCAGCTTCGACCCCGACACGCTGCAGACCACCGGCCGCATCGTGTATGACGATGCCGAGGTCATCCACGTCATGTCGGCCCACGGCATCACGGACGCACAGGGCACCTACTGGAACGTGGGGGTCGAGATGGGCCCCAAGTGCACCTACAAGCTGTTCAAGATCGTGGCAGGCAGCCGCACCCGCGAGGTGATTGCGCGCTGGGCCGTGCGCCAGGCGGGCTACCTGCATGCTTTTGCCATGACGCCCACGCACGTGCTGGTGTGGCAGCCGGCCATGCGGGTCAACGCCATCAAGCTGGCGCTGTCGGGCCAGGGCTTCATCGACAACTTTGCGTGGAAGGGGGCTGCGGGCTCGTCCATCGACGCGATCTCGCTGGCGGACGGCAGCGTGCGCAGCTGGGCGGTGCCAGCCATGGCCAGCTTTCATGCGGTGCAGGCGTGGGATGAGCCCAGTGCGGACGGCCGATCGCCCGCCACACTGGTGCTGGACCTGTGCACCACAGACGGGCCTGAGATCTTCAGCGCGTTCCGCCTGGCGCGCTTGCGTGCGGGCGAGCCGGTGGGCGTGCAGCACCGGGTGCAGCGCTACCGGCTGGAGCCTGGCCGCAGCGACGCGCAGCCCCGCCCGCTGGTAGACGGTGCGAGTGTCGAGTTGCCCTCGGTGCATGGCGCCTACTGGGGGCGCCAGCGGTCCCGCCATGCCTGGTTCGCCGGGTTCGACCCGGAGGGCAAGGCGCCCTTGTTCGACCGCACGCTCAAGCTGGACCTGGACGCGGGCCGCATTGCGGGCACCTGGCAGCGAGAGGCGGCTGTGCATTTGGAGCCCCTGTTCGTGGACCGCCCGGGCTCCACGGCCGAAGACGATGGCGTGCTGCTGGTGCCCACACTGGCCGAGGGCGATGCCGGCACGGTGATCGGCGTGATCGACCCTGCCAGCATGCAGTGCCTGGCCACACTGCATTTGCCGCAGGTAGTGCCGTTCGGCTTTCATGCGGCGTGGAAACGGGGGTAAATGCGGCGGCGGGCGCGGCGGCCCCGGTTGAGATTCGCGGTTTCGGCAGCATGTGGGTGTTTGTCATGTAGCCTTGGGCATTCGCCCACATGCGCCAGCCAGACTTTCGCCCGCAGGCGATCCACGATCGACCCAAGATGAAGACCATTGACGAAATGCTGAACCTGGACCTGCTCACCCCCGAGCAGCACGTAGAAATCAGCGCGTGGATTGCGCGCTCTGCCTCTCCCGAAGAAATACTGCAGATGCCCGCGCCGCTGTGGCAGGCGCTGGAGCGCGCCAGCAAGGTGATGGGGATCGACGAGGACCTGTTGCGGCCCCCGTCTTTCGATGCGGACAGCCTGGCCCTGGGCTAGGCGGCTGTCGGCAGGGTGTGCGGGGCTTTCTCGGCATCACCCGCTGCAAACACTTCGCGGGCTGCGGCCAGGCCATTGAGCGCAGCCGGAAATCCCGCGTAGACGGCCATCTGCATAATGACTTCCACGATCTCCTCACGCGTCACGCCGACGTTGAGCGCGGCCTGCAGGTGCACCTTGAGCTGGGGCGCCGCGTTGCCCAGCGCCGTGAGCGCGGCCACCACCGCGATCTCGCGGCTGCGCAGGTCGAGACCCGGGCGCGAATAGATGTCGCCGAACGGAAACTCGATCAGGTAGCGGGCGAAGTCGGGCGCGATGTCGGCCAGGCTGGCCACGACGTTCTCACCGGCTTGGCCGTCGATCTCGCGCAGTTTGGCGAGGCCCTGCAGATAGCGGGCGTTGGTTTCTGAGGTCATGGGGTGCTTCCTTTGCTTCCTTTGCGGGGTTTGCGGGTGGGGGGTGATGGCGCGGGGCAAAGGGAAGCCTCCAGATCCTCGTAGTGCGCGATCTTGGCCTGCAGTGCCTGCGCGGCCTGCTGCATGGCGTCGATCGTGGCGAGCACCTGGGCCAGGTGCTGCTGCAGCAACTCGCGCCGCTCGGGGGCGGTGGCGTTCCCTTCGCTGCGCAGCCGCGCGAAGGCCTGCATCTGCCCGATGGGCATCTGGGTCTCGCGCAGGCGCAGCAGGAATCCGATCCATTCCATGTCCGACGCCGCATAGCGGCGCTGGCCGCCGGGTGCACGCGCCACGGGCGCGATCAGACCGGCGCGCTCGTAGTAGCGCAGCGTGTGCGCGGTCAGGCCCGTGTGCTGTGCAACGTCGGCAATGGTGAGGAGGGATGCCATGGGAACGATTCTGAAAGTTAGAGCGCACTCTAAGTCAAGCGAAAAGATAGGGCAAAAATGTGACTCCCTTTTTGCAGCCTGAACCGTCTGCACTGCATTCATTACATCCACCGCATCCACAGCGTCCGCTGCATCACTGCAAGCGCAGGGCTTGCAGGGCGCGGCACGCCACCTCAGCGGCCGGCTTGCCCGGGCAGCAGCAAGATCTTGCCGATACTGGCCCCGGACTCCATGCGCTGATGTGCCTTCGCAGCATCGGCCAGCGGGTAGGTCCTGTCGATCACGGGCCGGATCGTGCCGTCCGCCAGGGCGGGCAGCCACCGCTGGGCAAAGCGCTGCACCATGGCCTGCTTGACCTCGGGTGGGCGCGACTTCATCACGGTGCCAAAGATCTGCAGGTGGCGGTACAGCACCGCATCCATCGGCAGCGTGGCGCCCTGTGCACCGCCCAGCAGGCCCACGGCCACCATGCGCCCGCCCACGGCCAGAGAGCGCACGTTGCGCTCCAGGTAGGGCGCGCCGATGAAGTCGATCACCACATCGACACCCTTGCTGCCCGTTTTCTCGGCAACCACGGCCGCGAAGTCCTCGCTGCGGTGGTCGACGACCACATCGGCCCCGAAGCCCCGCACCGCGTCGCGCTTGTCGCCGCCCGCCGTCGCGAACACCTGTGCACCCGCTGCATGGGCCAGTTGCACCGCGGCCGACCCCACCCCACCGCCAGCGGCGTGGATCAGCACCGATTCGCCGGGCTGCAGGCGGGCCAGATGAAACAGCGCTTCGTGCGCGGTCACGAAGACCTCGGCCACTGCGCCCGCGGCGATCACATCGAGGCCCGCGGGCACGTGCATCGCCATGCGGTGGTCGATGCGCGACAGCTCGGCGTAGGCGCCGCCGCCCACGATACCCATCACACGGTCGCCCACGGAGAACCCGAGCACCTCGGGGCCGACCTCGACCACGGTCCCGGCGACCTCGAGGCCCATGGTGTCCGCATCGCCAAAGTAGGCGCGGCCATAGGCGCCCTTGCGGTGCGACAGGTCGGCGCGGTTCACGCCGATGGCGGCGTTGCGCACCAGCAGGTCGTGGGGGCGCACCTCGGGGGCTGCGATCTCGCGGGCCACCAGCACCTCGGGCCCGCCGAAGTCGTCGAACACGATGGCCTGCATGGTGGGCTGGCTTGCAGCGGAAAGCTGGGGGAGGGCGGACATGGGCAGGGTTCCTTGCGTTGAATGGATGTCAATGCCCCAAGGTTAATTCGCCACAGTGCCTTTGAAATGCAGCGATTTCGCTCTACAGTGATGCAAATTTGCATCACTGAGCTCATCATGAACTGGGATGACACCCGCATCTTTCTGGCGCTGACCCGCGCGCCCTCATTGCGCGCCGCGGCGCGCAGCCTGGGCATCGACCAGGCAACGGTCGGGCGGCGGCTGAATGCGCTGGAGGCCGAGTTGGGTGCCAAGCTGTTTCTGCGCGCCAAGGACGGCTACCTGCTGACTGCCGCGGGCGAGACCGCGCTGGCGGCTGCGCGGCGCATGGAAAGCGCGGCGCTGGACCTGCGCACCAAGATCGAAGGCCAGGACGACAACCCCGGCGGGCTGGTGCGGGTCACCAGCTCCGATTCGATCGCCATCGAATTCCTGCTGCCGGCGGTGGAACGGCTGCAGCAGCGCTGGCCCAACATCCGTGTGGACCTGGAGATTTCGACCCAGGTGCTCAGCCTGACGCGACGGCAGGCCGACATCGCGTTTCGCAACGTCCGTCCCGAGTCACCGGACCTGGTGGTGCGCAGCGTGGCCGCCTGGCCGGTGGGCCTGTTTGCCAGCGCTGCCTACCTGGCGCGATACGGCGCTCCCGTGCCCGATGACGAACTGCGCGGCCACCAGATCGTGGCCTACCGCCCCTATCTGGACCACAGCCCGTTTGCGGCGGTGGTCGAGGTGCCAGCCCGCCAGGCCCGGATCGCCATGGCCGTCAACTCCAGCCTGCTGCTGCGCAAGGCGGTGGCAGCGGGCATCGGCCTGGGCGAGATGCCCGTGCACCTGGGCGAGCGCGAAGGCCTGGTGCGGGTATGGCCGCAGCGCCGCCGCGCCAGCGATCACGAGGTCTGGCAGGTGATGCACCCCGACCTGCAGCGCACGGCCCGGGTGCGGGCGACGGCGGAGTTTTTGTCGGAGGCCTTCGGTGGCAGCTGAAATGGTGGGCTGAAGGCTGCTGAGTGGTCCGCGTCAGAGGCCGGGATGCTTGCAATGAACGGGGCCGCCTGTAGGCGCGTGGCGTGCAGCGGTGCGTTCGGTCATGGGGCGATCTTCTCAGCCATCGATATCACTCACTGCGGCACCAGCCCTGCCGCCTTCACCAACTCTGCATGGACCTTGATCTCCTGCGAGATCGCGTCCTTGAGCTGCTGGCTGCTGCCCGGCGCCACCTCCATGCCGCTGGCGGCCAGCTTGGCACGGGTGTCGGGGTCGGCCAGGGCGGCGTGCGCTGCGCGCTGCAGGCGGTCGATGACGGGCTGGGGCGTTTTGGCCGGAGCCAGTAGGCCGACCCAGGCCGACAGGTTCATTTCGGGCGCGCCTGCCTCGGCCATGGTGGGGGTCTGCGGCAGCGTGCCGGTGCGCTGCGCGGCCATCAGGCCCAGGGCATGCAGCTTGCCGGACTGGATGTGCGGCAGCGCCTCGGGCAGCACCGCAAACAGCATGTCCACCGTGCCCGCCAGGGCGTCGTTGATGGCCGGGGCTCCGCCTTTGTAGGGCACGTGCAGCAGGTCGGTGCCGGTGCGGGTGGTGAACATCAGCCCCGCCAGGTGCTGCGGGCTGCCGTCGCCGGACGAGGCGTACGTGAGCTTGCCGGGCGCGGCCTTGGCCGCTGCCATCACGGCGGCCACGGTGGGAAATTTCTGCTTGTCCTTGACCACCAGCACCATGGGCTGGTTGACGAACTTGGTGATGGGGACGAAGTCCGCCTCGGGATCGTAGGGCAGGGTCTTGAAGATGCTCTTGTTGGTGGTCAGGAAGGACGCGGGCGACACCATCAGCGTGTAGCCGTCGGGCGCGGCACGGGAGACCAGCGGCGTGCCGATCTGGCCGGACGCCCCGGCCTTGTTGTCCACCACGAAAGGCTGGCCCAGCTCGGCCGCCATCTTCTGCGTGACCACGCGCGCGATCATGTCGGCGCTGCCGCCCGCAGGCAGGGCCACGATGACCTTGACAGGGCGGTCGGGGTAGGGCGCTTGTGCGAATGTGGCGGTTGCGCTGCACAGCGCCAGTGCTGTGGAGGTAAGGGTAGAAAACAGACGCCAAGAATTCATGGAACAACTCCCAAGGGGTGGAACAAGCCAGCGGCCACCGGCGGTGGCGCTGCTGCATGCGGCAGCGCCGTGCGTTCCTGGGGGTTAGCAATTCCTGCACCACACGCCGATGGTCCGGCAAGGGCTCGGTGGGTGCGGCTTCCTGCTCGTGGTGGATTGCTATACTATTGATAGCATAAATGTTTTATGGAATGAGCGGTAGAGGCATTTTTGGGTCTACACCCGTCCCAATGCGCCAGTGGGACATGGTCTACCTGACCTTTCTTCCGAGCCTCTCTACCAAGCCTCTGCTGCAGAGACGCGACCTGCTCTCAGTGGTACAGCCATTCGGTAAACCGCGCGTTGATCGAGTGAGGGACCCACCCCGCCACAGCCTCGGTGACAAACCAGAACACGATCAGGCCCAGCATTCCTGCACACCAAAGACTCAGCCACCGCAGCATCGGGTATGCAGTCAACACACGGTGCCGTGCCGCAACCAGCAAGATGATCCCCACAACGCCACCCAGAGCTGCCGGCCATGGCACGTAACTCCAATCCGCCCCGTCCAGTGCCAATACTGCCGCGGCGGTGCACGCGGCACCCACCGCGCCGCTCACCAATGACCGCCGCCCGGTCCACTGCGCCAGCGGGGCGAAAAGCCACATCGCCACGCTCAGAGCCAGCGCGGCAGAGCCTGGCTGGCCTGGCCAGATGTAGGGGTCGGGGATCTCATAGCGGAGTGAATAGCTGATGTCCCTCATCGTGGCGGGCAGCCAGAACTGCCACCAGCATGTGAGCGCCACCACCATCGATGCGGCCGCCCGATGCAAGCGGACTCCGAGCTTGAGGGCAGCCCAGGGCGCCAGCACGCTGACCGGGACGCTGATGATCATCAAAAACCCGGGCGACCAATGAATGTTCATCGGGCCGCTGGACGAGAACCCACTCTGCGCACTCCACGCCGCGATCACCCACAGCGCCAGCAGCAGCGCCCACGCGGCGGACCACGCCCTGCGCGGGGTGCCGGTCAACATGGATTCATCACTGCCCGCTGCGCGTTGGGAGCCTGCAATCCGTCAAGCCGGCGCCGCCACCGGCTGCCCCAGAGACCGCAGGATATCCCGCACCATCTGCGCGCGGTCCTTCGGGTCCTTCAGCTCGCGCTCGATGCGCAGCTTCTCGTTGCCCGCCAGCTTGATGTGCTTGTTCTTCTGGATGAGCTCGATGATGCGCATCGGGTCGATGGGCGGCTGGGGCTTGAAGGTGATGTTGATCACGCCCGGGGCGGCATCGACCTTCACCACGCCGTAGGGCTGGCTCAGCACGCGCAGGCGGTGCACGTCGATGAGGGTCTGAGCCTGCGGCGGCAGCTTGCCGAAGCGGTCCACGATCTCTTCGAGCAGGCCGTCGATCTGGTCGGGCGTCTTGGCGGTGGCCAGCTTCTTGTAGAACGACAGGCGCAGGTGCACGTCGCCGCAGTAGTCGTCGGGCAGCAGGGCGGGGGCGTGCAGGTTGATGTCGGTGGTGACGCTCAGCGGGCTGAGCAGGTCCGGCTCCTTGCCGGCCTTGAGTGCCTTGACGGCTTCGTTGAGCATCTCGTTGTACAGCTGGAAGCCCACCTCCAGCATGTTGCCGCTCTGATTTTCACCGAGCACTTCGCCGGCGCCGCGGATCTCCAGGTCGTGCATGGCCAGGTAGAAGCCGCTGCCCAGTTCCTCCATCTGCTGGATGGCATCCAGGCGCTGCGCGGCGTGCTTGGTCAGGCCCTCGGTATCCGGCACCATGAGGTACGCGTACGCCTGGTGGTGGCTGCGGCCCACGCGGCCGCGCAGCTGGTGCAGCTGCGCCAGGCCGAACTTGTCGGCGCGGCTCATGATGATGGTGTTGGCCGTGGGCACGTCGATGCCGGTCTCGATGATGGTCGAGCACAGCAGGATGTTGTAGCGCTGGGCCACGAAGTCGCGCATCACGCGCTCCAACTCGCGCTCGGGCATCTGGCCGTGGGCCACGGCGATGCGCGCCTCGGGCAGTATTTCTTCGAGCTTCTGGCGGCGGTTCTCGATGGTCTCCACCTCGTTGTGCAGAAAGTACACCTGCCCGCCGCGCTTCAGTTCGCGCAGCACCGCCTCGCGGATCACGCCTGTGCCCTCGTTGCGCACAAAGGTCTTGATCGCCAGGCGCCGCTGCGGCGCGGTGGCGATGACCGACAGGTCGCGCAGGCCTTCCAGCGCCATGCCCAGCGTGCGCGGGATGGGCGTGGCGGTCAGCGTCAGCACGTCCACCTCGGCGCGCAGGGCCTTCATCTGCTCCTTGTGGCGCACGCCGAAGCGGTGTTCCTCGTCGATGATCAAAAGGCCCAGGTTGTGGAACTTGGTGGACTCAGACAGCAGCTTGTGCGTGCCGACCACGATGTCCACCGTGCCGTCGCCGATGCCCTTGATCGCGGCGGTGATCTCCTTGCCCGAGCGAAAGCGCGACACCTCGGCCACCTTCACCGGCCACTTGCTGAAGCGGTCCACCAGCGTCTGGTAGTGCTGCTCGGCCAGCAGCGTGGTGGGCGCAAGAAAGGCCACCTGCTTGCCGCCCGTGACGGCCACAAAGGCTGCGCGCAGGGCGACCTCGGTCTTGCCGAAGCCCACGTCGCCGCAGACCAGGCGGTCCATGGGGCGGGGGCTGATCATGTCCTGGATCACCGCGTGGATGGCGGCGTTCTGGTCGGCCGTTTCGTCAAAGCCGAAGTCGTTGGCAAAGGTCTCGTAGTCCTGCGGGCTGTAGCGGAAGGCGTGGCCCTGGCGCAGTGCGCGGCGCGCGTAGATGTTGAGCAACTCGGCCGCGCTGTCGCGCACCTGTTCGGCCGCCTTGCGCTTGGCCTTTTCCCACTGGCCGCTACCGAGCTTGTGCAGTGGCGCTTCGTCGGCGCTCACGCCGGTGTAGCGGCTGATGAGTTGCAGCTGGCTCACGGGCACATACAGCACGGCCTTGTCGGCGTATTCCAGGTGCAAGAACTCCTGCATGGCGGGCGTGCCGTCGGGGTTCTTGTTGCCCACGTTCATGTTGACCAGGCCCCGGTAGCGGCCGATGCCGTGGGCGCTGTGCACCACGGGGTCGCCTACGTTGAGCTCGGCCAGGTCCTTGATCAGCGCCTCGACGTCGCTCACCTGCTCCTGCTTCTTGCGCCGGCGCGTGGTGGGGCCGGCGGCGAACAGCTCTGTTTCGGTGACGAAGTCGATGCCGTCCTCGATCCAGCTGAAGCCCACGGTGAGGCCGGCAGTCGCAATGCCCACCTTTTCGTCGGCCGTGCCCTGGAACTCGGCCAGCGAGTCAAAGGCTGGCGGGTTCACACCGCTGGCGCGCAGAAAGTCGAGCAGGCTCTCGCGCCGGCCCGCGCTTTCGGCCAGCAGCAGAACGCGGTGCTGCGTGTTGCGGATGTGGGCGTGCAGGCGGGAGAGCGGATCTTCGGCACCGCGCACTACCGATAGGTCGCCCAACTTCTGAAAGTGCGGGTTGTCGGCAATGTCCTCCACCCCAGGGCGGATGGACAGCTGTGCATGCTCCTTGGCGCGCGTGTAGAACTGGTCGGCCGAGAGGAACAGCTCTTCGGGCGGCAGCACCGGGCGCTCGGGGTCGCCCTGCACCAGGCGGAAGCGGTCTTTCGTGTCCTGCCAGAAGCGCTGGAAGGCCGGCTCCAGGTCGCCGTGCAGCACCACGGTGGCTTCTGACCCGAGGTAGTCGAACACCGTGGCCGTCTCGTCGAAGAACAGCGGCAGGTAGTACTCGATGCCGGCGGTGGCCACGCCCGCGCCCATGTCCTTGTAGATGCGGCTCTTGGTCGGGTCACCCTCGAGCATCTCGCGCCAGCGGCTCCTGAACTTGGCGCGCGCGTCGTCGTCCATGGGGAACTCGCGGCCGGGCAGCAGGCGCACCTCGGGCACGGGGTACAGGCTGCGCTGGCTGTCGGGGTCGAACGTGCGGATGCTGTCGATCTCGTCGTCGAACAGGTCCACGCGGTACGGTACCAGCGAGCCCATGGGGAACAGGTCGATCAGCCCGCCGCGCACGGCGTATTCGCCGGGGCTCACCACCTGCGACACATGGCTGTAGCCGGCCAGCGTGAGCTGGGCCTTGAACTTGGCCTCGTCGAGCTTTTGCTTGACCTTGAAGTGGAAGGTGTAGCCGGCCAAAAAGGACGGCGGTGCAAGCCGGTACAGCGCGGTGGTGGCCGGCACCAGCACCACGTCGGCACCGGTGTCCTTGTCCTTTTGGCTGATGCGCCAGAGCGTGGCCAGCCGCTCGCTGATCAGATCCTGGTGCGGCGAGAACGTGTCGTACGGCAGCGTCTCCCAGTCCGGGAACAGCGCACAGCGCAGCCCGGGCGCGAAGAACGCCATTTCCTCGATGAGGCGCTGCGCATCGGTGGCGTCGGCCGTGACGATGGCGGTAGTGCGGCCTGCCGCCTTGTCACGTTCGGCCAGGCGGGCCAGCAGCAGCGAATCGGCGCTGCCCACGGGGCGGGGCAGGGTGAAGCGTTTTCCGGGGGAGAGTTTGGGCAGTTCCATGCGGACGGTACGTGTCGTCGGTGGGCCCGCCGCACCCGTTGGGCGCAGAAAGCGCACGGGCTGTTTCGGGGGCAACGGAGCATTCTAGAACCTGCGCATGAACTCTGCCGGGCCCGCGCACGCCCTTGCCCGCCGCCGCCCGCGACAACGCCGGGACGCAAGTGGACGAGGCACTATCCCGCCCCTCCTAAAATGGCCCCCTCATGACCATCGACCCGCTGCTGCAATCCTCGCTCGCCACGTCCCACGCTCCTCTGGTGGCGCCAGGGCGCTTCTGGGCGCTGGTGCCTTGCGCGGGGACTGGGTCACGCGCGGTGGCGGCACCACCGCCTGCACCGGCGGGCTCCACCGTATCTGCGTTCGGCGCACTGGCCGCGGCGGCGGGCGATGCCGCAGCGCCACCACCCCTGCCCAAGCAGTACCACCTGGTGGCGGGCCACCCCATGGTCATGCACACGCTGGCTGCGTTTGCAGGCGTGGGCCGGCTGGCCGGCACGCTGGTGGCCGTGGCGCCGGGAGATATCTTTCTGGAAGCCCACGCACATCCATCGTTTTTTGTGGTCGACTGCGGCGGTCCCACACGGGCCGCCACGGTGCAGGGCGGGCTGGCAGCGCTGCAGGCGCGGGGCGCGCAGAACGACGACTGGGTGCTGGTGCACGATGCAGCGCGCTGCCTGGTCACGGCCGAGCAGATCGACCGGCTCATCGACGTGTGCGCGCAAGACAGCGTGGGCGGTCTGCTGGCGCACCAGTTGGCGGACACGCTCAAGACATCGACCGATGGCCCGGGCGGCGTGCGCGTGTCCTCCACGGTGGACCGCAGCAACAAGTGGCTGGCGCAGACGCCGCAGATGTTCCGCATCGGCCCACTGCAAGACGCCCTGGCCAAGGTGGGCACTAACGTGACGGATGAAGCCAGCGCCATGGAGGCCATGGGCCTGCACCCGCGCCTGGTGCCCGGCGGCGCGCAGAACTTCAAGGTGACCTACCCCGACGACTTTGCATTGGCCGAAGCCGTGTTGGCCCAGCGTGGCCACGGCACCACGCTGGCGCGCTTTGGCGGCGAGCGCGGGCAGGGCGCTACCGAGACGGGGCGCAAGACAATTTTTTAATCCGCCCCGTGTGGAAGCGGGACAAAGGAACACATGAATTTCAGGATTGGTGAAGGTTGGGACACGCACGCTTTGGTGCCTGGGCGCTCTTTGGTGATTGGCGGCGTGACCATCCCCTACACCATGGGCCTGCTGGGCCATTCGGACGCCGACGTGCTGCTGCACGCCATCACCGACGCCATCCTGGGTGCGGCGGGGCTGGGGGACATCGGCACGCATTTTCCGGACACGGATGCGCAGTTCCGCGGGGCCGATTCGGCCGTGCTGCTGGCCGAGGCTGCGCGCCGCGTGCGGGCTGCCGGGTACACCATCGGCAATGTGGACAGCACCGTGGTGGCGCAGGCGCCGCGCCTGGCGCCGCACATCCCTGGCATGCGCGAATGCATCGCGCGCGCCCTGCAGGTGCAGTCTGATCAGGTCAACGTCAAGGCCAAGACGGCAGAGCGCTTGGGGCCGGTAGGGCAGGGTCTGGCGATGGAAGCGCGGGCTGCAGCGCTGATCTATAAGGCCTGAACCGCGGCGTCCTTACTCCGCCTCCACATCCACCGCAGCGCATCACGCCTTGGCGACGCGGGGCCGGGTGGGGCGTTACATCACGCGCTTTCGCGCTCGATGATCGAAAAGCCGATGTCCACCACCGGCTCGGCCACGGCCTTGCCGTCGGCGCGGTCGGCGATCAGATGGGCCGCCGTCTGCCCCATGCGCGTGCCGTCGATGCGCACGGTGGTCAGGCTGGGGCTCACCGTCTGCGCAAAATCGATATCGCCAAAGCCCACTACGGCCAACCGGCCCGGCACGGCGATGCCGCGCACGCGTGCCTCGGTCAGCACACCCAGCGCCAGCATGTCGGAGCTGCAGAACACCGCGTCGATGTCCGGCGCGTCGGCCAGTAGCGCAGACAGGCCGTCACGGCCGTCGGCGTGCGTGGTGGGGGACTTGCCCAGCCGAACCGCCGGCTCGCGCAGCCCCAGGCGCAGGGCCGCTGCCTTGAAGCCGCGGGCACGTCGGGCAGCGCGTTCATCGCCACCGCTGAGCAGAGCCAGGCGCCGCCGGCCCTTGGCAAACAGGTGCTCGCACACGGCGGCGCCCAGTGCTTCGTGCTGCAGGCCTACCAGCATGTCGATAGGGGTGTCGGTGAAGTCCCAGGTTTCCACGATGGGGATGCCCGATGCCATGAGCATGCGGCGCCCCTCTGGCGAATGCATGACGCCCGTGACCACGATGCCGTCCGGGCGCCGGCCGACGATGGCGCGCAGCAGCTCATCCTCGCGCGAGTGCGCATAGCCGACCTGGCCCACCATCACCTGAAAGCCGCGCAGCTCCAGCGCATCGGTGAGGGCCTGCACCATCTCGCCGAACAGCGGTCCATTGAGGGTGGGCACCAGCGCGGTGACCACGTGGCTGCGGGCCGAGCGCAAGCCGCCCGCGACGAGATTGGGCACGTAGCCCATGTTGGAGACGGCCTCCTGCACGCGCAAACGCGTGCGCTCCGATACCTGGTGCGGTGTGTTGATGGCGCGCGAGACGGTGATCATCGACACGCCCGCGCGTTCGGCCACCTCCCGCAGCGTGACGGCGGGGCGGTCGCGCGGTGCGGGGGCTGCTGTGGCGGGGCTGGAGGGGGCTTGCATGGTCGGAGTCTATCGACAAGCAGTGTGGACTTGCCTCGTGGACTGGGTCGGCGGTGAGCCTGGTGCGGATCGGTGTGGCAGTGGCCGGCGTAGCTGCCGGCCATGAAGTTCAACATCCAAAAAGCATGCCCGACGTGATTTCCACTGCCTGACTGCCTGCGAGTTCGAATAAAAATGGCTGCTACCGCTTG
>Ga0209023_10002843_pt1 | contig 21157 bp, 21 predicted proteins | sample LakOneMetagenome_FD_187468 | JGI IMG/M metagenome (GOLD analysis project Ga0209023, IMG submission 187468) | Freshwater and sediment microbial communities from Lake Erie, Canada (SPAdes) (version 2) | ecosystem: Environmental > Aquatic > Freshwater > Lentic | place: Lake Erie, Canada...
CTGGCCGTTGGTGGAGTCGCCGTCCTTGAAACCGAACTTGGTGGCGATCACCACCTGATCGCGGATCGGCGCCAGCGCCTCGCCGACGATCTCCTCGTTGACGAACGGGCCGTAGGCTTCCGCCGTATCGAAGAAGGTCACGCCGCGTTCATGCGCCGCGCGGATCAGGCTGATTGCGGCCTGCCGCTCCTGGGGCGGGCCGTAGCCGTAGCTCAGCCCCATGCAGCCGAAGCCGAGGGCCGAGACTTCGAGTCCACTGGCGCCGAGGGTTCGCTTTTTCATGTCATGTCTCCTGGTCCACGCTGGCTTCCCGATGGATGCAACGATAGGCCTTCGCTTCCCTAGCGACTAGCCGGTAGAATTCGATCAAACCTATGAAAATGGTGCATAAATGAAGCGGGAGCATCTTGCCGACCTCGCCGCATTCACGACGGTCGCGCGGGAGTTGAGCTTCACGCGGGCTGCCTCGCAGCTCGGGATGACCCAGTCATCACTGAGCCATGCGATCCGGCGCCTGGAAAGCCGGCTCGGACTGCGGCTCCTGAGCCGGACGACCCGCAGCGTCGCGCCGACGGAGGCGGGGGAGCGACTGTTGCGTACCCTGCGTCCCGCCTTCGAGGGCATCGATGCCGAACTCGATGCGCTGACGTCCCTGCGCGCGACACCGGCCGGTTCCATCCGGATCACCTGCGCCGAGCATGCGGCGGAGCGGGTCATGCTGCCTGGGCTCGAGCGCTTTCTCCCGAAGTATCCCGACATCCGGGTCGAGCTGACGCTGGACTATGGCCTGAGCGACATCGTCGCCGAGCACTTCGACGCCGGGATCCGCCTCGGCGAACGGGTCGCGAAGGACATGATTGCCGTGCGGGTCGGGCCGGATTTCCGCATGGCGGTCGTCGCGACGCCCGGCTACTTCGAGGGGAAGCGCCGTCCGCGGACACCCCAGGATCTCCAGGGACACAGCTGCATCAACTTGCGGCTGCCGACACGCGGCGGCCTCTACGCCTGGGAATTCGAGAAAGGGGCGCGCGAGATCAACGTGCACGTCGAAGGACAACTGGTCTTCAATACGCTTTGGGCGCGCATGCGCGCCACGAGGGCAGGGCTGGGAATCGGCTATCTTCCAGAAGACATGGTGCAGGGAGACATCGCCGCCGGCCGCCTCGTGCGTGTGCTCACCGACTGGTGTGCGCCGTTTCCCGGCTACCATCTGTATTACCCGAGCCGACGCCACGCGACGCCGGCGTTTTCACTGCTGGTCGATGCGTTGCGCTACCGTGGCGCTGCCAGCAGACGCTGACCGATTTCGCCAATTGCTCCCGACAATGCAGCGCAGGCCTGGGCGGTAGTCCCGCGAGCTTCTTCCTGTACCAGATGTACACGCCGGTAACCGACAGCAGGGCGACGATGAGTCCCAGCAGGCACACCAGCACCTGGTAGCCGGGGCCGAAGACGCGCGCCATGTGCAGTGCATAGAGCCAGCTCTCGATGGTGTTGCCGGCATGCTCGCCCGTCGGCTCGGAAACCGTGCGAAGCGCGCCCGTGTCGCCATCGAACATGACGAAGGTCGATCCGCCCTTCGGCGCGCGGTCGAACAGATCGTGGCTTCCCCGCACCTCGTAGAAGTAGGCGCCCGTCTCGGCAAAATAGCTGAGCGTCAGTGCCTCGCCGGCGACGAAGCCGCGGGCGCGCGCCTGCTCGGCCATCAGTTCCCGGCCGCGATCCTGCGCGGAGCGCCAATCCAGGCGCGGCGCGTAACGTGGTTGCGGGGCCGGTCGATACAGCGCGGCGTCGGACTGGTAGTCGAACAGCCGCGTCATGACCGACTCGTAGACCGGGCGGATGTTCATCATCACGCTCGACCAGGCGAAGACGAGGCACAGCAGCCAGGTCCACAAGCCTCCGGCGCGATGCAGGTCGAAGTTGAGCCGCACCGGGTTCAGGGTCCGCTTGATCTTCCACGACCTCCACCAACGAGCCCAGAAGGCCCCGAGCGTGCGCGGGAACGTTAGATAAAGTGCGACAACGCAGTCCAGTGTCCACAACAGCGCCACGCTACCCAGGATCCACTGCCCGGCATTCCCGAGTGCCAGTGTCCAATGGACGCTGTAGATGAATGGCATCACGTACCGCATGCCATGAAAGGGATTGCTTCCGGTGCGTCGCCCGAGCTCGTTGCCGGTCCAGGGATCCTGGAAAAATTCGTCGAAGCCCAATGCCTCGGACTTGAGTGCACCGGTCGCGACCTTCGGCTCGAACCACACGTTGACCTGGTCGGGCTGGACGAAACTGACGGAGACGACGCGCCCCGCCGGTACCGCTCGTTGTGCCCGCTCGGCGAGCGTGGCCAGGTCGAGCTTCGGCTCGGAGGCCCGGGGCCTCGCGAACAGCTCGGGCGCGAACAAGCGTTCGAGCTCGAAGTTGAAGGCGAGCAGGCTGCCCGTGAGCCCCACGATGAGCAGGCATCCTGCCATCGTGAGGCCCACGTACCGGTGCACGCGGACCCACAGTTGTCGTGTCACCGCATTCGCGCCGTCAGAACTCGACCCGCACGGCCGCCTGGACGTTCCGGGGCGCGCCGTACGCCGCGGAGCCGTAGCCACCGTGGTCGAAGTAGACACGATCGAAAACGTTCGCGACGTTCAGTTGCGCGGTGAGCAGGGACTTGCCGATCGGGTGCCGATACGACGCCATGGCATCGAAGCGCGCGAACCCGGGCAGTTGCCAGGTATTTTCGTCATCGCCCTGGCGCTGCGCGCTGGCGTATGCGCCGGCTCCCAGCGACCAGCCGCTCGAGGCATCCGGCGTGACGTTGTACTTGAACCAGACGTTCGAGAATTGTGGCGCGGCACCGCTCAGGCGCTTGCCCTGGGTGCCGCTCACCGGATCATCCGTGATGACGGTTCGATTGAGCGTGTAGCTGGCTTGCGCGCTCAGGTGGCGCGTGAGCTGGCCGGCCACGTCGAGTTCCAGGCCGCGACTGCGGGCTTCGCCCACATAGTGCGGGAAGAAATTCACCGGATCGTATTCAGGGATGTTCGTCTTGGTGAGCTGATAGGCGGTCGCGGATGCCGTGAGGCGCCCATCGGGCGATGCGTACTTGGCCCCGAGCTCGTACTGGGTTCCGACCTGCGGGCTCACGTAGCGGCCATTGGCGTCCAGTCCGTTCGTGCTGCCGAAGGAGTGCGCGTAGCTCGCATACAGCGAAACGGAATGACTGGCCTTGTAGAGCAGCCCGGCGCGAGGCGAAAACGCGTGGTCCTTCGGGAAATAGGCGATCGGCAAGGCGGTGCAGTGCGGATAGCAGGCCGCATCGCGCGAACCGTAGGTGTCGGGATAGCCATCCTGCGCGATGTCATAGCGGGCGCCGAGCAGGATTTGCCAGCGTGAGGACGGCTCGACCTGGTCTTGCACATAAAGCCCGGAATCCTTCGCGCGATCGCGCCAGAGGATGTTCGAGGCATCGCTCCGCGAGAGCGCGGCCAGCACCTGCTCGTACGATGGATAAACGGGATGGAAGATGTCGAGCGGGGCGGCGTTGTCGATATCGCCCGTGCTCCCGGGCGTGTCATCGTTGAAGCCCGAGGTATCGGCGCCGAGCAGCAAGTGATGCTTCCAGCTGCCCGCGCTGAATTCGCCGCTGAGATCGAGATTCGCATTCAGGCTGGTGCGCTTCCAGTCCGGCGCGCTGTGCGTGAAGCGGACTGCGGTGAACTGGCTGACACCGTCGAAGCCGTCCGCATAGACGCCCTGCTGGCTCTCGTAGGAGATGACGTCGTGGGCGCGCACGGCCAGCGACCAGGAGTCCGAAAACCGATAGTGGCCCTCGATCGCAATGAGGTCGCGGCGCGTGTCGTAGGGATACAGGTTCCAGGAGTCCGGATAGAGAATGCTGAAGTGGCGCGACACCGGCGCCGGACGGTTGGCGACGACCGGAACGCTGGCATCCAGCCAGGATGTCCGGGTCGCGTAGTGCTCGAATTCCAGCGTCGCGTCGAATGCCGACGAGGGCGTGAACGAGACCGATGCGGCGACGGCCTCGTTGTCGCGGTGCGCGTTGTCGACCCAGGAATCGGCCTTGTCCAGGTTGGCGATGAGCCTGTAGCGCCAGATGCCGGCGCGATCCAGCGGACCGGTCGCATCCAGCGTCGAGCGCCACGCGCCCCAGCTTCCGGCATCCAGCTGCGCCGAGTACTGCGGCGTGTCGAGCGGCTTCTTGGTGACGATGTTGACGAAGCCACCGGGCTCGATGCGGCCGTAGAGCATCGACGCAGGGCCCTTCACCACTTCGATGTGATCGACGAAGGCCATGTTGACGGACTCGGTGATGCCGCGCTGCTGCAGCCCGTTGCGGAAGCTGGTGCCGTAGCCGCTGTCGAATCCGCGGATCAGGAACTGGTCATAGAACTCGTAGGTCGAGGGCTGCACGCCGCTGACGGTCTGCACGGCCTCGAGCGCGGTGCGCAGCTGGCGGTCCTCGATCACGGCTGCGGGTATGACCTGCACCGCCATCGCGGTATCGAGCAGGGGCGCATCCGTCTTCAATGCCGAGGAGGACTTCGACACCACGTAGTCGTTGTCGGCTGAGTCCTGCACGGTGATCTTCGAAAGTTCCGTGGTGGCCGGCGTGGGTTCCGCTGCCTGCGCCGCCAGGGCGGCAACGCAACTGCAGAGCAGTGCGAGCGACGCGTGTCGAGTGGAAATGTTCATGATCCTGTACTCCAGATGGGTTCTGCATGTCTTCAGTGCGCCACCTCAGTGACGCTCGAGCACAAACGCGAGACTCTGCAAAGCCACGGCACGAACAGGCTGTCCATCGTGCTGCGCGGGCCGGCAGCGCCACGACTCGATGGCCGTGCGTGCTGCTTCATCCAGGCGAGGAGATCCACTGCTGCTGACGATCGTCACGCGATCGATGCGGCCGGATTCATCGAGCTCGACCTTCAAACGCACTTCACCCTGCTCGCGCTGGCGCTTGGCCAACGGCGGGTAGCGGGGCGGCGTGCGTTCGGGGCATTGGACTGCGAGTTCGGTTCCCAGGTTTTCGGGCGCCGCGGCCGCCGGTGCCCTCGCGCTGGCGTGCACGGCGGGACTCGGTGTCGGTGCGGCCTCGACCACGGGAATCTGAATCGCAGGAGCGTTGTCGACGAAGACGACGGGCAAGGGAGCGAGGAGCCGCACGGGTGGAATGTCCCGCGGCTGCTCTTCGCGGACGGACGCCGGATCGCTCAGCAGCGAAACCATCAGCGCCTCATCCTCGCGGTGCGGCAGTTCGACACGAGCGAACCAGGCTGCTGCGAGCAGGAGCCCGTGCAGCGCCACGACCACGGCCATCACCAAGGCCCGTCTGTCCAAAATCGCCTTCAATTGCGGTCATGGTTAGACCGCCCATGCAAAGTCTTCGGGCGCACGTCGGGTGCGCCGGATTTCGGGTTTAAGCCAACCCGGGGACTTGCTTAGGCGAAGGAGGGCGGCCCGCGAGGGAGCCGAGTCGGCACGATCGTGGCGCGGGGAACGAATGGCTGGTCGGGGAGCTGTACCGAACCGGTTTCAGCAGCAACAGTAACTGCCAAGACTGTTGTGTGGCCGCTGGCCATCGTGGTCGCGGCAGCGGCAAACGGGCAGGGGGAGGAGCCCTCGTGATCCTGGGAACCGCCCTCGTGGGAAGAGTGTTCCCCGTGATGGGTCATTCCCGACATGTCCATCGCGGTCATGTCCATGTCCGGCATGTCCATGGTGGACATGTCGTGGTTCATGGCGACGTGCAAGGCGCCGCTGGGTGGTCCGTAGGCCGGGCACAGCATGAGCCCGCCAGGGCCGGGCATGAAGCCCGCCGGGACCAAGGCGCGCGCGAAGAACGGCACCAGCAGCAGAGCCGCCAGTACCGGGTTTCGAGCCCACTTGATCGCCAATCGATTCTTCACGCACTGCAGCTTAACGGAGTGGCGGCTGTCACTCCATGGGCGGTACTGGGCAGCTCGACTCAAGAGCGGTTTGACGCAAACGCGAAGGTGGCCAATGCGTCGCAGTGTTTGAACTCAAGGAATGCAGCGTCTACTGGCGCCGAAACCGCTGGAATTTCAGGCGAGGAAGGCGACACTGGAATGGGCCGAAAAGGGACGCTCCAGCGCGAATTTTCTGTTGGTACCGGCGTTGGGACATCGATTCGGAATCGAAAATCGGGCTTCCAAATCAAGTACCTGGCGGCCGATGAGGATGCCTCTCTCTCTCCCGCCAATCCTGCCGCCCAATCACAAACGTGGGTTGAGGCTTTTCGAACCGGCGCTGCTCACTTCGACGGCTTGGCCGCTTGGGGCGGCAACTTGATGGACCTCGTTGAAGTGGCGTGGGAGTCGAGCGTGCCGGTGAGGGTGCAGGTGGGCGCAAACGGCGTCACCTTGTAAGTGGCGTCGATATCCGCATGAAAATCCCATTTGTCCGCGCCGGAATTCAGATCGACAGTTTCCGTGGCGTGCCAGGTGACTGTGCCTGTCAGCGGATAGGCGAACTTCAGGCGGACCAGCTTGTTCGTCGATCCGGTCTGCGTGGCCGTGATGAGGCCGGCCTGGGTCAGGTCCACGTCGTAGTGACTGTCGTCATTGCCCACGACCATGCCGATCAAGTGGGTATTGCCAAAATGGCGATCGGCGAGGAATGCGTCCGGGGCCGCAAAGGTGGCATGACGCGGTATCCACGCGCCGTCCTTGGTGACGCTGACCGCAAACTTGCCCAGCCCCTGCGCGACCTCAATCGGAGAGTGCACCTCGACTTCATAGGGGGCCTCGATTCGAGGAGCCCCGCAACGAAAGTGCAACGCCTCGTCTGCCCTCGCCGTCATGTGGGAGCTGTCGATGTCCACGTTGAATCCGGCAGCGTCCTGGGATCGCGCATCCTGGATTCCGACGCTCGCCAGGAATCCCATCATTGCATTCGGGATCAACCGGCGCAGGCTGATGCGACCGAAGGTTCTCATGAGCATGGCATCTCCCTCATTGGACGAATGTGCATTCCGCAGAGGCTATCACGCCATTCGCACGGTCACGCCAGGCAGCGGTGGAATTGCGAAGTGACCGAGCGAATGGAGGTGCTCCGTTCGAATCCCACTCTCTTACTTACCCGGCGTTGGAGCGCTGCCAATCCATCATCAGCTTGGCGGCAACGGCAGCCATGACGAGCGCGACGATGGCTCCAATCATTGCGCCGGTTTGATATTGATCATCAGGAAGTCCGCCGTTGCCTTCCGCAATAATTGCCGTATCAGGATCAGCCCGAAGGTAACGGACTGGAATGGAGTCTCCGGCTGAGCGATTGGCAAAGCAGGTCATGAAGCGACCGGTGTGATGGGCACTGCCTGCATCCGTCCAGGTCAGTTGCACGCTGGAATTGCATGCCTTGTGGCTGATGGTCACGGCATCGACATGGGCGATCGTCGCGATGCCCTCGCGTTCAAGCAAGTGGCGTTGTTCAAGCCAGCGCCAATTGAACAGGCCAAAGACGGCGGCCGACAGTGCGATCGCGCCAACGAGGAGGATGCCGACGATCGAAGTGCGAGCAAGCACCATGTGACCGACTATCGCACAAAGCGATCGATTGGGCCGCGGCCGGTTTCACAAATCCGGGCTCATCGCACCGCGTCGATCCCAGTGCTGGCCCAGTAAGGATTCCATTCTTGCGTCTGGCTCGCGCGTTCGAAGTAACGGATGCGTTTGCCAAAATCATCCGCGTCGGTCGCGACGTGGCCCAGTGCAGCGTCGAGCGCTGGATCGCGGCCGGCGAGCCAATCCGCGAACAGGCTGGGGACGTGCAGGTCGGGGAATATCCAGCGTCGCCTGTCGTCGGGGCCGCCGTCGAACCAGCGCTTCGTGGCCACCATCGCCGTGATGCCGGTGACAGCGCCGACGAAAATCTTGGCGTCGCCGACCAGGTTTGGAGCGCTGCCGGTCGGCTCGCCGACGAACAGCGCAAAGGTTTCGCGCTCGAGCCGATTGGCGAAGTTCTGTGCCGCGGAAAAGGTTGCCGGGCCGGCCAGCACGTACAGCCCACCCGGTCGATTGAAACGCGAACGCGCCAGCTCATGCCGCAGGCGCTCGCCCAGGTAGTTGTCGCCGCCGCCGTTGCGTCGCACGTCGATCACGACGCGCTGGATGCGCGGGTCCTGGGCGGAGGAGAGGATCTCGCTGGTGAAGTTGTCAAATGACAGCCGCTCCGAGTCGGCCATGTCGTCGATGGAGACGTAGAGGGCGCTGCCGCTCGCCAGCGGGATTGCAAGATTTCCGCCCGACTTGCTCGCCTCGAGTTGCTCGCACACCGCGGGCTTGCGCTCCACTGCGACGCCGCCGTGGCCGGCGCCGGGCCCCGGCCTGATGTTGGCGCTGACCTTCGCGCCGTCCGGCAGACGCGCTTCGATTGAAATGGCTGCATCCATCGGCCCGGAAATCACGCCGAGCCCGCGCAGCAGACCTGGCGAGTGCAACAGCGACCCCGACCAGTTGTGGCCCCATGCGGGGTTCTCGCCGGGCCATGCCGCGATGTGGTCCGTCACGATCTTCTCGATCGCCACGCCTTCGATGCTCGTGACCCTCGCGCCCAGCAAGGCCAGGCCTTCATCAGCCGCCTGGGTGATGAACAGGCCATCGGCAAACGCCTTGGCTTGCAGCGGAAGGCTCGTGCCCCAAACGCCGCTTGATAACGCAGTGGGCACCGCGCCCAGGAATTCAAAGGGCAGGACGGTCGTATGCCCTTCGTTGAACCAGGTCAGCTGCCGGCGCAGGCCCACGACATACGGGCCGTCCGGCATGCTGCTCGCCTGCGCCTGCAGGCGGTCCCAGCCCGCGCGCCACTTTCGATCGGCAGCCGCCTCCAGGCCCCTGGGGCTGGTCGATTCCGCAAATCGCCGCAGCGCCAGGGCTTCGGCCGCCCTGCCACCTGGTGCCGGGGACCCGGTGCGTGCGGGCGCGTCGTACGCCGGTGCGGCCAGTGCGCCAGCGGCAAGGGTCGCGAATTCTCGTCGGGTGACCATGGATGCTCTCTTGCGCAGCGGCGCTCGACGGTGTCGAAGGACACTAGACTCGGCAGGCCGGGCGCTGGTTTCACGATCCGTGCAGTATTATTTCACAAGAGGTGAGTTTTGTGAAAAACAGGGCGCAGGCAGGGCAGCCTGCGCTTCAGGATCACCGTCATGACGGAGCGCGGCAGCGTCGTGCGGTTCGCTCCGGCGCGGTGAAAGGTCCAGCCGCGATGAAAGCTGACATCGCCGGCCCATGTCGCGCGGAACGGCCTGCCGTGGAATCCAGGCGGTCACGATGCGATCGCTGGCCAGCGGCCAGCAATACTGGTCCGCGCGCGCGGGCGTGACGCCTCCGCCGGGTTACTTGTGGAGCGATTGATCGTGGCAAAGGCGCACGCCCTGCACCTGCAGCAGTTCAGCGGCGATGCGGCCAAGCCGCTGCCCCATCACGAACTCGCGCACACGCGAGCTCGCACGCCACAGGTTCATCACCTGCAGGAAGGCGCGGTCGTAATTCGCCCAGGCATCGAACACGACTCGCGCCGGTGCGTTGAAGGTTCGCGAGATCGCCAGTTCGGGATCGGAACGGCGTTCAACGGTCGTGCGCGGGTCCGCAGGCATCGCGCTTCTGCTTGGGTTCTGCAATATCATTGAAAAACGTCGACACAGGGCATAGTTTGCCTGTCGCCAGGCTGGCCATCGCGTGGGGATCCATGAAATTCGGCGTAACGGTGTTCCTGAGGACAATCCTGGTGCTGATCGGCATCGGCGTGCTCGCGTTCCTGTTGTGGGAGCCACAGGCCGAAGGCGTCAACGCGCATGCGACGATCTTCGAAATCTATTTCAAGGACCCATTTGTGGCGTTGATGTACCTCCCCGCGATTCCGTTCTTCACCGGCTTATTTCATGCCTTCAAGGTGCTTGGGCTCGCGGGACGAAACCAGGGGTACTCGCGGCAGGCCGTGAGATCGGTGCGAACCATCAAGTACTGCGCGATTGCGATCATTGGCTTCGTGGTGGCCTGCGAACTCATGATCGCCTCGCACGACAGCGATGATCGCGCGGGCGGCGTCATGATGGGGGTGTTCATTTCACTTGCTGCGGTTGTCGTTGCCACCGCAATGACCGTGCTGGAACGCGCCATGCAAGACGTCGTGGGCAGCCTGCCGCCTGGCAAGACCTGAGTCGCGTGGCTGTCCGTGGTACGTGCCGAAGCGGAGCGTGAAACGTGAATGCCGGGGCCGACAGGTGCGCTAAGCTGCCGACCACATGACGACGACCGAAGTCTTCCTGATGGCGATGGCCATCATATTCACGATTCCGTACCTGGCATGGCGGCTCGGGCGCACCGAGTACTGGGCGCCGCTGGTGGTGGTGCAAATTGTCGGCGGCATCCTGTTGGGGCCGGGCGTCCTCGGAGCCGTTTTTCCGGGCTATTACCACTTCGTGTTCACGCCGCCGGTGGTGCAGGCACTGAACGGCATCGCCTGGTGGGCGGTCATGCTGTTCGTGTGGATCGCGGGCCTCGAGCTCGACGTGCGCGCGGCCTGGCAACATCGCGGCGAGACATTCGTGACAGCGGGCCTCGCGCTCGGCAGCCCGTTGCTGCTGGGAGGTGCCGCGGCGTTGACGCTGGTCGGCCGTCCAGGCTGGTTGGGCGCGAGGGCGCAAGAGTGGCAGTTCGTGCTCGGCGTCGGCATGGCCTGCGCGGTGACCGCACTGCCAATCCTGATCCTGTTCATGGAAAAGCTGGCCATTCTCCGCCGGCCGCTCGGCCAGCGCATCCTGCGCTACGCCAGCTTCGATGACGTCGCCATCTGGGGCGTGCTGGCGCTGATCCTGATGGACTGGACGCGCATCAGCCGCCAGGCCGCATTCCTGTTCGCGTTTGCGCTGGCAGCATGGGCATTTCGCGCTCTGATGGCGCGCATTCCAGAACGCGATCGCTGGTACGTCGGGCTCATCTGGCTGGCGTTGTGCGCGCTGGGTGCGGATTGGTGCGGGCTACACTTCATGGTGGGCTCGTTCCTGTCTGGAGCCGTGATGGAGTCATCCTGGTTCGACCAGCGCCAGATGGACCAGCTACGGCACAACGTGCTGCTGGTCGTGATGCCGGTGTTTTTCCTGAGCACGGGCCTGCGCACCAACTGGACGATGGGCGGCCAGGCGGTGTTCATGGCCGCAGCCTTGCTGCTGGTGGCCTCGGTCGCCGGCAAGTTGATCGGCACGCACGCGGCCGGAAAGATCCTCGGCTGGGAGAAGGGTGAGGCATCGCTGGTGGGCTGGCTGCTGCAGACCAAGGCCCTCATCATGATCATCTTCGCCAACGTGCTGCTCGACAAGCAGCTCATCACCAGCGAGACCTTCACGGCATTGCTGCTGATGGCCGTGGCGAGCACGATGCTCACCGTGCCCGTGGTTGCTCCGATGCTCGACCGCATGCGCGCGCTGCTTGCGCGCAGCGCGTGATGACTAGTGGCGCGTGCCGTCGCGATTCGCGGTGAGCTGCTGGCCCAGCGTGACGTGCAGCATCAATGCACCCGCTCCGATGAGGCCCATGACCCAATGTATCTTGCTGATGAGAGAGCGCGCGTGGTCATCGCCGACGTAGTACAGGCCGTAGGCGCTCAGCGCCAGTACGCCGACCACAACCAGGTTGGCGACTCCGCTGGTGCGATTCAGGTGCTGGCGCCAGCCCGACCGGACGTGATGGGTCAACACCGTGCCGAAGGCGACCAGGAACCCCATCGCTGCGGCGCCGTGAACGCGCAGCCACCAGATTTCCGATGGGTGGGGCGCGCCCGGGAATTCGCTCGGCCCTTCCAGCGAATAGTGCGTTGAAAGCCAGCCGGTGCCGGACAGGAGCAGCGCCAATCCGGACACGTACAGCCAACGCCGCTGCCCCGGCCGCAACTTGAGCGGCGGGCGATGGACATGCCGCCTCACCGCGAGGCGATCCTGGCCGAATCGAACTTGAGCACCGTCGCTGCACTCCCTGCGGGCGGCGGCCGCAGCCACTCGCGGCCGCAGGCGCGCAACCCATTTCGATCAATGACGACGGCCTGCGCGTTCAGGCATTGAAGCACGCCCAGCATCGCCCGCGGCGCCAGCCGCACGATCTTGGTCAGCGCATCGGCCGTCATGCAATCCGCGGCGAGGACACTAATGCTGCGCTCCCATGCAATGCAAGTGCCGCGATCGGGGTCGACCAGCGCGTCGACGCGGTCGTTGTCGATCTGCAGTCCGCAGAAATAGCCGGCGGATGTCGCAATCGACGCATTGTCGATGGTACCCAGGTACAGCAACGCCGAGGGCTCGTCGGGTGCGCGCACATGGATCGGCTGCGCTTCGCCGAAGCAGCGCAGGTCACCGCCGGCGTTGACGACCGCGCTCGTCACGCCATGCGCCCGCAATTCGTCGACGGCGCGGTCGACCGCATAGCCCTTGGCGATGCCGCCGAGGTCGATCCAGCCCGCGCGTCGCCAGCGAACCCGCGCATCGGGCAGCAAATCGAGATCGCGATACGTGACGCCCGGTTCGGGCGGCCGGACGGCCGCGCCGCCGGCCGGCTTGGGCAGGAACTGGTTCCTGACCAGGCTCGCGGCGGTTGCGATGTCAAAAACGCCGTCGCACAGGTCGCCCAACGTCCGCGCGGCACCGAGCACCTCGTAGGTCTCTGCATGAATGTCGATTACGTCGCCGGCGCGCGCGGCGTTGATGCGCGACACGTCGCTCCGTCCGTCATGGAAGCTCATGCGCCGCTGCACCCGCTCGACGGCGCTGAAGGCCGCATCGATCGCGGCATGCAGCAGCGGAGTCTCCAGCGCGGCAGTGGCGCGCACCTCGACCAGCGTGCCGAGCAGCGGCCGTGCGCGCCGCAGCGTGCGTTCAGCGCGGGGCGATGGCGATCGCATAGGTGGCCAGCAATCGACGAATGCCATCCGTCACGTGCGTGCAGGAGAGCGTCGCGCCGCTGATGTTCTGGATGTCGCGGCCCGCCTGCACCGCATCGCCGTGGTGCCGGCCAACGAACTGTCCGCGCCAGTGCGCGTTGCGCACCTCGCCACCATAGGCTTCGCGATACTCGAGGATCTCGACCTGGCGAACGGCGCCATCCACGCCGAGCGACACCGCGTACGTGATCAGGTCGTGCTTGCCGATCACTTGGTCGACGAATAAATAACCATCCTCGCTTTTCCACGCGCGGAGCGATCCGGCGTAGACCTTGACGCCGGAGTCGCGCTCGATCGCCGCAATTTGCTCCGCGCTCAATGCGAGCGGGAGCGGGGTGAGCGCATGCCCCGCGAACATGAGTTGCTGCGCCTGCTCGACGCTCATGTAGACCATCGCGTACGCGGGCGGGCAGAGCGCGGCTGCAGCGACGGGCAGGACGATGACGCGAGCACTCGGGTTCACGCGAAGCTCCTGGATGCCTAGTAAGCCAATCCCAATCCGAAGTCGTAGCGCGTCAGGTCCGTGTTGGCGTCGAACTTCTGGTAGTCCGCCTTCAGCACGACGTGCGGCGTCAGGTAGAAGTTCGCGCCCAGCGTCCACACGCGATCGTGCGGCTGCGGCCACGGCAGGCCGTCGCTGGCGAGTCCGCCCGGCACCGTCGTGAACCCGGCCGGAATGCCTTCGTAGGAATGGCCCATGTCGTAATGTTCCCAGCGCAGGAAGGGCGTGAGCTTGTAGCCGCCTTGCTGCCACACCGTGTACGCCCCCTGCAGATAGTAGCCGAGGAAACTGGCCGGCACCGGGTTCGAGGCGCCCGCATTGACGAAGTTGTACGTCGCGGTGTTCGAAATCGACCCGTGCGCGTACACCGCCGACAAATCCGCGGCGCCCGGCGTCCAGCGCACGTGGCCTTCCCACAGCGTGACGCGCTGGTCGGGAAGTCCCGGCGGCGACGTCGGCACCGCGGCCTTGCCGGTGAAGATGCTCGCGCCCGCGAGCAGGCCCGGCACGCCGCTGTAGTTCAGCGACAGGTACTGCGAGAGGTTCCGGCCATTCGCGAGGCTCAGTTCCTGATGGGTCGCCGCCAGCGGCCCGACGCCGCTGTTGATGAGATCAAGCGCGGTGCGGTACTGCGGATCTTCCGGGTTGATGTCCCAGCCGCCCAGGTTCACGCCGGTCGTGAGGCCGACATCCCACGTGAGTCCGCCCTGCGTGCTGCCGTGCACGGCCACGCCGCCTTCACGCCACGTGCTCGGAATGATCAGCGTCTCGACGAAGTTGCGCTGCACGCCGTAGAAATTCGTCGGTTCGTGGTGCTCGTTCAGGAGCCCTGCCGGAATCAGGAACAAGCCGGCCTTGATGCTGGCGAGTTCCGAGAGCTGGTGGTCCACGTAGAACTGCTCGACTTCGAATTCACCGGCGTCATCGGCCGACGACACGGCGTGCTCGATTTCGTATTCGGAGTTGAACACGGTGCGATCGTCGAACCGGTAGCCGATGCCGAACACCGCGCGCGCCAGGTCGAACTGCGTCAAGGCGCCATCGTGCGTCGGATGCGTGTAGTAGATTTCGCCGTATCCCCACAGGCTCAAGTCGTTGGAGATGCCGCCGGCAGGCGTGGCGGCCAATTGCGCCTGCGCGGCTGCCTGCTGGGCCTGTGCAGCCTGCTGTTGCTGCGCGGCGAGCGACTGGTTCTGCGCCTTGAGTTCCTGAAGCTGCGCTTTCATCGCGTCGAGCTGCTGCTGCATCAACTCGACCTGCTGCTCGAGGCGCTGCTCGGTGCTGTTGCCCGCTTTCGCCGCATCCGCAGCGTACGAGGCCGTCACGGGCAACAGCGCTGCGACGAGCAACGTCAACGTGGAACGGATAGTCAATGGGGCAAGTTTCATGGCATCGATCCTCAATGTGCAATCCTCATCGTGAAACGGCGGCGGCCTGGCACTGCGCGGGCAGCACCTGGGCGCCGGGATTCCGTGCATCGAACCCATCGGTGAGCGTGCACAGGAAAGCGATGACGTCGTTGATCTCATCGGCGTTCAACGCCGGCAAATCACCGATGTGGCGGTTGTATGGAATTTCACCGGTGTTGACGTTGCCGAGGTAGTTCGCATCGCTCCCCGGCACATGGATGTTCACGACGAACTGGCCGCCGTACGCGGCGGGCAGGTCATCGAACTTCGTGACGGTGCCGTCGGCGGTCGTCGGATAAAACTCTTCCGGGTTTGTGTCGCGCCGCACGTAGAAGCCGATCGCATCCTTCAGCGTCGCAAAGCGTCCGTTGTGGAAGTAGGGGCCCGTGACGGCGACGTTGCGCAGCGTCGGCACCTTGAACGCCCCGCACAGCGCCGAGGTGTTGAGCCCGCCGTCATCGCGAAATGGCCCGCAGATGCCGAGGTCGTAGTAGAAGTGCAGGCCATCGATGCCGTTGGCCGGCGTGTAGTCCGGCGCCGTGCCTGGGTCGTTGGCGAGGATGTGCGGGTTGCGCGGCACGCCGAGGTTGTCGTAGCTGAAATCGGTGAACAGTGGCGGCGTGCCGCCGTCCGCACTCGTGCTCGGGTGGCAGCCCGCGCAATTGCCTTTCGACGGATCATTGAACAGCGCGAGTCCGCGCAACTCCTGCGCGCTCAACTCGGCCTGTCCGTCCTGGAAGGCGTCGTACTTGCTGGTGAAGGGATGGAATTCGCTGGCCTCGGTTTCGTATGAGGCGATCGCAGCGCCGACGCGTTTCAACGCCGTGTCGGCGTCGTCCAGCACGGCCGCGCCGTAGAGTGCGATAAAGTCCGCGAAATATGGCCGCGCACGTAGCTTTGCGATGACGGCGGCTGCATCGGTGTTCGCCATCTCGAAATGCGTCGTGAACGGCGCGATCGCCTGGTCGGCAAGCGTGCCCGCGCGTCCGTCGCGGAAGAATCCGCCGTTCGGTCCGCCTTCGTTGTCGAAGAAGAAATCCGGTGAGTACGACAGGTACGCCAGCGAAGGCGTATCGCGGAAACCGGGCAGGTCCATCGTGGCGCCGCCGAGCGGGACGACGGATCCGTGGTCGGGGCCGGCCGCGGTGCGATCGGCCGTGAATGCGAACGCCGCGACGTGGCAGCTGCCGCAGGACTGCGTGCCCGAGGCCGAAAGGGCGGTGTCGGCGAAGATCTTCTTGCCGAGTCCAGCGGCGGCCGAAAGGCCATCAGGATTGGCTGGTGGCATGCTGCCACTGCCCGTGCTGTCGCTGCTGCCGCCTTCGCAAGCCGACAAAGCACCGGCAACGAGCAAAATTGGCAGCAGTGTACGCATGGCCATCCCTGTAATCGAGGTTCAATCTTATATGCGAATAGTTCTCATTTGCAATATGGTGACATAATCCGGGGGATCTCGGCCGTCACGGCCGATGGCAATCACCCGCCGGATTGGTTGTAATCCGGGCGTCCACCCGAACAACAACAACCATCCTTTATAAGGAGAGGACATGAGCCGCCACACCACCCGACTTGCGATGCTCGCTGTCGCCGCGACGGCCACCGTGCTCGCCGCCTGCGGCCAGGCGCCCGACACGACTGAATTCGTATCAGCCTGCGTGAAGACGCAGGCCACGCAGAAGATGTGCGAGTGCGCCGCGAAGGAGGCCGCCTCGAAGCTCTCGCCCGATCTTTTCAATGCGATGGTCTATGACATGCAGGGCAAGCGTCAGGAACTCTCCGCGATCTCCGACAAGATGAGCTTTGACGAACGCGCCTCGTTCGCGCAGAAGCAGTTCGAGATCATGGGCGCGTGCATGAAGGAAGGTTGAGCCTGCGCCGGCGATTGCATGCGCTGATGCTCGTCGCAATGGCGATTGCGCTGCTGGCGGTGCGCGCACCGGCAGCGGTTTCCGCGTCGACAGCGGCTGCAACGCAGGTGGTGCCATTTCCGGGCTACACGCTGCACGATGAGTCGCAACACGGACGCTTTCGCGTGCAGCGCTGGACCAGCGCCGATGTGCCCGAGATTTCGCCGGCCGGTATCTGCGATTGCATCATCGAGGTGTATGTCGGCAAACGCCTTGTTCTGAAGCTCGGCACGCCCGGTAACCCCGAAGCGATCACGATCGATGACGCCACTGGCCGCGACCTCGACGGCGACGGACGCACGGACCTGGTGGTCTCCACGTGGTCCGGCGGCATGCACTGCTGCTACTCGACACATGCGTATTCAGTCGGGCGCAAGGCGAAGCCGCTGCTGGCGATCGACACGGGCCAATGCGGCGCCGGCGAGTTCAACGACCTCGACCACGACGGCATCAGCGAATTCCTGAGCTGCGATGCGTCGTGGGACAGTCGATACTGCGGCTATGCACTCTCCCCGTTTCCAACGGTCGTCTATGCGTACGAACGCAAGAGCCGCGGCTATCGAATCGCGACGCCGCGGTACGCGCGGCATTTCGATGCGGAGATCGCCACGGGCAGTGCGGATGCGGAACGACTAATGCAGCCGGGCGCCACAGCGGATTCCGGCAGCTCCGGCGATGCCAAGTGCGCTGTGCTGCATCCCGCGCTCGAGCTCATGTACACGGGCCGGATGGAAGAGGGCTTAGGGCTGGTCCGCCGCCTCTATCGCGGTGCCGACCTGGACGCGTTTTTGACCGAAACCGAGGGCCTGGTCCGCGCCAGCCCGCTGTGGGTGCCCCGATAAGCCCGCGGCATGCCCGGCAGGGTTGCTCAGGCAGGCCCTTTCCGCTTTAATGCGCGCCCTGCACTCGACCGTTCGGCCGGTGCACCTCAGATCGTTTTCGGCGCGCCCGTAGCTCAGTTGGATAGAGTGTCTGGCTACGAACCAGAAGGTCGGGAGTTCGAATCTCTCCGGGCGCGCCAAATTCTATCTTCGAGCTCAATTGCCTGCGCCAAACGGTCTCGATCGGCGCGTCGGCATGTGCCCGGCGCCAGAATCGATTACGAGGAATGTGCCGTCGCAACGACACGGCGTTGACGCCAGCGGTCGACTCTCCTGTCGACAACGAACAGCAGCACAATTGAAAGCGCCAGTGATCCGCCAATTGCAACCGCGACCGCACGCGGGGGATTGAATTTAAGCACCAGGCCGATCACCAAGAGGTGCGTAAGATAGAGTGGGTACGACAAGTCTCCGATCCAGCGATCAATGGCGATATTCTTGAAGGCATTGAAGCTGAACGGGATGGACGCTGCGACCAGGCCGTACATGATGAAGCGACCCAGTTCGGCGGGCAACGCCAATCCAGGCAGTGCGACTATTGCTGCGAGCAATACGGCGCAGAATACCCACCCCAGTGACTTGGGAAACTTGGCGGCGAAGGTCAGTGCGCGCTGGGAAAGCATGCCCAGCACGAATAGGAAAAGTGCAGTCGGGAATAGGCGCGCTTGCCACAACCCGTAATCTACCGGCAGCGCGTGACCGGCCAATCGCAACGACACACTCGCAACGCCCAGGAACGCGAGTGCACGCCAGCTCAGCCGTGCGAGCAAGGGTGCGATGCCATAGAACATGAGTTCCATCGACAGGCTCCACGACTGAGGAACCAGCAGCGTCTGCCAGGCTACGACCGTCTGTGGCGGTGCCGGCACGGCGCCACTCGAGTTGAACAGGAGATCACCTTTGCCGTCGAGCGTAAACCAGAACAACAGATCCTGGCCCAGGACGGCAATGTTCTCGAAGGCAATGACGATGGCTGATACGGGGTTGTTCATCAGATCCGAAAATATTTCCGGCGATGCAGTGGCGCTGGCATTCATTCCGAACAGACAAAGGGCGGCGAGCGCCATCACGACATAGTAGGTTGGCATCAACCGCAGCAGGCGATTGGTGTAGAAGAGCTTGATGTCCTTGTATTTGCCGGCGAGCACAAGTGACATGTAGAAACCCGAAATAATGAAAAAGCACTGCACTGCAAGTCCCGCGCCTATGAATGTAAGACTGGCGATTGGCAGGTGACCCAGCAAGACAGCCATGGCAAGCGCCAATCGAATCACGCCCACGGACCAAGCATCCTTTCGGGTTGGGTGCAGCCTGTGGTGTGCGCTCTTGTCATTTTCACATCTGCGGATCGTCTTGGGCTTCGAATACCCGGAGAATAGTAGTTCATCACCTTATGGGGCGCAGCCTCTCGAATCACTGGCTGCGACGATGCCTGTGCAGAATCTGGCGGGCCAGTCGGCGTGTTTGCGTTTGCAGTGCTGGAGGTCCAATCACCGTGAACTCTGCTCCCAGGCCTGCGAGGAGTCGAGCGGCCTGTTCGAAATTCTCGATAGGCAGTTCGACCTGTAGCCGCCGACCGATGAACGTCCCTGCCGAGACAGCCTGCGCGGCATATGCGCCAACCTCGGAAAGTCTTCGGGCGCCTTCGCGGCTCAGCTGTACCTTGCACATCGAAGGGCGGAGAGAAGCCTCGAATCGCTGGATCGAGTCCTGCCAATATTCCGATAGTTCAAACTTCGCGGGGTGATCGAACGACTGAGCGCAAACGGTTGGCGAGTGAATCTGTGAGGCGCGGAAGGTGGTCAGGCGACCCTTGGCCAAGGCAACCAGGTACCAGGCGCCTCCCTTCATCACGAGCCCGAGTGGCTGTGCCTGCCATTGACGACGGCTCTTCCAGCTCGAGTATTCGAAGGAGACCACTCGCTGGTCGAAGACTGCGCGGGCCAGCGTTGCCAGGCAAGGCGCAGACTCGGCTGCCCGGTACCAATCGGCGGGATCGACGTGTATGCGTCCCTCGATGCGGCGCGCGTCGCCGCGCAGCCGTTCGGGCAGGGCCGCCATCAACTTGGCCATCAGTCTCGAACCCGACTCGCCAAGGCCCAGCTGCGCCGCCAACCCGGGCAAACCGATCAGCATCATTGCTTCGGCTTCGTCACGGTGCAATCCGGTGAGCTGAAGGCGATACCCGTCGAGCAGCGAGAATCCCCCGCCGTGCCCCTTGTCGCCATAGACCGGTACGCCAGCAGCGGACAGGCGATCCACGTCCCGGTAGATGGTGCGTACCGAGACTTCGAGCTCCTTCGCCAAAGCTTCGGCAGTCAACCGGGAGCGCAGTTGCAGGCGAATGAGGATGGCCAGCAGTCTGAGATCGCGCATGAGTGGGGGCATCTTACAACTCAGCTGCCACGCCGTGTCAGCTGACTGCTGCTATTCATGGTGCCAGTCAACGAAGCCTGGGAGTGCCCGCATGAAACTGATTGCCCGTCGACCATTGTTATTGGGACTGGGAGCGCTGGGGTTGGCCGCGAAACTTGGGGTCAGCTCGGAATCGACGCCTCAATCCCGCGAGGCATCGGGACGAGGAAAGCCGGGTGAATTTGATTTCCTGACAGGCGAGTGGCGGATTGCCAATCGACGGCGCCAGGATGACGGCAGCTGGAAGGAATTCGCAGGCGAGGCAACGGTACGCAGCCTCCTCGGCGGTGTTGCGAGCATTGAAGAGTTGCGCATACCGATGGGCACGCCCTTGGGCATGGGCCTCAGGCTCCTGGATCTCGAACGTCGCGTGTGGTGTGACTACTGGGTCGGCGCCAAGAGCGGGGTGCTGGCGGTGCCAGGCCAGGAAGGGGAGTTCGTCGACGGCGTCGGCACTTTCATCTCCCGCGACGAACAAGATGGAAAGCCCGTGCTGTGGCGCGGCGTCTGGGACCGAATCACGCCGGTCTCATGCCGCTGGTTCCAGGGAAAATCCAACGACGGTGGCAAGACCTGGGACGACACCTGGTTCATGGACTGGGCGCGTGTAGTGAACCCGGCGTGAAGTCACGATGAATCGCAGTCGCAGGCAGTTGTTGAAGGCCGCCTTGGGCCTTGCTTGCGCGGGAGGGACGCGACTGGCCCTGGCGAACGACCAGCTGGCGCCCGCTGTCGATCGCCGGGTTGAGTTTGCCAGCATTGTTTTCCGGTTGGCGGGCGTCAAGGAGTTTGCGGAATTGGCTGCCTCTCCCTACACGCAAGCCATCGATCGGCATTTCCACGCCTACTCACGCCATCCAGCCATCTCATACGTGAAGCAGATGAACGAACAGCTCGGCCGCAAGGGCGTCGATGTGGGCGCGTGGGAGGTGCTGTCGCTTGCGCTGCACGTCAATCGAGTGCCCGCTCTCGAGCCGCTCGTCGCCGGTGGCGATGCCAACGCAGCGGATGACTGGGACAACAGGGAGCTTCTGCAAGCGGAGTTGCTCAACCGGTTACGCGCATTCTGTCGCGACGCGCACT
>Ga0209023_10002844_pt1 | contig 21156 bp, 18 predicted proteins | sample LakOneMetagenome_FD_187468 | JGI IMG/M metagenome (GOLD analysis project Ga0209023, IMG submission 187468) | Freshwater and sediment microbial communities from Lake Erie, Canada (SPAdes) (version 2) | ecosystem: Environmental > Aquatic > Freshwater > Lentic | place: Lake Erie, Canada...
TGTGGGACGAGCCATGAAATGAGTAGGAAAATTGCTGCAAAAATAGAAATTAGCGGTTTAGGCACACAGACAACCTTAAGTGAAGAAGGTAATAGAAAACGATCTATATGAGATCGTTTTCAGAATAATTGGTTTAATTATAACCAAGTTTGTGTGGAAATGTAAAAGATATTGGATGGGTGGAATGTATGCCAATATATCCTTTTAATCAAAAAAAGACACCATGGAAATCGTGGTGTCATTGACCTCCCATTTTCCGCTTTAGAGTCGTGATCTTCGGTAGATGTGGTGGCTTCTTATAAATTCAAGTGTGGATAAAGCATTATGTTTTAGTTGTTTGCGTGGATACTATGATCACCACAAACAAAAGTTGATGTCTTATCGGTCGTGGTGATAATTTGAGGTTAGGCCTTCAATAAATGCTCAAGGATCCATTGACGTAAAGGTGCTGCCAAAGCGGGATCTTTAAAGGCGTAGACCATATTGGCCTTGAGATGACCAAGCTTGTTGCCGCAATCATAGCGAGTCCCGTCAAAATGATGCGCAAGAAACTCAAAGCGATCGAGAATTGCTGCGATACCATCGGTCAGTTGAATTTCGCCACCAACCCCAGGCTGAATTTGTTTTAACGCTGAAAAAATTGCACTTGGTAATACATAGCGACCAACCACAGCCAATGTGCTTGGTGCATCTTCTGGTTCTGGTTTCTCAACCATGGCGATGATGCGGTGCCCTTTGAGTTGAACAATTCCGTATTTATTGGTTTGAGCCCGTGGAACTTCTTCGACAGCGAGGGAGCATGCAGAAGTAAGGTTGTATAGTTCTACCATATCAGCCAAACAGCCAGCACCGCCGCCATCAATCAGATCATCGGGCAGCATTACAGCAAATGGGCGATTACCGACAATTTCTTCGGCACAGAGCACGGCATGTCCAAGACCCAGAGATTCGTGTTGATAGGTAATATGTAGAATCACCCCTTTTGGCAACGTGTTGCGAATGCTTTCCAGCGCAGCCTGATTTCCTTTCTTGATTAAGACTTGTTCTAGCATCGGTGACGGTCGAAAATAGGCTTCAATCGTGGGCTTTTCAGGATGAGTCACAAGTACAATTTCGCGCACTCCTGCTTTTACTGCCTCGTCGACTGCGAGTTGAATCAACGGGATATCAACAATAGGTAGCATTTCTTTTGGAATAACTTTGGTGGCTGGAAGAAAGCGGCTCCCTAGACCAGCAACTGGCAATACGACGATATCAATGGACACAACTGATCACCTAGCGATATGAACTCAGACATTATGCCATAAACATAATATTGAGAAGGGGAGGATACTTTTTTGGCCCGAACATCTCATAATCCAAAAATTAAGATTCAATAAGTAGTTTGTCCAAACCAGAAAAACCTTCATTACACACAATTTTATATGCGCAGACACCTGAAATTGGGTAACATTAGCCTCGCAGATGCGTTTAGCAAAGGCATGCAGAGCGTTGCACGATTTCTCAATCAAAAGTGTTCATAAAACTTGTTTAGGCGTGACTTCAATAACTCCTGAACAAGTAGGTACATGATTGAATCTTGGTTATAAATAAAGGATTATTCAAATGCAAAGCACAACTTCACGCGCACAATATTTTCGTGGAGATATTGAAGGGTTGCGTGCTATTGCTGTTTTGTTGGTACTTGCTGCTCATTTTTCTATACCCGGTCTAGCTTCTGGCTTTATTGGAGTTGATGTTTTTTTTGTTATTTCTGGATATTTGATTACTAGTATTTTAGTCAGAGAGTATTTAGATACTAGCCGAATTAATTTTCAGCGGTTTTATGCCAATCGGTTACGCCGATTATTTCCTGCACTCGCGACAATGCTGATTATTACCAGTATTGTGGCCTATAAGATCCTTCCTGCTACTCAGAATTTTGTTCAAAGCAAAGCTGCAGCAATGGCCGCAGTTTGGCTGAGCAACTTCCACTTCCTATTTGCAGATGTAGATTATTTTTCCGCGGAAACGAATAAGAATGCTTTCTTACATACGTGGTCATTAGGGGTCGAGGAGCAGTTTTATTTGTTTTGGCCGATATTGTTGCTGCTAACATTTAAATTAGCATCGGCTAAATATCAAAAAAAATCATTAATAATCATATTAATACTTGTTGCGATGACATCGGGCATCGCTTGTATGCTTATCTCACATCGTTGGTCTGCATTTGCTTTCTATATGATGCCCACTCGCGCTTGGCAATTTGCAGCAGGCGCGTTGATTTGGATGCTAAGTAACAATAAAGATGTCCCAAAGAAAATAAACGATACGATTGGTTTATTAGGGTTAATTTTATTAATTACTGCACTTGTCATCATCAAATCTGACAGTATTTATCCCAGTTTGCTCGCACTACTTCCTACTGCAGCTGCTTGTTCTTTTTTGTGGGCTGGAAGTTTTCCTAACACTTTTATACAGCGTTCATTTTCAATCGCCCCTTTACAATGGCTTGGGCGTTTATCTTATTCTTTATATCTTTGGCATTGGCCTGTACTCATATTGGGTGAGCAGTTGCAACCCATAAGGGGAGTATTAAGTAATACAATTTTAGCCATGGGTATTTCATTGTTATTGGCAGTCGCTACCCATCATATTATTGAAAATCCAATAAGGTTTGGCCGTTTTAAACAAGTACAGGCTCGCTATCAAATAGGAATTGTTGTTTGTATTATGGTTTTACTGAATTCACAGTTTTTGCGCTGGAATATGCATTCACAAGAACTGCTGAAAAATAACCAAAATAATATCTTTATTCAAGCCGCTCAAGATATCCCTACTATTTATAAGGATGGCTGTGATGATTGGTATCACAGTGATGAGGTGAAAACGTGTAGCTACGGGGCGAGCACGGCAAAAAAAGTAGCTGTTTTATGGGGAGATAGTGTTGGTGCTCAATGGTTTCCAGCATTGGTGGAAATGTACAATCCGAATGAATGGAAAATTATTGTATTAACCAAATCGTCTTGTCCAATGGTAGACGAGCCATTTTTTTATCAGCGTATTGGACGTGAATATACAGAGTGTAGTCGTTGGCGTAATAAGTCGATAGCATGGTTACGCAACCAACGGATTGATGCGCTTTTTATAGGTAGTACAGCATCTCCTCCTTTTACTGATAAACAGTGGCAACAAGGTACAGAGGGAATATTAAAACAACTTTCTATGATACCCAATGTCTACCTCATCGAAGCCAATCCTCTTCTGGCCTTCAATGGTCCCGAATGTCTGATGCAAAATTCAGTAGAAAACTGTTCTCGTGGTGCTGACAATAGTGGGTATGCACATGTTGCTCAAATTTTAAAAGATACGACTCAGAAATTTAATAATGTTCGTTGGATTGAAACAGCTAGTTTTGTTTGTCCTAATAATCAATGCAGTGCTATGCACAATAAAGTCATTGTTTATAGGGATAACCAGCACTTAACCGCAACTTTTGCAGCGTCCGCTGCTACACATTTTAAAAAGCAGCTGAATAAACATGGATAAACGACATATTGTTCTGATCACTCGTAACTTACCGCCACTGATTGGGGGGATGGAACGTTTAAACTGGCATATTGCAGACGAGCTATCGAAGGGTCATCAGATCAGTATTGTGAGCCATAGTGAAGCACGATTAACTGCTCCTAAAAACACTCAATTCTATGGTGTGCCACTGAATCCATTGCCGCTCTTTCTGATGTGTGCTTTTTTTCAAACCTTGTGGGTCTGTCTTGTTCAACGTCCAGATATTCTATTTGCGGGTAGTGGCCTGACGGCACCTATAGCGGTTTTCTGGGCAAAAATATTTAAGAAAAAAAGTATTGTTTATATCCATGGCCTAGACATTGGTACCGATAATCAATTTTATAATATGTTGTGGGTTCCATTCATTCGTCATGCAGACCGAATTATTGCAAATAGTTCTCCAACCTATGATATTTGTATTCGTAAAGGCATTCATGATGCAAAACTACATATCATTCATCCAGGTGTAAGCTACCCACCAAAGCCTAAAGATGATCAATTGATCCTGCAATTAATGAAGCAATATCAACTTCAAGGCAAAAAAACACTCATTTCGGTTGGTCGCTTAACTCAGCGTAAAGGTCTCAATGAGTATATTGATTTAAGTTTTTCAGAAACTGTAAAGAAAATATCCAATACAGTTTTAATTATTATTGGTGATACACCCAATCAATCATTGAATAAGAATTTACAATCTAAAGAACTTATTCTATCAACAGCAAGAAAACATGGTCTTGAAAATAATATCATTTTCACTGGTAATATTAGTAATGATGACATTTTATCAAGTTTCTATTATTTAGCCGATATACATGTTTTTCCCGTCAAGCACATACCCGATGATCCTGAAGGCTTTGGTATGGTTGCGATTGAAGCGGCGGCACACGGAACACCTACGATTGCTTTTTCTACGGGTGGAATTGTCGATGCTGTAAAAAATGAGGACACAGGTTATTTGATAGAAAATCAGGATTATCAAAAAATGACAGATTCAATCATACATATCTTGGAAAACAAAACCATTATATCTGAGCAAACATGTATGCAATATGCTGAACAATTTGCTTGGTATAATCTCAAAAATAAATTTGAAAAAATATTAGTTAATTTATGAAAAACACTAAGCCTGCGATATGGTTTCCAACAGTTAAAACCAATACTGGTTCAGATAGGTTCACAGAGCAGTTAGTTCTCGCTTTAAATCAAAGAGGATTTCAAGCCGAAATAACATGGTTACCTCATCGTGCAGAATATTTGCCTTGGTCTGTACCTATTCCACAGAAACCTAGTTGGGCTAATATTGCACATGTTAACACCTGGCTACATCCTAGGTTTTATCCCCAAAAGACGCCAATGATTGCTACATTACATCACTGTGTTCAGGATGCTTCATTTTTTCCTTATAAAACTTTTGCACAGAAAATTTATCATCAGTTTTGGATTACCCCCATCGAAAAACATTGTTTGGAAATGGTGGACTCAATTACAACCGTAAGCCAATATACCGCCAAATGTGCCAAAGATATCTTCAATATTGATCGTGTTGAAGTGATCTACAATGGTATCGATGGTGATATTTTTTATCCAAAATCATTGAATAAACCTGTAAATCAGAGTCAGCCATTTAAGCTGATTTTTGTGGGAAGCAATTCAATTCGTAAAGGTTTTGATTTGTTGCCAAAAATTATTGAGCAACTTGGTCATGATTTCCAACTTTTTTATACGTCAAATGCACAACAATACGAACCTCTACCAAAGAACATGATTCAGCTGCCTCCTCAAAAAACAGCGCAAGATTTGGCAAATACATATAGAACAATGGATGCTTTAATTTTCCCCTCAAGGTTGGAGGGTTTTGGTTTAGTGGTTGCTGAAGCGATGGCTTGTGGGTTGCCCGTAGTTATTTCAGATAGTTCAGCATTAACTGAATTAGTGGATCATGGTGTGTCAGGTCTTTTGTGCCCGCAAGATGATGTAGATGCCTTTGTTGAAGCGATCCGCATGCTTGCTAAGAATGAAGAGCTACAGGTAAGCATGGCAAACTCGGCTCAACAGCGTGTTGAACAGCATTTCAGAGTTGATACGATGGTTGAACGTTACATTGATGTTTACAGTAAAGTTCTGTCAAACCACCACAGTAACTAACTAACTAACTAATTTATCTTCGATAAACAGTGATTTAATCTGGCTATCTGTTCGGCATTCCAACGCTCGGCATCCTGAAACGCCACCTGCCCGATTTGACGGCGCAACGCCTCATCTTGTGTCATTCGCACAACTTCGGCAGCAAAAGTAACAGGGTCATCATCCGCTACCGTAATCACTCCATGTCGATATGTAGCTGGTAATCCCCGTGCGCCAGTATCAGTCGAGATAGTGGCCACGCCAAGAGCCATGGCGTCTAACAATTTAATGTTAATTCCTGTCCCTACGCGCATGGGGTTTAATGACAATGGCGCAAGAGAAAAGGCCGCTTTTAAATCATCCACTCTGCCTAGCTTAGTGATACTCGGCAAGTCAGGAGTAGAGTTGCAAATAGTCCCGATCAGCTTCATATTAAATGAAGGAATTTCACGCACAATCAACGGCAAAATTTCATCAATAAAATACATCATAGATTTCTTGTTCGATGGGTTATCCGAACCTAAAAATACTGCACAATTTGCTGAACTATAGTCATCAATAGACCCATCTAGTTTTATGATGTGGCTAACAGCGGTGACCTCAGGATTATTAAGATGATCTTCTGCGCCCAACTGCTGCTTAAAACGGGTGGCTTCTTCCTCTTGAATTGCAATCACTTTGTCCGCACGACGAAATCCTTTATTTTCGTCTTGCTGCCTCAATGAAAGCCAATAACCAAGTTTCAACCCTTGTGCAATATACAGCTTATGGCGGTCAGTGAATGCGTCATGAGCATCCAAAATACGCAATGTTGTCGTTGGGAAAGCCTCAAAAGCGCGAGAGTTGAACACATACTCCACCATCACGACGTCCGCATCTTTACCCAACTCAGCAAGCTGATGTGTCCAGTACGGGTTATAACTCAGATCCAACGGGGTGTAATAAAATGCCCTAACACCTAATAGTTGAATGAAGTTTTTCATTTTCGACAACAAGTTCGCACGAAAATACTGTGAGATTGTTCCGACTAATCCGCCATTACTTATTTTGATATAATTTTCTTTACCGAAAGCCGCCTGATGAGCTGCATCGTCCACGTCATAGTTACGTATTGGCAGGTAGATAAAAACCAGTTCATGTCCTAATGCTTTAATGGCATTTGCAATTTGCAAAATGCGGCTGCGGTTTCCACCGTTCGTTGGAAATGCAGGAATGCTGCTAACAAACGCGACTTTCATCGCAGCTCCTTTATTTGATTTCAGGCATTTTAGCCTTTTTAATTAACATTAATATATATAGTACAATGAGTTAATTTATTTGGTAGGATCGCAGACCTAAAAGATTCCGAGAGTGCGTTGATACGATCAGTTGCACTTTATCCCCGAAAGCAAGAACGCTCCTAGATACGCCCATAGTCATCTTTAAGTCGTACAATGTCATCTTCCCCTAAATAACTACCTGATTGTATTTCTATCAACTCTAATGGGATGCAGCCAGGATTTTCCAAACTATGGACAGTGCCTAGAGGAATAAAGGTGGATTCATTTTCAGTGATATAATATTGTTCTTCGCCTTTAGTGACCTTTGCTGTCCCACTCACCACCACCCAATGCTCTGCTCGATGATGATGGAGCTGCAGTGATAGTTTTGCTTTGGCATTCACCGTAATTCGTTTGACTTGGTATCGCGCACCCACATCAATACAATCATATTTTCCCCAAGGTCGAATGATTTCTTTATGTTGCAGTAGTTCGACTCTTTGTTCAGTTTTTAATTGTTCAACGATTTTTTTAATCTCTTGTGATTTGTTTTGATGCGCAATTAACACGGCATCTTTGGTTTCCACAATAATTAAATCTTCCACACCAAGTACGGTGACTAATCGAGAAGATGAATAAACATAATTACGCTGACTTTGTTCAGTTAGAACATCGCCAAAGATCACATTTTGATTCTCATCTTTTTGATTCGATTGCCACAATGATGACCATGAGCCTAAATCATTCCAGCCCACATCAAGACAAACAACAATCCCTTGAGTGGTGTTTTCCATAATTGCGTAGTCAATCGAATTTTCAGGACACTGTTGAAATTCGTCCAAACCAATACGAATAAAATCTAAATCTTTAGTTTTATATTGCCACGCGTTCGAACAGCATTCGTAGATATCCGCTTGATGGAGTTTTAACTCTTGAAGAAATAGCGGGGTTTGGAACATAAACATCCCACTATTCCACAAGTAATTTTGACTCGATACATAGTGTTCTGCCGTTTGTAAATCTGGTTTTTCTACAAATTGATCCAGTTTATACGTGCTGCCATCTTTTATTTGCGCGCCTAATTGAATATAGCCGTAACCTGTATGAGGTTCTGTTGGCTTTACACCAAATACGACCAGTTTCTCTAATTGTGCTTGTTGTTCTGCGAGTAAAATACTGTGCTGGAAAGCAGGGACGTCTGCAATATAATGGTCGGCGGATAAGACTAACAAGCTCACATTCTGGTCAGGATATAATTCGAGTGCCTGTAAAGCGGCTAGCGTAATCGCTGGAGCAGTATTCTTGGCACAAGGTTCTAAAATAATAGAGGCGTGCACAATATCAATCTGACGTAACTGCTCTGCCACGATAAAACGATGATTTTCATTACAAACAATGATTGGTGGTAGAACTTGTTGGGATAAATCTTCTAAACGTTTTAGAGTCAGCTGTAACATGGTGTATTGCTGATCGACTAAGTGCAAAAACTGTTTAGGATAGGATTGTCGGGATAAGGGCCATAGTCGTGTACCAGATCCTCCAGCCAAAATCACAGGTACAATCATGCTTCTATCCTTAATGTGTATACAGTTCTAAGTTGTCCTTGATAATTAAGATACCATGAATAGGTTTCAGCTAAGCCTTTTTTAATGAAATTTGATTAGGCGGTAAGCTTTGTTTCAAGGTGTGATTCGGTTGGCAAAGACCATCGGTCAATATGCCCCCGAGCATCAAATCCGAACTTGATATAACCATCTATATAGCCACAACCAATAACCTCTAGTCTTAAGGTTTTTTGTTTTTGGCTATTCTCCATTTGGTTCTTAATGCTGAATATACTTCGGGCGAAACAGCCCAGGATAAAAATATTCTTAACAAGTCATGCCGAAATCCTTTCATGAACCACTTGTCCAAATAAAGATTTTTTAAAGCATAAAGAAATCTTTTATTTAAAAAATTTTGATCATATTTTTCGTGCAAATGATTTATTTCTTCTGCTTGATATATATATTTATCTAACGTCTCTGTGTTACGTAAAAATCTTTCTGGATACAAAATGTCGGTCTGATTCCAGTTCAAGACATTAAAATTTAAAGAAAGGTATACTTCCGATAAGTATAGATTTTGCTTGGATATATGTGCGGCATAGGGCAAGTTTATTTTGTGCCCGTAAGAATTTAACCAGCCGATCATAAGTGCTTGCTCTGGGGCCATTCTTATTCCAGTCAGATAGAAAGGGTTATAATAAGACCACCATGCTAAAGGGTGTTTCAGTGTGTTTTTATCTAATAAACTCCTATCCCATAAATCCAATAAGTTTTCCTTTCTACCAAACTGAACAATATCGCCTAGATGAAATAAAAAATGAAGATAAGATAGGGGCGTTTTTGTGAAAATGTTTGAAACATTCACAGGCGTTTGGAAGATTCTAAATTGATTTAAAGTTTCGGAAGTGTTTTCTTTTTTTGTGATTCTTAAGAAATTAGTACCTGATAAAAATAAATCTGCACGAAATTTTAATACATATTCTTTATTGGACGCGATTATTCCATTTTTGGTTGAAACAACCATTTTATTAAAGTTCCATTTATAACTTACATCCTCGTCTGACGTTATGCTTTCTGGTTCATCATTATATAGAACTCTATCTACAACAGATTCATCGCAATCTTGATTCTTCCACGTGGACACAATGATTTCAGCTTGAGGCAAATGTGTTCTGATTGAATGAACACACTGGTAAAATGTACAGTTTTCATCATCTTTCACATAATGAGTTAGACCTTGTATTACGACCGATATCCGTGAAGAGTCAATCAGTTCACCTTCGCCTTGCAAATCGTTCATATTACTCCTCAACTAGATACTTATCATTTAATGCTCCAGGAGTTTTAACCACGACATTCACAGCATCTGTTAATGCTTCAAAATCAGTCGTTTCACCTGGCTCAAGAACAATGATATCGCCAGCTCCCCACTCTTTATTGCGCATTCGTATGCGCCCACTCAATACCATCGTAATTTCTGTGGCAATTTTATGGTAATGAGCACTTTCTTTGGTTCCAGCGGTGTAATATTTTACTGCAACTTCGCAAGCATCCGTTGTGAATGCAGTCGGGGTGAAACCTCCCACAAACCAGCCATTCACCATGTCACTATATTTAGCACTGTGCATCTTATTTCCTTCGCTCTATGACGGCTTCCAATTGTTCCAGTTGTCTTTCATTTTTCAAAGGATGATAAAGATCAGTCGCTATAGTGAACATGCCTATCTTGTATTGCTCAAGTACCAACTCATTCAGGCTTGGACAAATATAGAATAAACCATTCACTGATGCATCTTTACGAATCATATTCTTTGCAGCCTTTACGAATATTGATCCTTTGGTAAACCAGTAAAAGCCAACGGTCGCATGTCTGCTAATCGGTCTTTTCTCAGCGGCTTCAACGACTAAGTCATCCTGAATTTTCACATATGAATAGCGAGGATGCACAGAGTTAAAACTAACAACACCAGCATCCAATTCGCGTCGACGAAAGTCCTGTAATGGTAGTGAGAAATCGATGTCCAGCAACTCATTGCCATTAATAATCAGGAGCTCTTCATCATTATCAATATGTGGTACGGCCAGTAGAGCAGTACAGGCTGCTCCTTTGGTTTTATCAGATACTTTCAATATCTCTGCATCTGGAGTGAGTAAGCGGACGATGTTATCCAGATAATAATCACGAACGTCAGTTTCTCGCAAGGCGATAATAAATTTCACTTTTGAGTCAATCGAGGTGCATTGTTCGATCAGTTTTTGGATTAAAGGAATGCCTTCAAACTCTACTAATGATAGAGGATAATTTTCATCTTGTTTTTGCAAAGGGGTATGCCCAGCAGCCAAAATTAAAACATTCATATCAAAGCCTCAATTTGCTTAATCTGGGATTCAATATTACTTAAATTAACTTCATGAATATCTCTTACCACGAGCACGTGTGCGCCAGCTGCTCTAGCCGCCCGAACACCATTCTCATTATCCTCAACGATTAAGCACTCTTGGGGTGTTAAGCCGAGCCTTGCAATAGACGTTAAATAAATTTCTGGATCAGGCTTTGGTTTGACCACATCGCTTGCTGAAATGATTTGATCGAGATAATGAACAAGTTTGGATTTCTCCATCATGACCTCAACCGTGTTTCTGATTGAGTTTGAGGCGACGGCAAGCTTAAATCCTTTCGCTTTTAGCTTTGATAATGCATATTCATGTACAAAACGTGGTTTGCACTCTGAATAAACGATTTCCATCGTATATATTTGCTTCATCTCATTAATGAATTTATGAAGCTCTTTCGGCAATCCCGACTCTAAAGACAGCATTTCAAGTTTCTTGCTGGTGGGTAGCCCGTCATAAGTCGTTAAGTGGTCATATCGGCTAATTTGATAACCAAACAGCTCTAATGCACGATTTAATGCTTGATAGTGCCAATCTTTCGCCTCTACAAGCACACCATCCATATCAAAAATGATTGCTTTTATTTTCATGTTTTCGCTCTATCAAAATAAGCTTTGGCTTCCTCAGGAATATCGGTACACAACATCAATTGAGCATAATGGGATAGGGGGCTCAGCAAACGCCATAGAGATGTTTTATCTCGGCCATGTAATTCTGAAGAAACGACGCAAACCTTTTTACCCTGAAGCAATAGGTTTTCTATTAACGCCGAGTCGTACCATTCCTCCGAGAATGAATCCAACCAAACACCTGCGACTTGGTCAAGCCATACAGGCTTTTGCTCCACCTCACTCATTCGAGTAAATACTGGAATCCCCAGATTTATATACGCTCGCATGTCGGGTACCGACATATCAAAAACAAACCAGTTTGAGCTTTGTTGATTTTGCATATGCGTTTTGAGTGTGTGGGCTAATCCATCGGCCTTAATATTTAAGGCTAATGGCAAGTTACTTTTGCCGTAAATATTTAAAAATTCATTAAATGTCAAAGCATTATCGAGTGGCATGTCATGCGAAATAACGAGAGTACCATTTTGGTCACGGATATCAGTTTCAGTGCCAAATCCAAGATTGAATGAATGAGTAAATGCAGTGATGCTATTTTTCTCATGAGCCTGCTTCCAATAACCGCGGTGACTCAGAATAATCATGTGTTCATCCCAGTTGCTCGTTTAGAGACAGGTAAACTCAGAAAAAGATCCAAATCTTGCGGGATGCCCAAGCCATACATACCGTTAGCTTCCGAACCTATATTAAAAATCCCGATTTTCTGTCCTTGGCGAATCAGCTGATTGTATGCAGGGGCAACATAAAACTCATTATTGACCTTTTCGTTATTATTAATCATTTTCTCGGCTGCCTCTACAAAATCGCATCCGTGAGCATAATTGTAGATACCGACTGTTGCTTCATCAGAAATGACCTTCTTTTCAACCACTTCTGATGCCAATCGGTGCTCATTCAGCCCTACATATGACCACTTAGGATCTGAGGCTTTCATGGTCATAATTAAGCCGTCTAATTTCGCGGTTTCCATATATTGCAGATAGTCATCAATGCATATATCAACATATTGATCACTATTCGCAATCATCAGTGGAGACTGGTCATTAATGAATTTTTTAGCAGTTAAAACTGTACAAGCGGCGCCCTCAGTCAGACCTTCGACTTCTATAATGATAGATGACGGTGCCCATTGAGCCAATTTCTCAGTCAAATTATACTTTTTGACATGTTCTGCCTGACAAATAAAAATAAATCGATGAGGCTGATTTGGCTTTAGATTTTCTATAACCAGTTTAATCATAGGCTCGCTATGGACTGTAATTAACGGCTTCGGATCAACATAACCTGCTTGAGCAAATCGACTACCCGCTCCCGCCATGGGAATCACAATATTAAGCATACATATTCCTAATTTATTTTATGTCCATATAGAGCTGGTTAATATCCTAGCTTATAACGTAATGATACGATCACACCGCGCCACCGCGCTTTCCCGATGCGCAATGATCACCATGGTTTTTTGCCCACTTAAACTTTGAATCGCTTCATTGACAGCCGCTTCGGTTTCCGAATCTAAAGCACTGGTTGCTTCATCCATAAATAATATTTGTGGATTTTTATACAACGCTCGTGCAATACCAATACGTTGCCGTTGTCCACCTGAGAGCATGACCCCACGCTCACCAACCATGGTGTCATAACCATCTGATAGTTGCTGCGTGATAAAGCGATCGATCTGTGCCTGCTGTGCCGCAAACTTGACCGCCTGCATATCGATGTGATCAGTTGTCACACCAAAGGCGATATTTTCTGCCACTGTTTTATCTGCGAGATAAATATGCTGTGGAACATAACCAACGATGTTACGCCATGACGACCAATGTTCAGGCGTTAGCTCCACGCCATCCACCAAAATCCTGCCACTTTGGGGGTGCAATAAACCAAGCATGATGTCCATTAAAGTGCTTTTACCACTGCCACTTTTCCCTACGATACCGATACTACTATTTTTTCTAATCGCTAAATTAAAATCTTGTAAAACGGGTTGATCTAAATGATTTGGATAAGCAAAACGCAAGTCTTCAATCTGAATTTCATTCTGAAATTGAATCGCTGATGAGAGCGGAGTGGTGGTTTTCTCACGATGTTCTAAAGCAAATTCTGGTTGCAAGACGGCGAAGATACGTTGAGAAAATTTAATTTGAGTGATTGCTCGATACATAATTTGTGCGGCAGGCAGCATCCGATAGGCTGCGAAACCATACAAGCCCAAAACCGGTAAAATATGTGATACATCTTTCCCTGACATGACCAGAATGATCGCAAGGATAATCAGGCAGCCGTAACCTACTGTTTCAATGATGTAAAGTGGAATTTGTCCTAAGGTATCTCGTGTTGCAATATGACGTGCGAAAATGCGCGAAGATTGCTCAAAACTGTCGATATAACCTTGTTTGGCATCATTAATAATGACATCTTTAATCCCACCCAAAGCCTCCTGGCAGGATTGATATCGTTCACTATTCGCATCTATAAAGCTCTTTCCGATTTGATCTAGCTTTTGGCGGACTAACCAAAAAATGGTGATGTAAAAGCCACCTAATACACCCGCTGTTGAAACGGCCATGACTGGGTCATAGACCAATAAAATACCAATCATTGCCAACAAAACCACACCATACGACATTAAATTTAATGCAGGTATAATCATGGTCCAAATCAGTTCATCGACTTCGGATAAGATATTTTTGATCAGCGTAGAACTGTTACGTTGTATGAAAAACTCATAGTTTTGTTGTAAGTAGATTTTGAGGAGTCGTGAGGCAAAATAATGTCGTTGCAAGCTGGAAAAACTATTTAAGGCAAATTGAGTCAAAATTTTAACGCATGTTGAAACCACCACTACGATTAAGGAAAGTATGCCCAAATACATAATAAATTGTTGAGGCGTATTGCTTGAGAACAGATCATAAACATGTCTTAAAATAGCACTACTTTCAATGATTTTTGGATTCGACAATACCGCCAAAAAAGGCATAATGGAAACGACACCCGCTGCCTCGATCATTGCCATGATCATCACAAGCGATAGTACGAGTAATAACTTTCGTCTATCGAGTGGTGTAAGAATCTGCCAAAGTTGCTTTAGGGTATTCAGCATGACTCTTCCTATTTATTTCGTATGGTATAAATTAAAGTAGGGGCGATACCTAGGAATAATTTCAATAAAGAATCAGGAACAAATAAAAACAGGAAATGTAATAGCCTATGCTGGTCTTTTTCATCCTTTAGTAAAATTCTTAATGCTTGAATTGTCTGGTTTTGATAAGAGAAACCAACAGTATCGAATAAGTTTTCAAGCTGTTTTTTTTCTAAGGGCTCACAATCATAGAAATCTATATTTCTCATTTTTTTAAGATATTTAGAACGATATTTGCGAGGAAGCCAACTCAGAAAAATTAGCTTGTAATGGGGTTCTATCAACATCCATCTATTGGGAACTGCCAAATAAGCGATCCCATCTTTCTTTAATAGTCTCTTAATTTCATTTAAATGATCAAGCTGACTCTCATTTTCACCAACATGTTCTATGACATGGTTTGTGATAATCACATCAAAAGTCTCATGATCAAATGGTGCTTTTGTTCCCCCAACCAAATGAAATTGATAACCTTCTTTTAATACGCGAGTATCAACGACATCAATCGCTGTGATATGAAACTGCATATCTCTTTGATGAGCAAAATAGCTCGCTATTCCACCACTGCCAGTGCCGATTTCTAAAATAGAATCATTTTTTTGAAAAAATCTATTTAGCTGAATAACATTTTCAATTTTTTTTGCTTTTACAATTCGGTTTTCTGAAGCCACATGTGGTTTTCTCAGGTCGTCCATTACTTATTGTCCTTATACATCAAGGCAGTAATTTGTTCTGAGATCAATCCCATCAGAAAAACCATGACACTGCCTGTGTACAATAATGCGCTCATATTCGTAAAACGAGAAAATTCATACAGGGTATAACCATACCAACCTGTTGCCGTTAAAAATAATAAGACTGCAATGGGCAAAAACATTTTTAAAGGGGAGAATAAAGTGGCGATTTTAAAAATAATCAGAAAAAAACGAATGCCATCTTTTATGGGATGGATATGACTTTTGCCGATACGCTTAGCCGCGTGAATGGGTACATAAGTGACCGAATAGCCGGCACGAAAAAAAGCCATCGTACTTGTGGTTGGGTAAGAAAAGCCATTGGGCAGTAAATACAAGAACTCTCTGAATTTTTCAGTACGCACAGCGCGAAAACCAGATGTTAAATCCTCTACAGGATGTTCAGTCATATAGGTTGCAAGATTATTATATAAAGCATTGGCTATGCCACGACCGACACTCGCCTGTGAGCCTTGTTGTCTTGCACCGACAACAAGATCATAACCTTGTTCAATTTTAACAAGCATTCGCGAAATATCTTGAGGATCATGCTGTCCATCAGCATCCATAAACACGATCACTTCACCCGTCGCAGCTCTGGCACCCGTTTTAATGGCGGCGCCATTTCCCTTGGAGTAGGGGTGGGATACTACTTTCGCGCCGGCTTGTTCTGCAATTTGTTGGGTATCGTCAGTTGACCCGTCATTCACGACTATGATTTCTGCATGAGGGAAATTTTGAGCTATTTTCTGAACGGTAAAACCAATTGCCCCAGCTTCATTTTTGGCGGGTAATACGATACTGATATTCATTGGCGATTCCTTTCCCCCTTGTTAATGGCCGCCAGTCTACCAGTTTGCATATCTGCCTGTATATCAGCTCTTAACTTCTGCATAATCACTTGATTATCTGGTGAACCTACAAGCTGATGCTGATAAATGCGTTCTGCTTTATCCAGTAACTGCAACGCCAACTGCGGGTAACCCCGTTGATCCAGATCAGACACCGCAGTCTGAGCCAAACTTATCCGCTGGAATTTTATCGCAAATGAGTCGTAATGCTGATATGCCTCATCAACTTCTCCTTTTGCCAGAAACAACTGTCCTTGCATTAACTGTGTCAAAGGCTGCATTCCGTAGCGCTCATAGCTTGTATTATTCTGGATCAATTCGTCCAGTAACATCACCAGCTCATCAGCATACTGCGTAGCCAGTTGTGAATTACTGGCAACTGTTTGCACCAAACCGCGCAAACCCATCACATCATCAGGTTCAATATGTTGTATTAATAATTGCTGACGTAGCTGCTGAAAATCAAAAGGTCTTTCCTCGTTCATTTTTATTTTTTGCTGTAATAATTGAATCATCAGTGCGCCATTCGGACGATATTGAATGGCGCGTAGCAACACCTGATTGGCCTGCTGGTACTGCCCAGCATTCATCAACAATTCAGCATATTTGCCCTGCGCGCGCGTAGAGTTGGGGCTGTTTTGAGCCCAATAAATCTGTAGCTTATCTACATTTGACCACAAAACTGCACGCTGCCATGTCAGTGTCGCCAGCATACCCAATATCAATATACTCCCGAGCACGACAATACTCGGCTCTATTTTTTTTGATAATGCAGACAATCCTGCTGCCACGGGCAAAAACAAAAAGATAGCCGCTACATAATTACGGTGCTCAAAATAGAGTTCAAGCCCGATCACTGTAGATTCCATCAGATGTGCGGCAAAAAAGAATAAGATCGCCAAGGCGATCAACGGATATTTTTTTCTACAGACAAAAGCACCAACCAGCAAAGCCAACAAAAATAGAATCGAAAAAAGCGTACTAGACGGTGCTAACCATCCCTTAGAGACTTGATAGCCATCTTGAAAAAAGCCATAACCCTCAATTCGCGGAATAAACAACTGCACTAGATAATCTGTGACCACTCTACCTTCAGTGAGCAACCGTTCAATCTGATTAAAATTACGGTTCGGCCATGGATCAGGTGAAAAATCAATATAGCGCATGAGCATCGCGGCTATCGCCAAAGACGGCAGCCATAAACAGACCGCACGCCATTGCCACAGAGGCTTATTGTTTTTATTTGGGTTGCAAAATTCAATGACTAGTATTAACAGTGGTAATAAAGCCCCATTTTCCTTGCTAAACGTTGCCAATGCCGTGCCTAGTCCAATTGACAATGTCATGATTGCATAGCCCCAGATCGGCTTGCTATTTAACATCCATCGACCTTTAAAGTACCCAGCCATGGCTAATAAACTAAACAGCAAAGGCATCTGCGCCATACGCTGAATGACATAAGCGGTGGTCGAAACAAATAAAGGGTGTAATAGCCAGAAACTTGCAGACAATAGGGCAATCCATGCCGCTTTTTCTTTTGTATAGCCATACGCTTTGAGTAATAGTGTCGTTACCCAATAGAGTAGTGCGCCGCATAGTAGATGAATGATCAGGTTTACGATTTTGAATGGCATCGTGTTATGCATAAGCCACGCATCCGCCTGTGGTACAAAGGTCAACAGCGAAATTGGCCTACCTGTTGGCCCTGCAATCCCATTCATTACAAATTTTCTAGCCGATTCCCACTGGTGCATATCACCATACTTGTTCATTTCTCCAAGATTGGGAAGGTCATCAAATAAAAAACCACCTTGTAGACTTGGAAAATAAACCAAAGCTGTGAGTAGCAATACACCCAGCATTATTATCTTTGACCAGTCACTACGCCGTATCATCATTTAACCTTTTGTAATCCAGTCTGAAAATCCACCTGCATATCATGTCTGGTCTGCCGAATCGTTTCATCATAATAGGCTCTTGACCGTTGCAAGGTCTTGTCTGGCTGTTTCCTGTAAACGGCTTCTGTTTCATCCAGTAATTTTAATCCCTGTTGCAGATAACCAGCATTACCCAATATGATCGCCATATTCAGGCCATCCGCTACATCACCAGATAACATCAGTGATTTAAGATAATATTGATAAGCTGCGTCAGGCCTTTTTTGTACGGTTAGAATTCGCGCCTGCAAATAGAGTGCATACCCCTTAAAATGAGTAATCCGCAAATACGATGGATTAGTCGTCATTGCATCCAAAATGGCAATAAATTCATTGCCATATAAATTAATAATTTTCTGGTCATCTAACTCACGTAATACCAAGTCTCGAATGGCAATACCTGCCTGTATGTCTGCTCGCTGATGTTTGATTTGTTGCCGCATCTTTATGAAATCTTGCTGGTTAACATTTTCTGTGGCTATTTTTTGCAATAGTAGCTGAATCGATAATAAGCCACTTTCGGGATGGGCTTGTAACGCCCGCTCAACCAAATGATTCGCTTCTTGATAGCGCCCATCGTGCATCATCGCGACTGCAAGCGCACTTTGCGCGCGCGGAGAGTCGGGGCTATTCTGAGCCCAATAAATCTGCAACTTATCGGTATTTGACCACAGGACTGCACGTTGCCATGTCAGCAATGCCAGCGTACCCAGTATCAAGAGACTCACGAGTACGACAATACTCGGTTTTATTTTATCCGATAATGCAGACAATCCTGCTGCTACGGGCAAGAACAAAAAGATAGCCGCCACATAATTACGGTGCTCAAAATAGAGTTCAAGCCCGATCACTGTAGATTCCATCAGATGTGCGGCAAAAAAGAATAAGATCGCCAAGGCGATCAACGGATATTTTTTTCTACAGACAAAAGCACCAACCAGCAAAGCCAACAAAAATAGAATCGAAAAAAGCGTACTAGACGGTGCTAACCATCCCTTAGAGACTTGATAGCCATCTTGAAAAAAGCCATAACCCTCAATTCGCGGAATAAACAACTGCACTAGATAATCTGTGACCACTCTACCTTCAGTGAGCAACCGTTCAATCTGATTAAAATTACGGTTCGGCCATGGATCAGGTGAAAAATCAATATAGCGCATGAGCATCGCGGCTATCGCCAAAGACGGCAGCCATAAACAGACCGCACGCCATTGCCACAGAGGCTTATTGTTTTTATTTGGGTTGCAAAATTCAATGACTAGTATTAATAGTGGTAATAATGCGCCGTTTTCCTTACTAAATGTCGCCAGTAACGTCCCAAGTCCAATTGAAATCGTCATCAATGCATAAGCAAAATAAGGCTTGACGCCCAGCAAGGCTCTTCCTTTGAAATATCCGACCAATGCTAATAAGCTAAATAATAATGGCAACTGCGCCATACGCTGAATGACATACAGTGTGGTGGATAGCATAAGTGGGTGTAATAACCAAAAACTTGCGGTTAATAAAGAAATCCACGCGATTTTTTCTTCTTTAACTTCTCCATAAGCACGCAATAACAAGCGCGTCACCCAATATAACAACACGCCACATAAAAGGTGGATCATTAAATTGACGACTTTAAAGGGTTCTGCATTATTTGCTAACCAGGCATCCGCCTGCGGTACAAATGTCATCAGTGAAATGGGTCTACCTGTTGGTCCAGCAATTCCGCTCATCAAAAAATTTCTGGCATTTTCCCACTGATGCAAATCGCCATATTTGCTCATTTCACTTAGATTACTAATATCATCAAATATAAATCCGCCCTTTAAGCCAGGGAAATAAACCAATATGACCAGCAATAATATAAAAAGTATCCCGATAGCAGGTGATAAACGCTTATTGAACATCAAACTTCCTTTTAAATGACGGATCTGTCTTGGCTTACAGCTTCTGAGTATATTTTAATTCTAGAATTTAATCTTACAGCCTGCACCGATAAACAAAAAAAGCGACCCAAGGGTCGCTTTTTTCACACCAAAAGCAGATTAGATAACGGCTTTAGGAATGTATTTAGATGCCAAATTATCACCAGAACCGGTACCAGCACTACCGATAGAACCGTTAAGTGAGCTTAAGGTTACGGTTACTTGTGCGCCTTTGATTTTAGCAGAGGTACCTACGGTTTTGTAAGTAATTTTAACTGTACAGGTTGGAGACGTTCCGCCAACAACGGCTTGAGTCACATACTTGCCTGTCAGAGTATTAGTGCCAGCAGGACCAGTACAGCTGTTTGCTTGCAAGTTGTCAGCGATCTGAGTTTTCAGGCCATCAGCCAATGAGAAACCTTCAGATGCTTGTGAACGAGCGATGTAGTCTTGGTATGCAGGAATTGCGATTGCAGCCAAGATACCAATGATCGCGATAACGATCATCAGTTCGATCAAGGTGAAACCCTTTTGTAGTGTGTTCATTTTTTAACTCTCCGTTGGAAATAATTTAATCAGTTTGCACTGATCCTGTTTATCCTATCGCAAAGTACGTGCCAATTTCCAGTTTTAATTTTAATTGTTTAATTATTATTAACTTATAAGCCGAGCCTATTTCACTCCATTAGAAATAATTTAAATTAGGTGACGTTTTTTGTCATTATTTGCCCTAAATGGGATTTGGTGGAGTAATTATTGTGCCAACTGGTTGGCATTTTTGATATTCGAATTGCGACAAGTTGGGTTCTTGTCGCGATATTGAATTCATTTGACTTGTCGTTGTGATTTACTCCGATAAAATCGCAACTTGATTAACGTAATTTTCCAGCGCATTCAACATTTCCGTTTGCTCATCTTCTGAAGCTTGTTCAATTTTTGCTCGTTGTACGCGCATTACATGCTGGCGTAAGGTATGTCTTTCGGCGGCTGGGAACTGACGTACGAAATCGTTGAGCGAGCCGTCACCTTGCGCAACCAAACGATCGACCCAGCGTGTCAACTGTGCTTGTTTCTTAGCGGGTT
>Ga0209023_10002845_pt1 | contig 21149 bp, 17 predicted proteins | sample LakOneMetagenome_FD_187468 | JGI IMG/M metagenome (GOLD analysis project Ga0209023, IMG submission 187468) | Freshwater and sediment microbial communities from Lake Erie, Canada (SPAdes) (version 2) | ecosystem: Environmental > Aquatic > Freshwater > Lentic | place: Lake Erie, Canada...
CGCCTGGGCCAGCTCGGTCACGATGCGGCCGTCCACCGCTGCGCCCTCGGCGGCGGCGCGGGCCAACCCGGATTCCGGATACTCGGCGACCGCGAACTCCGCCTCGATGCGCAGCGCGGTCCCGGAGGCGATGGATTCGATGCAGCCGTGATTCGGACAGTTTCCCTGGCAGGGCGGCCCGTTCAGATCGACGACCACGTGCCCGAGCTCCGCGGCCCCGCCGCGCGAGCCCCGGAACGGCTTCCCGGCGAGGATCAGCCCGCCGCCGATCCCGGTCCCGATCGTCAGGAGGACGACGTTGCTCGCGCCCTGGGCCGCCCCGCGGGTGAACTCCGCAACCGCTGCCGCGTTTCCGTCGTTGTCGAGCGCGACCGGCAGCCCCGTCGACCCGGCGACCCGCTCCTTCAGCGGCACCTCGACGAGCGGCAGGTGATTCGAATTCAGACACAGACTCCGGTCGATGTCGACGATGCACGGAACGCCGAGGCCGATGGCGGCGACATCGGGGTGTCCGTCGGTCGCGATCCGCAGCTCGGTGTCGAGCAGGTCGAGGAGCTCGTCGCCCGTCAGCCCTGCCGATGTCGCGACCCTGCGGTGGATCGTTTCGCCCTGCCCATCGACGACCCCGACGAGCATCTTCGTACCGCCGAGGTCGACGCCGATCGTGGGGGCGTCGCCGCGGGGCTCGTGACCGGGCGCGGTCACGAAGCAGGAAACAGGGAGGGCATGCGGCAGTATTACCGCGTAATGGCACCCGGCGATTCCGAACGCCCGGATCGCCCCGAGTACAACGTCTACAAGGCCGGTGGCCGTGGACGCGGGCGACGGGCCGAGCCGAAGCGAGCCGAGCAGACCGGGAAACCGGAAGGCTCGGGGGACGACGCGCGCGCGAACGCTCCCTCCGAGGGCCCGGGCTATTCCGTCTACAAGGCACGGCGGGGGTTCAAGCGGACGAGTTCCGACGGCCCCTCGCTGAGGGATCGCTTCTCGCGGGGCGGCGGATCGAAGCCGATGACGCCCGGCGAAAAGCCCAAGTGGCGGCGCGTTCTCAAGTGGGTCGCGATCGGCGTCGGCATCTGGCTGCTGATCAGCTTCGCCGCCTTCGCGGTCTCCGCGCAGATCCAGAAGTCGAAGCTGGACGACAAGGCGGCGGACGAACTCGGCGGCTTCCCGTTCCTGCTCGCCCAGGGCCAGAACATCCTCGTGATCGGAACCGACGTCCGCCAGCCGGGCGTCCCCGACGAGAACGGGAACCCGACCAAGCAGAAGTGCGTCGACGCCGCCTCGTCCGGCGCCGTGCACCCCGACGACTGCCTGCCGGCACGCGCCGACACGCTGATGGTCGTTCACGCCGGAGGAGGCTCGTTCAAGAAGGTCTCGATCCCGCGCGACACCCTGGCGGAGGTCCCCGGCGAAGGCCCCCAGAAGATCAACTCCGCGTACGCGTTCGGCGGGGCCGCACTGCAGATCAAGACGATCGAGGACTTCCTCGGCATCGACATCAACCACGTGGTGATCCTCGACTTCGAGGGGTTCGCCGACTTCATCGACTCGATCGGCGGCGTCACGGTCAGCCTCCCGCAGCCGGTCCACTCCGTGATCAGCGGCGGGTCGACCAACGGCGGCACCACCCTGAAGCTGAAGCGCGGCGAGAACCACCTGACCGGCGATCAGGCCCTGGCCCTGGCGAGGACCCGCGAGAACTCGTCGAACAAGGTGGCCAGCTACGACGACACCGACCGGGCCCGCACCCAGCAGCTCATCCTCGAGGGGATCAAGCACCAGCTGACGAGCCCGTGGCGCGCGCCGATCAACTTCGTCAAGGGCCCATGGATCGCCTGGAACGCGCCGAAGGCGATGGTCAGCGACATGGGCGGCTTCGTGCTCCCGCAGGTCGCCATCTCGGCAGCGATCGGCGGCGATTCGGGAACGAAGGTCCTGATCCCGTCCGGCGCGACGGCGGCCGGCAACCTGCTCATCCCGGAGAAGCAGTGCCGGAACGCCGTCAGACACCTGCTCGGCGAGGCGGGGCCACACCCGCCCGCCTGCTCGCCCAGCGACGCCGCGACCGCCCCCACGGAGGCCGCGCCGACCCCCTGACGGGCGGCTAGTCCTTCTTGGTCGCGGCCTTGTCGCCGGAGCCCGAGGACGAGGACGAGGAGTCTCCCGAGTCGCTCTTCTTCTCGGAGCCGGAGCTCTTCGCATCCGACGACTTCGACGAGTCGGATCCGTTGGCCGGCTTGGAGGCTCCGCCCTTGCGGGCGTAGTCGGTCGTATAGAAGCCCGAACCCTTGAAGTGGACGGCCGGCGCGAAGAGGATCCGCTGCGCCGGGGCGCCGCAGATCGTGCATTCGGTGAGTGCGTCGTCCGACATCGACTGCACCTCTTCGAAGGTGTGGCCGTTGTCGCATCGGTATTCGTAGGTCGGCATATCTGCCATCATCATAGGCCGGATGAGGGATCCGATTGGACGGGGAAAGCAGGGACGACTCGGCGCGCTGGCGTTCGTAGCCATGCTCGGGATCCTCGCGGGCGCCGCTCCGGCGGCCAACGCCTTCGGCATCACGACCTTCTCCGCGCGGCCGGTGAGCAAGGACGCCGGTGCCAACAGCGACCTCACCGTCAGCTTCAACGTCTCCGACTCGGCTGCCGGCCTCAAGGACCTGACGGTGCACCTGCCGCCCGGCCTGATCGGCAACCCGCTCGCGACGCCGACCTGCACGGAGGCCAAGCTCAAGGCCGACACCTGCCCGGCCGCCAGCGACGTCGGTGACGCGACCAACAACGTCATCGTCAAGCCGCTCGGGCTGATCCCGATCCCGATGACGGTCCAGGGGCAGGTCTACAACGTCCAGCCGCGCAGCGGTGAGCCGGCGCGCTTCGGGATCGTCCTCGACCCCTCCCCCGTCCCCGGCCTCGGCGCCGCGCTGCCGAAGATCGTCCTTCAGCAGACCGCGTCTCTTCGGCCCGGCGACTTCGGCCTCGACACCTCGCTCAACGACATCCCCCGCTCGGCCAAGATCGCCGGCGTCTCCACGCCGCTCGAGGTGACGGGCGTGTCGCTGACTCTCAAGGGCAAGATCGCCGGCCAGGGCTTCCTGCGCAACCCGACCTCCTGCGGCGTCCAGCCGGTCGTCATCGACGCGGACGCCTACAACAACGCGACCGCCACGGCTCAGGACCAGTTCACGACCGTCAACTGCGGAGCGCTGCCCTTCTCGCCGAAGTTCAGCTCGAAGATCCGGCAGACGAGCTCCGACCTCCAGGACCCGGTCGAGCTCTCGACCACGATCTCCCAGACGATCAAGGAAGCCGGTCTGAAGAAGGCCGTGGTCACCCTGCCGAAGGAGGTCATCGGCAACGGCCCCGCCCTGGCGGTGCAGTGCACCATCCCGGACTTCGACGCCGGCAACTGCGCCGACAACACGATCGTCGGCACCGGTGTGGCCGCCTCGCCCCTGCAGGCCGATCCGCTGGCCGGGAACGTGTATCTCGTCAATCCCGAGGTCCCCGGGCCGTTCCCGGATCTCGGCATCGACCTCAAGGGCGGGCTCGCCCTCAAGGTCAAGGGCTCACTGTCGGCCATCCCGGTTTCGGGCGGCGGCCTCCAGATCGTCGTCACCTTCGACGGGCTTCCCGACATCCCGCTGAGCGAGTTCACCCTCACCTTCGCCGACGGACCCGACGGCCTCAACCTCGTTTCCCGCAGCCCCTGCGACCCGCCGCCGCTGAGCTTCAACGCCGACTTCACCGGCCAGTCCGGCCAGGCGTCGAACGTCGCTGCCGGCGCCGACGCGATCTGCCCGGACAGTCCCGGTTTCGCCCCTAAGGCCTCGATCAAGCTCGGCAAGCTGAGATCGGGCAAGCCGAACCTCGGCCTGACCCTGAAATCGGGATCCGCCCGGATAACCAAGGCATCGGTGAAGCTCCCACGCGGCCTCAAGGTCGGCGCGAAGAAGAAGCTGAAGAGGGGGACGACGGTCGCCGGCGGCTCGGTGCGGGGCCGGGGTCACACGCTCAAAGTCACCGCCAAGGGCGGCGGCGTCGACCGCATCAGGGCCAAGCTTTCGAAGGGTGCCGTCCGCGCCGCACACCACGTCAAGGCCAAGAAGCTGAAGCCGTTCAAGGTCCGGATCGTCGACGCCGACGGCACGCGAACCAAGCTCTCGGTCAAGGCCAAGTAGTCCAAGCGCGCAGAGCCGGCGAGCCGACAGGTACGGTTCCCTGCCCATGACCGGCACCGAAGACAGCAGCCAGGACCCCGAGAGCTCCGGCAAGACCAGCCTCGACGAGATCGTCGCGCTGTGCAAGCGCCGCGGCTTCATCTTCCCCTCGTCCGAGATCTACGGCGGGGTCGGGTCGACCTACGACTACGGCCACTACGGCGTCCTGCTGAAGAACAACGTCAAGAACGAGTGGTGGCGGGCGATGCTCACCGACCGCGACGACATCGTCGCGATCGACTCGGCGATCATCCAGCACCCGCGGGTCTGGGAGGCCTCGGGCCACATCGGCGGGTTCAGCGACCCGCTAGTCCAGTGCCTGGGCAAGTGCAAGCGGCGCTGGCGGGAGGATCACCTGCGCGAGGCGATCGCCGAGGAGGGCGGCGACCCCACGGGCGAGATCCATTGCCCGCAGTGCGGCGGAGAGCTCAGCGAGCCGCGCGAGTTCAACCTCATGTTCAAGACCCACGTCGGCCCGGTGGCCGAGTCGGGCACCGAGGTCTACCTGCGTCCCGAGACCGCGCAGGGGATCTTCATCAACTTCAAGAACGTCCTCCAGTTCGCGCGCAAGAAGCCGCCGTTCGGGATCGCCCAGATCGGCAAGTCGTTCCGCAACGAGATCACGCCGGGCAACTTCATCTTCCGGACCCGCGAGTTCGAGCAGATGGAGATGGAGTTCTTCGTCCCGCCCGACGAGGCCCCCAAGTGGCACGAGCACTGGATGGCCGAGCGGATGCGCTGGTACACGGACCTGGGCATTCAGCCGGACAACCTGATCCTGCGAGCCCACGAGGAAGACGAGCTCTCCCACTACTCGAGCGCCACCTCCGACATCGAGTACCTCTTCCCGATGGGCTACTCGGAGCTCGAGGGCATCGCCGACCGTGGCAACTTCGATCTCACCCAGCACGCCGAATTCAGCCGCGAGAAGCTCGAGTACTTCGACCAGCAGAGCGGCGAGCGCTACGTCCCCCATGTGATCGAGCCGGCGGCCGGCGTCGATCGCGCCACCCTGGCCTTCATCGTCGACGCCTACGAAGTCGAGGAGGTCGAGGGCCGGTCGCGCACCGTCCTCCGCCTCCACCCGAAGCTCGCTCCCGTCAAGGTCGCCGTCATGCCCCTGGTCAACAAGGAGGGGATGCCCGAGCGCGCCCGCGAGGTCTTCGATTCGCTCAAGCGCCGGATCGGCGCCGAGTACGACCAGGGCGGTTCGATCGGCAAGCGCTACCGCCGTCAGGACGAAATCGGCACCCCGTGGGGAGTGACCATCGACGGCGATACCGCCGTCGACGACACGGTCACACTCCGCGACCGCGACTCGCTGACCCAGGAGCGCGTCCCCATCGACGGCCTCGCCGAGCTGCTCCTCGGCAAGCTCGAGGCGGACTGGACGAGCCCGAAGCTCGGTTAGCTGATCTGCGCCGTGAGGATGCTGATCAGCAGGAAGACGCCTGCGGCCGCGGTCGTCAGCACCAGGGCCCGACCGCCGCGGCCGCGGATCGTGAAGACGAGCGCCATCAGTGCCGCGACGCCGGCGAGCACGGCGCCGATCCAACCGGCGACGAGGACGATCGGCTTGACGGACTCGGAGAAGTCGTAGCACTCGTAGGCGCCGGTGACCGTGGTCAGATCGACCTCGGAGCAGACGCCCTTGTCGCCGACGTCGGCCATCACCACGATCGCGACCGCGCAGATGATCGCCATGACCAGGGCGAGCACGACGGCGCCGATGCGCGCGCCCGCGCCGGCCTTGCCGTCGTCGGGCGCCGGAGCGGCGGGCGCCTGAGGCGGCGGTGTCGGAGAGGGCGTCGGCTCGACCGGCCCTCCCCCGGGCGGCGGGGTCTGTGAACTCTCCATGCCGAGAACCTATTGGATGGTCCGGCGCATGTGACAACGGACACACAACTGGCTGGTCGGCCAGGGCCGGGGATATGCTGAGCCGAACAGCACCCGATGGAACATGGCACCGAGGCGGGATCCCGGGGCCACCCTTGAGGAGGGGACGATGTCCGTAGCCGAGCACAACCTCACCGACCGGATCACCTACACCGATCTGTACCGGCGCTGGGAGCAGAACAACTGGTCCGCCATGGACCTCGACTTCAGCGGGGACAAGGACGGCTGGGAGGCCCTCTCCGACATCCAGCGCAAGTCGGCGCTCTGGATCTACTCGATGTTCTTCTTCGGCGAGGACTCCGTCGCCGACAACCTCTCCCCCTACATCGACGCCGCGCCCAAGGAGGAGCAGAAGTACTTCCTGGCGACGCAGCAGGTCGACGAGGCCCGCCACGCCGTCTTCTTCCACCGCTTCTTCAGCGAGGTGATCGGTGCGGGCGACGACATCGCCTCCACCCTCGCCTTCACCGAGAAGCACCTCGGCTGGGGCTACACCCAGGTCTTCAACCGGCTCGACAGAATGGCCGACGAACTCCGCCGGGACCGGTCACTCCCGAAGTTCGCGCAGGCGATCACGCTCTATCACCTGATCGTCGAGGCGAGCATGGCTCAGCCGGGTCAGCACTTCATCGAGGACTTCTTCGTCCGCGAGGGCACGATGCCGGGCTTCAGCGCCGGGATGGAGAACGTCTCCCGCGACGAGCAGCGCCACATCGGCTTCGGGGTCAAGGTGCTGAGCGAGCTCCTCCGCGAATCGGACGAGTGCAAGGCGGCAGTCGACGAGCTGCTCGCCGAGGTCTTTCCGTGGCTCTCGTCGGTGTTCATCCCGCCGAACTGGGACCGCGAATACACCCGCTGCTACGGCTTCGAGCTCGAGGAGATCGCCGCCTGGGGATTCAAGGCCGTCGAGATGAAATGGAAGGCGATCGGCTACCCGATGCAGGAGATGCCCTCCTACGTGATGCCGATGGACCTCGAGATGGATGCCGAGGAGCGGGCCGCGAACGTCATCCGACTCGCCCAGGCGGGCGTGATCGGCGAGCCCGGCCAGGATCCCGACAGCTCGCCGGACATCCAGGAGCTGTACTTCGACTCGGTGAGCCGTGCCGTCGACTCCGGCGCCGTGAACGGCCACGGTCCCTTCACCGTCCAGTGGCGGTTCAGCGACGCCGCGCCGTGGCACGTCGTCGTCGACAACGGCTCCACCCGGGCGGTCGCCGGCGACACCCCTTCGGCCGACGTCGTGCTCGAGTCCTCGTGGCGCGACTTCATCGAGATCGGCAAGGGGTCGATCGCCCCGCCGCGGGCGCTGCTGCAGCGCCGGCTCAAGGTCCGCGGCAATCCCCGAGACCTGTTGCGCTTCCGCAAGCTGTTCGCCTAGAGAGGAACCGAGATGCCAGTCGCCGCCGTCCGCGCCCCCGAGGAACGATTCTCCGCCGTCCCCGACTTCCCCTGGGAGCCGAAATACCTCGACTGGGACGGGCTGCGCCTGGCGCGGATCGATGAGGGCTCCGGCTCACCGGTCGTCCTCTTCCACGGCGAGCCGACCTGGTCGTTCCTGTGGCGCAAGGTGATGCCGCCGCTGCTCGCCGACGGTCACCGATGCATCGCGCCGGACATGCCCGGCTTCGGGCGCTCCGACAAACCGACGGACATCGACTGGTACTCCTACGACCGCCACGTCGAGGCGATGACGTTCGTCCTCGACGAGCTCGGGGTCCGGGACGCCACGTTCGTCGTCCACGACTGGGGCGGCCCCGTCGGCATGCGGGTGGCGGTCGAGCGGCCGGAGATGTGCTCGCGGATCGTCGTCATGGACACGGGTGTCTTCTCCGGCCACCAGCGCATGACCGACGCCTGGATCGCGTTCCGGGACTTCGTCGAGCGCACGGAGGATCTGCCGGTCGCATTCCTCGTCAAGGGCGCCTGCGCGACCGATCCGGGCGACGACGTGGTCGCCGCCTACGACGCCCCCTACCCCGACGCCGCATCCAAGGCCGGCGCGCGCGCCTTTCCGCTGATGCTGCCGACCAGCCCCGACGATCCGGGCGCGGCCGAGGGAGCCGCTGCTGCCGCGGGCATCGCTGCCCGCGATCTGCCGTCGCTATGCCTCTGGGCGGACTCCGATCCGATCATCCCCGTCAAGACCGGCCGTGCGGTCGCCGAGCGACTCAACCTGACCCCGCCGGAAGTGATCGAGAACGCGTCGCACTTCCTCCAGGAGGACCAGGGAGCGGCCATCGGCGAGCGCATCGCCGCCTGGCTGCGCGAGTAGCCGACCGGGCGTCCAGCCCTCCGAGCGGCCCTATGATTGCCGCTCATGAAGCCTCACAGCAGGAACACCCACAGTCCAGCCGTTCGCGCCCTCACCGTGGCCGCGGTCTCCTCGACGTTCGTGCTCGGGGGCCTCGGGCTCTCCGCGTGCGGGGGTGGCGACGACACGAGCAGCACGACCACCACGTCATCGGTCTCGGTGCCCTCGGGACAGTTGAGTGCCGACAAGCTCGCGGCCGAGGCGGACTCTCTGTGCACTGCGACGAATCAGCAGCTCAAGGACGGCCCGGCACCGCCGGACTTCGGTGAGGACGGGCCTCAGTCCGACGAGATGAAGGCGGCGGCTCCCTACTTCCAGGCGACCGCCGACGGCCAGCAGCAGCTCTATGACCAGCTCTCACAGCTGCAGCCGGCCTCCGACGTCGCCAAGGACTGGCAGGCCTTCCTGAAGTCGTACGAGACGAACGTGGTCGAGCAGTCGGCGGCGCTCGCCGACCTCGCCGCGGCCGGCGATCAGGACAAGTTCTTCAGCACGGCGCTCGACGGCCAGGCCGCCCTCCAGGACCTGTCCGCCATGTCGTCGGGCCTCGGCATGAAGGTCTGCGGCGCCAGCGACACCGCAGCCTCCTCCTGAGCCTCGCCAAATAGAAGCGGGGCGGCCGATTGGCCGCCCCGCATTCCGTTCCGTGCGAAGGGTCCAGCCCTTCGTCAGATCAACTCGAACTACTTCTGCTTGCAGCTCGAGGTGTAGTCGTCACTCACGACCGAAGGCGTGAAGTTGGTGAACGTGGTGATCGCCTGCCACTTTTCGCTCTTGGTCTTGCAGCGGGCCTGGACGTACTTGCCGTTCTTCACCGTGGTGGTGAATCGGGCGATGGCTCCCGCCAGCAGCGGCGGAATCGTGACGTCGAGCTGGCTGCCGTAGCCCTTGGGGGCCTTCTTGCCCGTCTTGAGCTTGCCCACCAGGACCGTGGTGTTGTTCACGGAGTCGGCGCGCGAGTGCAGGTACAGCGTGTTCTTGTTTGTGCCGTTGAACGCGGTGACGACGACCGGGACACCGAGTGTGGTGTTGTCACCCGGCAGGTCGACCGTGACCCAGGCCGAGGTACCGGTCTCGTGCTCGGGGCCGACCGGAGCCTGGCCGCTGCTCTTGCTGACGATCGACTTCGTGCCGCAGACGTCCTTGGCCTGATCGGTCGTCGTGTTCGCGAGGTCTGCCTCCGAACCCTTACAACGGGGAACGGCAGTCGGGTCGAACTTCGCGTTACTCGGGAAGTTGACCTTCGTGTTTGTCGCGCTCGGCGGCTGTTCCGGGTTGGTCGGATCGTCCGCGTTCGGCTGGGTCAGGATCTCAACGTAGATCTGAGCCGGCTTGAACTTCTTCTTGTCCCGCTTGGCCGGTGTCAGGTTCGCCGTGATCGACTGGATGTCGTCCGCTTGGGCGAAGCTGGGAATCACCAGCGCCGAGACGATCGCCGCAACGGCAATCACCAGGTACTTACGCATTCTTCCTCCTAGGTCCATGGTGCGACCGCTAGCGGTCCTCCACTTCCACCCGCCGACGGCGAGCAGATCTCTCTTTCACATTCAACGCACGGAACTCCCGAAAGTTTCGGCTTCCCGCGTTCTCTCCGAGCCGGATCCTACCGGGATGCCGCTCATGGAGGGCCGGTTCCACGGCTGCGACCGATCCGAGGTGCACGACCGCCATCGCCCCGGCCCCGAACGCAGAACGGGCGGCCAATCGGCCGCCCGTTCGTTCCCCCTATGAAGAAGCCGAAGCTACTTCTGCTTGCACTTCGACGTGAAGTCGCCGGTGGTGGTCGGATGGTTGCTGTAGACGCTGACCGCCTGGAACTTCTGGGTCTTGGACTTGCAACGGGCCTGGACGTACTTGCCGGACTTCACGGTCGTGGTGAAGCGGCTGATCGCGCCGGCGAGGAGCGGCGGAATCGTCACGTTGAGCTGCTTGCCGTAGCCCTTCGGGCCGTTCTTGATCTTGCCAGTCAGAACCGTGGTGTTGTTCACCGAATCGGCCCGGGCGTGCAGGTAGATCGAGTTCTTCTTGGTGCCGTTGAACGCGGTGACGACGACCGGGACACCGAGGGTGGTGTTGTCACCCGGCAGGTCGACCGTGACCCACGCGGAGGTACCCGTCTCGTGCTCGGGGCCGACCGGGGTCTTGCTGCCCTTGCTGACGATCGACTTCGTTCCGCAGACCTGCTTGGCCTGATCGGTCGTCGTGTTCGAGAGATCCGCTTCGCTGCCCTTGCACTTCGGGGCCTTCGTCGTGTCGAACTTCATGTTCGCCGGGAAGTTCACCTTGGTGTTGGTCGCGCTCGGCGGCTGCTCCGGGTTGGTCGGATCGTCCGCGTTCGGACCCGTGAGGATCTCGACGTAGATCTGAGCCGGCTTGTAGGTCTTCTTCGAGAGCTTCGTCGGCGTGATGCCGGCGGTGATCGTCTGGATGTCATCGGCCTTGGCGATGCTGGTGATCGCGAGGGACGAGACGAACGCCGCGATGGCGAGGACTATGTACTTACGCATTTCTGTCTCCTGTCATCGGCAATTGCGGTGGGCCGTGAGCCCATCGCTTCCTGCCGCCTGGGTTGCGGGTTTGGGGAGCTGAAGTCTTGGCTGTGATGCCGGTGCGAATTCGTCCCGGCATCTGGTTCCTACCCCGTCGTCTGCCCAATCAACACCGGGCAGAGGCGAAAGTTTCGCCGTCAACGACTATGAGGGCCAATCGTTAATCGGCCTTAAGGAATTCCCGCCTGAGAGCCCTATCTGCCGTTCACGTGCTGGTAGTTGGTGTTCTCGTTCGGCGGACCGCCGATCGAGGAAATCTTGCCCTGCTGGGTGCAAGGCGGCGCGGCGATGTTGTCGGTGTTCGTGATGCCGGCGCCGCCGAGCGCGTACAGCTGGGTGCGATTCCAGAGGTCGTTGGATAGGTCGCCTTGGTTGAAGTTCACGGACTGCCCGCCGGTGCAGTGCGCGGTGTAGAAGCTCTTCAGGCCCTGCGCGAGCTCGGAATAGCCGCCGGACTTCATGTACGCGTTGATCCTCGAAGTCTTGTAGGGAGACGGCGGGGAGGCCAGCACTCCCGGTCCGAGCGGTCCGGTTGCACGGAGGATCTTCACCTGCTTGCCGATGCCTCCGACCACGCTGACCGCGTTGAGGGCCGACGACGTGTTGCCGAGGAAGGCAGTCACATCCGCGCGATAGCGGTTGACGGTGTCGAGGATCGGGATCAGCTGGTTGAAGGCAGGTTCGAGATCGCCGAGGAAAGGTGGCAGCTGGTTGTCGAGGATCGTCCGCAGGGAGCTGAAGCCGGGCTCGGCTCGCTTGATCACCGGCTTCAGGCCGACGAAGAAGCGTTCGAGCTCCGGTGAGAGGCGCTGCAACGCGAGGAACGTGCCGGAAAGCTGCCGGGCTACGGGCTGCAGCTGGGTGACGAGCGGGTTCGTGTCGGTCGAGAACTCGGCGAGCCTGTCGAGGGTCAGCTTCGACTCGTCGAGGAACGTCGGCAGGGCCTGGAAGATCTGGCGGATCTCCTCGTCGCGTGCGGCCGTGGTCGAGAACACCGACTCGGTGTTGTTGATCAGCCCACGGAGCTGGTCGGGCTGCTTGCTGATCGCGTTGAAGGTCGTGCCGCCGTCGGCGAGCAGCTTCTTGACGGCCAGCCGCTGGGTGTCGAGCACCCGCAGCAGGTCGTCTCCGCGCTCGGCGAACTGGTCGAGGTTGCCCAGGGCGGCGTTCAGGTCGATGCCGCGGCCCTTGAACGCTACGGCGGCGTCGGCCATCCACTCCTGGAAGGCGGCGCGGGTCGGCTCGTCGAAGGCCCGGAAGATCTCGTCGAGCTGGACGGCGTCGGAGACCTGGGCGTTGGGCAGGGTGCCGTCCTCAGGTAGCGGCGGAGCGTCCGAGTTGCCGGGCGTCAGTTCGACGTAGGTCTCGCCGAGGAGCGTCTTCTGGCGCAGCATCGTCCGGGTGTCCGAGGGAATCGGCGCGTACTTGGGATCGATCTCGATGGTCGCGTCGGCGAGCCCGTCGTCGGCGAGCTCGATGCCCTTCACCTTGCCGACCGAGACACCGGAGATCCGGACGTCCGACTCGACCGCCAGCTGACTCGCCTCGTCGAAGTGGACGTCGAAGCGGTAGCTCTTCGACTTGAGCGGCACCGGACCGCCGAAGGCCAGCCAGAGGAAGAGAAGCAGGCCGAAGCACGACAGGGCGAAGCCCGCAGCGATCGCGATCCTTCCGAATGTCGGTGGGCGTGTTTCCATCAGCTACGGCGCTTCATCGGTGGTCGTGGACGAGGAGGTCGACCCGCCGGCCCCGGAACCGGTCGTGTCGGTCGAGGTCGAGGTCGAATCGGTTGTGCTCGAGCTCGTCGAGTCGGTCGTCGTGGAGTCCGTCGTGGTCGAGTCGGTCGTCGTCGAGCTCTCCTCAGGCGAGTCGAGCGATCCGCCATCCGAATCGTGCGCCTTGACGATCGCCGGGCAGATCTCCTGGCTGGTCGGCAGGCGGACGAGCTCGCGGGCCGTCTTCAGGTTCGGACGAGTCGACACGAGGTTGTCTCCCAGGCTCGATGCGTAGCACGTGTACATGAGCAGGCTGCGGCGGACCGGGCCGAGGCCGTCCTGGTTGAGGAAGTTCGAGTTCGTGTTGTGGTTGAGCCAGGTCAGGTAGAAGAGGTACCCCTCGGCGTCCCCCGGCGGGTTGTAAGCGAGCTCGTTGACGAGCTGGTTGACCTCGGTGAGCGCGCCCTTCGTCTTGTCCGACGAGACCTTGAGCGGCTTCGATGCCTTCTTCAGGTCGCTGACGACGCCGCTGACGTTGCGGGTGAACGGTCGCACCTGATCCCGCAGCGACGGGGTCGTCTTGCGGAAGAACGGACGGGTCGCTCGCAGCGCCGGGCCCAGCGCCTTTGCCTGCGGGATCAGCTCGGTCAGAGCCGGCTTCAGCTCGCCCGAGAGCGTGGCCGAAGCGCTGAGGGCACCACGCGTCGACTGCAGGGCGCCGGGCAGCTCCTGGAGCGTCTGGCGGAGGTTCTCCTGCGAGTCGGCGAACGCCCCGAACACCTTCGACTGCGAATCGACGAAGCCGGTGAGGTTCGTGTCGGACTTGGCGAGCTCCTCGGCGATCAGCTTGAAGTTGGTGACGACGTGGCGCAGGTTGTCGCGGCGCTTCGCGATTGCTCCGTTGATCTTGGCGATGTCGCGGGTGGTCGGCTCCAAACGGCGCAGAACGTTCGAGAAGTTCTGGCTCTTCTCCTTCGACCCGAGCGCCTGGGCACCGCCGGCAAGCAGGAGGCGCAGGTAAGCGCGCGTGTCGCCGTCGAGCGAGGCGAGGATCTGATCGGTGTTGACGTTCGGCTCGGAGTTGGCGAGCGGAATCGTGAAGCCCTCGGGGATCTCACCGGGCTCGGTGCCGGCATCGAGCTCGATCGTCATGTCCTGCAGGCCGGTGCGCGGCCGCAGCAGCGCCGAGGCGTCCGGGTGGATCAGCTGGGCGAATTCGGGGTCGACCTGCATCGTCACGACCGCGACCCCGTTCTCGAGGTTGACGGCAGTCACGTCGCCGATCTCGACGCCGGAGAGGTTGACCGTCTGCCCCTGCCCCGGCGTGATCGCCTGCGCCGTCTGGAACTCGGTCTTCAGCTCGAAGCGATCCTGCCCGAGGATCGGGAACCAGGACGGCAACGCGGTGCTCTGCTGGGAGAGGATCACGAACAGCGCGAGCAGGCCGATGACCGCGAGCACGATGATCGCGATGAAGTCACGCGTGTATGTACGAAGTGCCTTTCTCATGGTCCGATGAATGGCGTCACGGTCGGGTTCGTCGGGCCGACCGTCCCCTGTGGGCCGTTCAGGTCGGGGATGTCCTGAGTGCCACAAGCAACGTCGGAGCGGAGCGGCGGCTCCTTCGACGGCTTGAGCGGCTGAGTGCCCAGCGGAGCCGAAATGGTTCGGGCCCAGTTGGTCGTGTCCGGGAATGCGCCCCCGGCACCGCCCTGCGGGTACGGCTCGCTGACCGAGACCGGGCCACCGCCCGGCTGGACGCGCAGGAACGGTCCGTTGCCGTCGAAGTTGCCGCCCTCGCCCGCCTCCGACGTCGCCCCGTAGAAGAAGTCGCGGAAGGTCGGCTGGCCGGTCGAGAACTGGTCGTTGATGACGACGTCGCCGGTCGGGACGAGGACGTTGCTCTGACAGCGGCTGAACTTGCCGAGCTGATCGAGCAGGCCGGTCAGGTTCGCGGTGCCCGCCGAGAGGTTCGGGGTCGCCGTGTGGAGGTCGCCGACGATTCCGGCGAGCTCGTTCTTCTGCATCAGCTTGTCGGCCTGATAGAGCCAAGGAGTGCCGGCCTTGATCGTCGACGGCAGCTCCTTGACCGCCGGCGTCAGCTCACGCGCGTAGGCGCGCAGCGGCGGGAAGGCCGAGTTGATCACCGGGAGTTGCGTCTGGGCCTGCTCGAGGGTCGGGGCGAGCTGTGCCAGCGTGTTCTGGAGGTTGGTGGCCTCGGATGCGAATGCACCCGTCGTCACCGAGAAGTTGGTGATCAGCTCGCTGAGCTGCTGGTCGCGGCTGGCCAGCTGCTGGAAGACGCTTCCGCTCGCCTTGATCAGCCCGCGCAGGTCGCCCGCCTGCTCGCCGAGGAGGGCCTCGCTGACCTGTGAGGAGCTCTTGCCGGCACGGCCGCCGTAGTCGAAGGACTTGTTGATCGCCTGGGCGCCCGAGAGTCCGACGACGTCGGGATCCATGCCGATGTCGTTCTTGGGCGTCGGCTTGTCGACCAGCGCCGAGCCGTAGCCCTCGAGCAGGAGGCCCAGGTTCTTGCGGTCGGGCCGCTGCAGCGCGGTCAGAACCTCGTCGAGCTCGACCGCGGTCGCCGTCCTCGTCACCGGGATTGTGCCGCCGTCCGGCAGATCGGGCGCGCTCGGGCTGCCGGGGCGCAGGTCGAGGAAGTAGTTGCCGCCGAGGAAGAGCCGGGGCCGGATCGTGATCGTCGCGTCGTCGTGGAGCGGCAGGCCCTCGGCGTCGACCGTGAAGGTGACGTCGGCGTTGTCGCCGTTCGGGTCGATCTTCGTGACCTTGCCGACGTTGACGCCGGCGATCCGGACGGGAGCGTCGGGCCGCAGCGTCGTCGCGTTGCTGAACGTCGCCGTCGCCGTGTAGCCCTCGCTGCTCCACGGCAGCTCCTTCGTGTAGGCGAAGTAGGTGAGGATCAGGATCACGATCGCGGCGAGGACGCCGGTCTTGAAGAAGCTGAGGCCGAGCGGCGGACGGTGGTAGATGCCCTCGTTGAAGTCCTTCACTCCAGGCTTGGGGCGGCGCGAGCGTGCCATTACTTGCCACCTCCCCGCTTCAGCTGCGACGGGATCTGATCCTCGGTCTCGATGCCCTGGTTGCCGGGCGAGTTGCCGATCTCCTGCTGACCGACCAGGTAATCCTCGTTGCCGGACTCGCACTCGGTCGGGTTCTGACCCGGCGAAGCGGTGTTCGGGTACGGGTTCACGTGCAGCCAGTTCGTGTTGAGCGGATTCAGAGCCCCACCGCCGCCGTTGGCCGGCGCCGAAGACGGGCTGCCCTCGTTGTTCGGGCCCAGCGGGGTGTTGAGCGCGTTGACCCGCTGCCAGTTGCCGGTCGACGAGCCGAGGCTGCCCGCGCTGGCGGCGTTTCGGAACAGCAGGGTCGCGTAGTTGCAGACCGACTGGGCCGGCGCGATGAACCGGAGAGGCGGGCCGAGCGCGTTGTTGAGGTCGATCAGCTGACCGAGCCCGTCACGCACGGTCGTGTTGTCGTTGAACGCCTTCAGCGAGGCGGCCGTCGGCGGCAGCTGGTTGTTGAACTGCGGCGAGGCGCGCAGGACGGGGATGCCGGTCACGAGCGCCGACTCGATCTCGTCCGCCGACTCGGCGGCAGCCTTGACGCCGGGCTGGAGGTTGACGAACAGCTTCCGCGAGTTGACGAGGAAGGGCCGGACGATCGGCAGGTCCTGGCTAGTCGCCCTGAGCGTGATCGGTGTCTTCGAGATCGTGTCCTGGAGGTAGGGACGGGCGATGTCGGCGAAGGCCGCCAGGGTGGTGTCGAGGTCGACGAACATCTGCGCCTGCGTCTCGGCGACTGGAGCGACGGCCGAGGCGGAGTTCGCCAATGCGGTGAAGAAGGGGCCGATCCCCGACTGCGGGTCGGAGATGTTCCGCATCACCCGCTCGAGCCGTGGCAGCAGCGGCTTCGCGGCGCCGATGAACTCGTTGATGTTCGGGCCGCGGCCCGCCAGGGCGTTGCCGAACTCGGTCAGGTTGGCCTGGATGTTCTCCTGGGTCGGCTCGTCGAAGGTGCTGAGGAGCTGGTCGAACTCGACCGGCTCCGGCGTCGCCGACGAGAGGGGCAGGGTCGAACCCGCCGGATAGCCCTGGTCGGAGGTGCCGCGGACGATCTGGACGTACTTGAGGCCGAGCGCCGAGCGCGAGCGGATGATCACCGTCGAGTCCTCGGGGAGCGGCTCGACGGACTTGTCCAGCTTCAACGCGAGGGCCGCCGCGAAGGTGCCGTCGTCCTCGGTGACGGGAGTGATCGACTCGACGACGCCGACGCGCACGCCGCCGATCCGCACCTCGTTGCCGGGGACGAGCGCGGCGGCGTTCGGGACCTGGGCGGTCAGGCGGTAGGACTGCACGAAGGGCAGGCCGTTGTTGGCGTTGTAGGCGAGAAAGACGGTCAGCACCGTGATCAGCACGGCGAGCGCGCCGATCACCGTCGGGTTGCGGAAGGCCGCGTTGAGCGGTGTCTGCCCGCGCCTCACTGGCCGTCTCCGATCAGGAAGTTGAGGAGGTCCTTGTTGCCCTTTGCCGAATCGGCGGTGGTCGTCGTCGAATCTTCCGTAGTCGTCGTGTCGGCAGCGCCCGCGTCCGCAGTGGCGTCCTCGGGCGTTTCGGTCTGGATCCCCGTTCCCTTCGGCACGGCGTGCCCGGTCGCGTCGAGCTCGGCACCGTTGAGGAGCGCCGACAAGGTCGACTTCTGATCCGACGGTGCCGACGAGGTCGTGCCGTGCAACCAGTTCGCCACGCAGCCGGCGGAGAACGTCGGTACCGACACGAACTCGACGCAGTTGGTGATCTGCAGCTGGCCTCGGAGGTAATGGCCGAACTGGTCGAACCCGTTGAAGATGTTCGACGAGTTCAGGATGAACTTCATCAGGTAGTCCGTACCGCCGGTCTTCCTCAGGGTTCCGAGCAGGGCGTTCAGGCTCTTCGCGCCGGGGATGGACGTGTTCGCGACCTTTTCGAGCTGGCGGACGACCGGAGCGGAGCCGGCGAGGTCGGCCGAGCTGGCCTCGGTGGTGTCACCGAGGTTGGTGACCGAGATCGTGGCCGCCTTCGCGAACGGCTGCAGGGCCTTCGTGGCGCCGGTGAGACCGGGCGCCGCCCTGTGGAGGTCGACGGCGACCGGCGTCGCCTGCTCTGCGAATCGCCGCAGCTCGACCATCGTGCTGTTCAGCTCGCGAAGGGCGTTCGGGAACTCGTCGAAGCCCGCCACGATGTCGTTGCTGCGCTCGGCGGCGGCGGCGCCCGCGGTCGCCGAGTTGCGGATGAAGCCGGCGAGGTGCTGACGCTCACGGGCGAGCGGGGTCAGCACCGTGTCGGAGTCCTTGGCGAGCTGAGCGAGCTGCTTGTTCTGCTTGGCGAGGGTCGAGAGAACCTTGTCGGTCTCCTGGAGCGCCGGATCGGCCCGCCGGATCACCTCGGCGAGGTCGGGGCCGCGGGCCGCAAGACCGGCGCCGAGATCGTTGAGGATGAGCCGGAAGCGGTCGGCCTCGGGCTCGCGGGTGATGTTGTTGACCAGGTCGAGGTCGACCTGCTTGCCGTTGTTCTCGAGCGGGAGGGCGTACTGGCCGGCGCCGATGTCTCCGTCGGGGATCTGGGAGAGCTCGGGCGGCGGCTCGGTACCCGGCGCGCGCGGCTGGGTCGGCACGCACTCGACGTACTTCTCGCCGAGCAGCGACTGCGGGCGGATCAGGCAGGAGGCGTCGGTGCGGAAGTCCTGGAAGCCGGGGTCGGTGATCGCGAGCACCGCGACGGCCTTGCCCGGGTCCTCGTCGCCGTTCTCCTTGACGCTCTCGCCGGGCAGCGAGACCGTGACGTCGTCGACCACGCCGACCGTCGCGCCGGCGATCCTCACCTCCTCGCCGTTGACGAGGAAGCCGGCGTTGTCGAAGTAGGCGCGGATCTTGTAATCGCCGCCGCCGCCGCCGTCGCCGGAAGCCGACGCAGCGATCAGGGCCGCGAACGCGGCGAAACCGAGGAAGATGAGGACGACGCGTCTCATGGGCCGGGGGCCACCTGGGTCGGATCGCAGTCGGAGGCGTTCAGGTTGCTGGCCGGCCAGGCGGGCTGGACGAACGGGTTCGAGGCGTCGGGCGCGGGGGCGGAACCGCCGCCGGGACAGCGGGTCATCGGGTTCTGGAAGTACGGGGCCGAGGTCGAGATCGGGAACTGCCGGTTGTTCGTGGTGTAGTCGCCAGTCGCCTGCCCGGCCACCGGGTCGTTGTAGTTGAAGACGTTCGCCGCGGCAGGCTGGACACGGGCGTAGTGGCCGTTGGCGTCGTAGTAGGCGGTCGACATCCCGAACTTCGAGAGCCAGGCGAGGAGCTCCGGCGTGTAGGGCCTGAAGAAGGTCAGGTCGGGAACCGAGTCGTCGAGGGCCTGCGAGGCGTCGGGGAGGGCCCTCTTGCCCTTGCTCTTGGTGTTCGGGAGCTCCTTGAGGGTGTCGGCGAGGTCGTTGTTGGCGCCGGGGAGCTTGGTGATGTCGGCGAGCTTCGAGAAGACCGGGGTGCTCTCGTTGGAGACGAGCGCCAGCTTGCGGAGGAAGGGAGCGAGGTTCTTGGTCGCCGGGTACGACGCCTGGACGAGCGGATCGAGGTCGTCGAGGGTGGCGCGCAGGTTGACCTGCGTCGTGTTGAGCTGTCGAAGCGTCTCGGGGAAGGCGGCCAGCGAGCGGTCGAGGTCCTCGTTGCGGCTCGCGATCGCCCCGAGGGTCGTGTTGGCCGTCGTGATCAGCGAGGAGAGGTCCTGCTGGCGGTCCGCGAGGGCGCCGAAGGTCTGCGAGCCGGAGACGAGGAAGCGGGAGAGCGCCGCGGAGTCGCTGGAGAGCTCGGTGAAGAGCTGCGTGGAGGTGCTGAGGGCCGGGTTGAGGAACTTGTAGGCGCGGTTGGCGAGCTCGCCCTTGCCCGCGTAGACGGTGGCGTTGCCGACGATGAACTTCTGCAGGGCGGCGCGCTGCTTGGGGCGGAAGATGTTGAAGAGCTGGTCGATGTCGACCGGCGAGGTGGTGTCCTCGCCAGGAATCGTCGAACCGGGCTTGATGTCCGGGTTGTTGTTCGGCCCGGGCGTGAGCGAGATGTAGCGGTTGGCGACGCCGGAGAGCGAGGTCGTGCGGATCAGCGCCGTGGTCCCCTCGCGGAGCGGCTCCTGCATGTTCACCTGGATCGCGGCCTCGTTGTTGTCGGTCAGATCGATCGAATCGACCATGCCGACTCGCTGGCCGGCGACGAGGACCTCGTTGCCGGGGACGATCTGGCCCCCGGTCTGGAACATCAGCGTGTACTTGTAACCGTCACTGCCGCCGAAGAGCAGGACTCCGACGACCACGAAGGCGACGAGGACCGCTGCCACGGCGGCGATCCGTGCGGGTGTTGAGGCTCCACGCTCCCCCCTCGCATTTGGGGATGACGACTCGGCACGCAACGCTGCGCGCCGGTCCTCCCCACGTTTCCTTCTCAACGCTTGGGCCTCACTCGCTCTCCTCAGTTGCCCCCGGAGAGAGGAGCCTATAGGTGTCGGGGGCGTCTAGCCACCCGCAACCGACGCGGATCGCCGGTTTCCGCGGTGATCTGTCGCCGCGGTCAGCCGGCGACGAAGAGCTGCCTGGCGGTGGCCCTGCCCGCCTCCAACACCTCGGTCTGGTCCCGATCGGGGTCGGAGAGCGCCTGAACGGCGAGCCCGTCGGCGATCGCGAAGAGGTAGGAGACGGTCGCCTCGGCGCCGAACCGCAGCTCGATCACGTTCTCGGCGTCCTTCTCGTTCAGGGCCCGAACGACGTGATCGCGGGACTTGCGGAAGAGTGCTCCGACCTCGCGGCCGATCTCCTCGTTGCGGCGGCCGGCAGCGAACAGCTCGAACAGAACGATGAAGAAGCCGGGGTCGTTCTCGATCAGGTCGACGAGGCTGGAGACAAGGACGTCGAGCACGTCCTCGACGTCCGACGCAGCATGGAGCGGCCCGTCGAGCATCTGGACGCGGCTTTCGCTGTCGCGGCGCACGACCTCGACCAGCAGCCGCTCCTTCGTACCGAAGTAGTAATGCAACAGGCCACGACTGACGCCGGCCTGCGCCGCGACGTGCTCGAACGTCGCACCGGCGATCCCGCGCGTCGCCACCGCCTCCCGCATCGCATCGACGATGCGGCCGGCGCTGTCGCCGGTCAGCTCCCGAGCCTCACCGGCGGCGGGAGGGCCCTTCGGCCGCTTTGTTCCCGGCGTGCTCAGCTTGTCGGGGCGGGCGGCGAGGTGGTCGAGCTGTACTCGAACTCCTCCTCCGCGCCGAAGAGCTGGTCGAGGATGCCCTTGCGCAGGTCCTCGCTCAGGGCGATCGCCAGGATCGCGCCGATGAATGCGATGACGAGCAGCTTCAGGAACGGATGTCCCCCGCTCTTCGGCATCTTCTCCGGCTCCCGGAGGGCGTCCGAAACGGCG
>Ga0209023_10002846_pt1 | contig 21145 bp, 12 predicted proteins | sample LakOneMetagenome_FD_187468 | JGI IMG/M metagenome (GOLD analysis project Ga0209023, IMG submission 187468) | Freshwater and sediment microbial communities from Lake Erie, Canada (SPAdes) (version 2) | ecosystem: Environmental > Aquatic > Freshwater > Lentic | place: Lake Erie, Canada...
TCCGATCTTGTGCTGGTAATCGGCGGTGGGACTGCTGGCTTCGGCGCGGCCTATGCCGCTGCAAGCCAGGGTGCGCGCGTGCGACTTATCGAGGGAACCAGCAAGATCGGCGGGGTTATGGCCTTTTGCCCGGGCATGCCGTGGGGCGGCGGCCTGCCAATCGGCCGCAGCGTTGGTGGGGTCTTTGAAAAGCTGACCGAACAACTGCGGTCAATGCGGCCTCCGGCCGCAGAGATCCGCCCTTCGACGCTCGAAAACTTCGGCGCCGAAGTGCTCTACGATCACGAAGCCGCTGTCTTCGCCATGTTCCAGATGCTCGAAGATCTGAGCGTAGAGGTCCGCCTCAACACATTTGTCGGCTCGCCGGTGCTCGATGGCAACCGGATCAAGGCGGTTGAATGCTTTGACCGGGCCGGGCCATTGACCATTGAAGCCGGGATCGTGATCGATTGTTCGGGCGACGGCGATATCTCGGCCAAGGCGGGCGTGCCCTTCACCGTCGGCGACGGGCACGGCAACATGATGGGCGTAACTCTGTCGTTCACGATGCTGAATGCGCCGTGGGGCCGCGTCTTCGCCAGTGACGATCCCTATTTCGAGCGTGAGGCGCAGGCCGGGATCGCTGCCGGGCGGCTGCACCCCGATCTCGCCAAGCTCTACCTGATGCGCGGCTTTCACCCTGACACGGTGTTCTGCAACTCGGTCCACATTCGCGGCGTAGATGGAACCGACCCGCAGCAGGTGACCCGCGCAACCCAGGAAGGCCGCCGGCGCTGTCACCAGTTGGCGCGGTTCCTGGTCGAGAGTGTGCCGGGCTTCGACGCGGCCCGGATGAGCGAGCTTGGCCCGACCGTGGGGGTGCGTGAAACCCGGCGACTGGAGGCGATTCACCAGATCACCGGGCAAGAGCTCACCGCGGCAACCAAGTTTGCCGATGGCATCGTTTGCTGTGATAACCCGGTTGATGACGTGATGCGCGGCGATGCCGAGATGACCCATGAGGCCATTGTCGAACAGGGCAGCTATTACACCATCCCGTTTCGATCGATGGTCCCCAGGAGCATCGAAAACCTGATGTTTGCTGGCCGACTGGTCTGTGCTGACCCGGTGGCCTTCGCGTCGGTGCGCGGCATGCCGCAATGCATGCTGATGGGACAGGCCGTGGGTACCGCAGCGGCGCTGGCACTGGAAAGTGGCGTGCCGGTGCAGCAGCTTGACCACGCTCAGCTTGTGGCAGAGCTACTCGATCAAGGCGTCAAAGGGATTGGTGCACAGCGGCTTGAGGACTTCGAACCCGCCCTACCTGTACCGTAATTTAATTATCCGGTTAACAAAGATTCTTGCGGATATGGTTTCATATGAAATCCGCATGGTCTTGAACTGTGCGCCCGCCGCTGGCACCTCGTGCGCTCCGGATGGAGGCATGGCGCGATGCGTGAGGCATTTTACGAGCGGGTTCGCGAGACCCTTGGTGAAATCGACAGCCAGGGGCTGACCAAGCACGAACGCCCCCTGACCTCGCCCCAATCGGTCGAGGTTGAGGTCGATACCCCCGCCGGACGCAAGCGCGTTATCAACTTCTGCGCCAATAACTACCTCGGCCTGGCCGACCACCCGGATCTCATCGAGGCTTCGGCAAATTACAGCAAGAGCCATGGCTTCGGCATGGCCTCGGTCCGGTTCATCTGCGGCACGCAGGACATCCACCGCCAGCTGGAACGCCGGATCGCGGGCTTCTTCGGGTTCGATGACAGCATCACCTTTGCCGCCTGCTTCGATGCCAACGGCGCGGTGTTTGAGCCGTTGTTCGGCGCGGAAGACGCGATCATTTCGGACAGCCTCAACCACGCCTCGATCATCGACGGGGTCCGGCTGTGCAAGGCCATGCGCTATCGCTTTGAGAACAACGACATGGCCGATCTGGAAGCCCAGTTGCTCCAGGCTGCTGCCGATGGTGCCAAGACCAGGATCATCGTCACCGACGGCGTTTTCTCGATGGACGGCTACATCGCCAATCTCTCGGCAATCTGTGACCTGGCCGACAAGCACGGCGCGCTGGTGATGGTCGACGATTGCCATGCAGCAGGGTTCATGGGCGCAACCGGGCGCGGTACACCCGAGCATTGCGGGGTGGCGGGCCGGATCGACATTTTGACCGGCACCCTGGGCAAGGCGCTGGGCGGCGGCATGGGCGGCTATATCTGCGCCCGGCAGGAAGTGATCGACCTGCTGCGCCAGCGCGCGCGGCCCTATCTGTTCTCCAACGCATTGGCGCCGGGCCTGATCGGCGCGAGCCTCAAGGTTTTCGACATGCTGGAGGCAGGCAATCCCTTCCGCGAGCAACTGTTCGCCAATGCCGCGCGGTTCCGCGCCGGGATGGCAGCGGCCGGTTTCACCCTCCAGCCGGGTGAACATCCGATCATCCCGGTAATGCTGGGCGATGCCAAACTGGCGCAGCAGATGGCGGCGCGGCTACTGGATGAAGGGATCTACGTCACCGGGTTCTCCTTCCCGGTGGTCCCGCGCGGCCTCGCCCGGATCCGCACCCAGATGAGCGCGGCGCACACGTTCGAGCATATCGACAAGGCCATCGCCGCCTTCACCAAGGTCGGCCGCGAATTGAAGGTGATTTGACATGAGCACTGCCAACACCATGCCCGCGCTGGTCAAGGCCAGGCCCGAAATGGGCATCTGGTTGCAGAACGAGCCCGTGCCTGTTCCCGGCCCCGACGAAGTGCTGATCAAGGTCCACCGCACCGCGATCTGCGGGACCGACATCCACATCTACAACTGGGACGACTGGGCCCAGCGCACGATCCCCGTGCCGATGATCGTCGGCCACGAATTCGGCGGCGAGATCGCGGCAATCGGCGATCATGTGAAGCGCCCGCTCAAGATCGGCCAGCGGGTATCGGGCGAAGGCCACCTGATCGGCGAGAAGAGCCGTGCGGTGCGTGCCGGGCACTTCCATCTCGATCCCGAAACGCAAGGGGTGGGGGTTAACCGGCCTGGCGCCTTCGCCAAATACCTGTGCATCCCTGCGTTCAACGTTATTGCGCTGCCCGACCATGTAGAGATGGACATTGCCGCGATGCTCGATCCGCTCGGCAATGCGGTGCACACTGCGCTGGCCTTCGACCTGATCGGTGAGGACGTACTGATCACCGGCGCCGGCCCAATCGGGATCATGGCCGCCGCGGTCGCCCGCCATGTCGGCGCGCGGCATGTGGTGATCACCGACATCAATCCCTACCGGCTGGAACTGGCGGGCAAGATCGCCGACTGTCTGCCGGTCAACGTCGCGCAGGAAGACCTGGTTTCGGTCCGCCACAAGCTTGGCATGACCGAGGGCTTCGACGTGGCGATGGAAATGTCGGGGGCCGGCCAGGCGCTCGAGCAGATCGTCGACAACATGGTGATGGGCGGCAAGGTCGCGATGCTGGGCTTCCCGCCCGGACAGACCACGATCGAATGGAGCAAAATCGTGTTCAAGGCGCTGACCATCAAGACGATCTACGGCCGCGAAATGTTTGAGACCTGGTACAAGATGCTGGCCATGCTCGGCTCCGGCCTCGACGTCTCGGGGCTGATCACCCACCGCTTCGACTACACCGTGTACGAGCAGGGCTTTGAGACCATGCGCACCGGCAAATCGGGCAAGGTTATCCTCGACTGGACTACTGCCTAGCCCGGCGGCTGGGCCCACATTGATCCCAGCCAGACCGTCGCCGCGCAGGCTGCCAGCGCCAGATAGGGCAGCATCCCTGCCTGCGGGGTGACATGCTGCTTTTCGAACGGGTCCTCATCGCTCCCTTCGCTGACCGGGAACTTGCCCTTGTCGGTTACATAGTGCCGCCAGGCAAAGACTGGCACGATCAGCAGGACCGCCAAGAGGCCATTGCGCAATGTGCCTTTGCCCCAAACGTCAGCGCCGACGCCCATCCACACCATATTGACGAAGCCCAGCACCGCGCCAGTGGCCAGCAGCCAGTTCGGCGCACGGTAAGGCCGGTTCCAGTCCTTGCGGTCAATCCGGTGGATCCATCCTGCCTGGAGGTTGAGGAAGTTGAACACGAAATAGCAGACGTTCGAGATCATCAGCACCGCGAAATAGTCTGATGCCAACAACAGGATCAGATTGAACCCCAGGTCGGTCCACATCGCCGCGGTGGGTGCGCCGTGGTGGTTGACCTTCGACAGGTACTTGGGCAGCCAGCCATCGACCGAAGCCTGGTAGAGCGTGCGCGACGAACCCAGCATCGACGTCATCACGATCAACAGCAGCGCCAGCACCAGCATCACGATCAGCATGTTGCCGATCAAGGCCCCGCCCCCGACAATCCTGGCCAGCGCCTGGCCTACACCCGAGCCATCGTAGATCGTCGGATCGAGCATCCCCTCCAGCCCCAGCGAAGCCTGGAACGCCAGCGGAACCAGTGTAAAGATTGCCATGCACAGCAGCCCTGCAGCGATAATCGCCTTGGCGGTATCCTTGGCCGGATCGCGGAATTCGCGGGTGTAACAGACCGCCGTCTCAAATCCGTAGGTTGACCACCCCGCCCCGAACATCGCGCCGGCCAGCAGCGTCAGCCCGGCTGTGTCCCAGACCCCGAAACCAGGATTGCCGGCCGCATCGCGCAGCATCGGCAGCAACGGAAACAGGTGCTCGCGCGGCAAATCGCCGGTCAGGAACGGGACCAGTCCAACCAGCAGCAGGGGGATCATGCACAGGATCCCCAGCACCTTCTGGAAATTGGCTGCGCGCGCTGCGCCGTGATGCTGCAGTGCGAAAGTCAGAAGCAGGAAGGCGGCGCCGATGATCGAAACCAGGTTGACCCGCATCGTCAGCCCCTCGCGGACAAAGCCAAGGTCGAACAAGACCAGTTGCCAGGTCCGGATCGCAGCATCGGGCGCAAACAGGCTGGCCATCACGTAACCCGCCCCCAGGCTGGTCCCCAGTGCCAGCACCGGCGACCAGGCCAGCCAGTTGCACCAAACCGAAATCGGCGCGATGAATTTGCCATAAGGCAGCCAGGCCGCCGCCCCATAAACCGAAGCGCCGCCCGACTTGTCGGGATAGAGCCCGGCGATCTCGGCGTAGATGAAGCTCTGCATGAAACCCATCAGGATCGATACGATCCAGATCACCCAGCTGGGCTGGCCGATCATCGTCGCGATTCCGCCCATGGTCAGCAGCACGCCTGCCGGAACGCCGCTGGAGGCCCAGAAAGCGTCCTTCCAGTCAAGCTGGCGGCGCAGCTGCAGCTGGTCCGATGTGTCGATTGCTTCAGCCTGGCTGGCCACTCGCTTCCCCTCTCTCAGATGCAGCAGGCCCGCCTTCGGATCGTGTCCAAAGACGGGCCCGCGTCAATCAGCGATCCTTCAGGGTCACTTCCCGAAGTTGTACCGCACGCTCACGCCCCAAGTGCGCGGCTTGGCATAGACTCCCAGCGTATCGCCCCAATAGAGCGAGCCATCGAAGGCGTAGACCCGGTAGGCCTTGTTGAACAGGTTGTTGACGAAGAAGGCGACGTCGATCTTCTCGTCCGCCGTGGTGAAGCCCAGGCGGCCATTGGCAACCGCATAGCCCTTTTCGCGCTCAACCGGGGCGCACATCACGGTGAAGCACATCGAGCTCTGGACAATTGCATCGCCCTGGATCGAAGCCGTGCCGCCGGCAAGTCCGAATTCATAGCGCATCATCGCGCTGCCCGAGAATTCGGGGGCCTGCGGCAGCTTGTTGTTCACCAGGGTAACCCCATCGGGCAGCAACACGCCCTTGACTTCGCTGTCTTGATAAGCGCCCGAAAGTTGCAGGGTCAGCCCCTTGACCGGCTTGGTTGAGAAATCGGCCTCGATCCCCTTCACCGTCGCCGGCAGGTTGCGCACCACCTGGGTGAAGCCAACCTGCACGAAAGCCTGGTAGTTCTGGTAATCGTAATAAAACGTCGCCACGTTGAAGGTCGTACCGGGCTTCAGCGTCGATTTCAGGCCCCATTCCCACGAATTGAGCGTTTCGGGCCGGTAGCCCAGGTTGTTGAGCGTATCGACCAGTGCCGAAGGGAACGGCGTGCCGGTCGAAAAAGTGAACCCGCCCGACTTTGACCCACGGTTGTAGCTGGCATAGAGCAGCACATTGTCGCTGGGCTTGTAGTCAATCTCGGCCCGCGCGGTGATACCGCTGAAGCTGGGGCTGGCGTCTGCCGGAGTGATTGTGACACCTGAAGGCCCACTGCCGAAAGACCAGCTGGCCGGAACTGTGGTCCCGGTCAGATCGGTATAGGAAACCCCGCCCGGCCCGAAGTGCAGCGACAGCGCCCACGGCGCCAGAGTGTGGACTGCAGTGTAGTCGCCAACCTTGTGATCGTGCCAGTAACGAATCCCGCCGATCAGCTTGAACTGGTCGCTGATCTTGAATTCATCCTGCGCGAAGAAGGCGAAGCTTTCGGTCCGCTGAGTAAAGCTGACGCGCGGGTCATAGGCAATGAACGGAACCGCATACTTGGCCTTGTAATCGCCGTCGATGATCATCCCGAATCCGCCGAAAGTCAGGAAGTTGTTGTCGGTGGTGCGCGAGAGGCGAAGTTCCTGCGAGACCTGGTTCACCTTGGCGTCCTGATAGAACACCGTACCCGAGGCATAGCAGGTCAGGCTGCCATTCGGCGCAGGGCACGGCGCCGTGGCCGGCGGCGTGACGTTTTCGACATACGGAATTTCCGGCGGGCCGTCGCCGCTTTCGATGTAGAACTTCTTGAGGTGCTGGTAATCGGTGATCGACACCACATCGAACGAACCGAGCTGCGCATCAAGGCGCAATGTCGCCCCAAACAGCTTGCGATCGACATAGGCATCGCCGGTCCCCGCAGTCTTCCACGGGCTGCCGCCCTGCGAAGCCGCGATCGAGGGGTTGAAGTAGCCGTTACCGGCGGTGCCAGTCGTGCCCCAATATCCGCAGGTATCGGTCGGCGACATGAATTCACCCTGGAACTGCGCATTTGGGCAAGCCGGGGCATAGTTGTAAACGCCGGCCTGGCGTTCCTTGCTGGCCTCAGAATAGCGCAGCGTCAGCTTGGCCTTGAAGCTGTTCGACGGCTCCAGCAGCAGGATCCCACGCACCGCCCAGTGGTTGTTGGCTCCGCGATCCTTCTCACCGGGAGTGATGTTCTGGATATAGCCATCATCGCGGTCATAGATCCCCGAGATGCGCGCGCTCAGCGTATCGCCCAGCGGGCCGGATACCGCGCCTTCGAAGATCGTCTGGTTGTAGCGGCCGTAAGTCGCCTTGACATAGCCGTCGAGCGAAGAAGTCGGCTGGCTGGAGACAAACTGCACCGCGCCGCCGGTGGCATTCCGGCCGAACAGCGTCCCTTGCGGTCCGCGCAGGGCCTCGACCCGAGCGAGATCGAAGACCGGGAAGCTGGCGGTGGTGATCGAGCTGGCGTAGCTGTCATCCTGATAGACCGCGACCGGCGGCTCCTGCTGGTCGCCGTAGTCGTTCTGCGAAACCCCGCGCATGTTGAACACGACCTGCGAGGACGAATAAGCGTTGTACTTGAGGTTCGGGATTGCCGAGACGACATCGATCGCGCTGTTGATCGAACGGTTCTTGAGCTCTTCCTTGCCCAGCACCGACACGGCGATGCCAACGTCCTGCAGTTTCTGCTCGCGCTTCTGGGCGGTGACGACAATGTCAGCATTGTCATCGGCAGCCTCTTCGGCTTCCGGCGCGGTCTGGGCCATAGCCGCAGTGCCGGCCAGTCCGCCTGCGACAATCGCGAGCGAAACGCCCGCGCGCAGCACAATGGCGAATTTTGAAGAATGTGAACGAATGGCCATGGTTACCCTCCCGGTTTTGGGGCCGCCCCGGCCATTTGCGCCATCGGGTAGCCGCCTGTCGACCTCAATCCTGGAGAGAGGATGATACATATTGAACGCGCGTGCAAGAGGGCTTGACTGCCGCATTCCGCCTGCCCCTGGCGCTCTCGACCGCGTTTCTCACCCGCGGACCGGGATGTCCTCGAAAAAGCCCGAATTTAGGAGCGTTTTCCGCTCGAAAGGATCGCATCTGTCACGGACTAATGCGCCATATCAATTCAACTAATGAGAAGCCTCAATGCTCACGAATCTCGTGGCGCGAGGGCCTTTCACTTGCTATTGAATGCTTGTTCAAGACGCTAGGGAAAGGGAGTGCCGATGCGCCGACGTGAACCGGAAGACCGCAAGGTCCAGTTGCTCAAGGCAGCGCTGGCCGCGCTGGCCGAAACCGGCATCGAGCAGTTCACCATGGCCGAAGTCGCACGCCGGGCAGACGTATCCCCGGCGCTGGTGGTCCACTACTTCGGCGATCGCGACAAATTGATCGAGGCGACATTCCGCCAGCTGGTAGAGCGCGTTACCACCCTGCCGAAGAAGGCGCTGGCCCAGGGCGAGGAACCCGAGGACCGGCTGCGCGCTTTCGTGCTCGCCCACCTTAACCCGGGCGAGCTCAGTTCGGAAAGCTCGCGCGCCTGGCTCTCATTCTGGGGGTTGGCGCTCTACACCCCTGCCCTCGCCCGGCTGCAACGTGTGCACCAGGAACGCATGGTCTCGAACCTGAAGCATGAGCTGCGCGCACTGGTTGTCCCCGATGCGGTAAACCGTATCGCCGAGACAATCGCGGCGCTGATCGATGGTTTCTGGCTGCGCGCCGCGCTGGCGGGTGCTTGGAAGCCAGATGTCGAGATCCCGGTCGAATGGATCTTCGAGGCAATCGACCGTGATATCGCCGCCGCACGGCTGCCCGCCAGCGGCGCGGTTGAAGCCAGCGGCACTTTCGATACGCTCAATCCCGCGACCGGCGAAGTCCTCGCCACGATCACAATCGACGGCAAGGCCGAAGTGGACAAGGCCGTCGCCCGCGCAGCCGAGGCGCAGAAGCTGTGGGCCAGGACTCCGGGGGTCGAACGCGGCCGGATCCTGAATCGTGCCGCGCAGCTGCTGACCGAACGCAACGAAAGCATCGCCCGGCTAGAAGCGCAGGACACCGGCAAGCCGATCCAGGAAACCATCGCAGTCGACGTCCTGTCCGGCGCGGATGCAATCGAGTATTTCGCTGGGATCGCCCGCACCCTTTCGGGCGAACATTTCGACCTGGGCCCCGGCGCTTTTGGCTACACCCGGCGCGAGCCACTAGGCGTGGTCGCGGGGATCGGGGCGTGGAACTATCCGATCCAGATCGCCTGCTGGAAAAGCGCCCCGGCGCTGGCCTGTGGCAACGCCATGCTGTTCAAGCCGGCCGAGCTGACCCCGCTTACCGCAATAGAGCTGGAAAAGGCCTATCGCGATGCCGGACTGCCCGATGGGTTGTTCCAGGTCATCCAGGGCAAAGCCGACACAGGCCGCCTGCTTTCGCGCCACCCCGGCATCGCCAAGGTCTCACTCACCGGTGAGGTCGGCACCGGCAAGAAAGTAATGGCCGATGCCTCCGCGACGCTGAAGGTGGTCACGCTGGAACTGGGCGGCAAATCGGCGCTGATCGTGTTCGAGGATGCCGATCTGGACGAAGCGGTATCTGGCGCGCTGCTCGCCAACTTCTATTCGGCGGGCGAGGTCTGCACCAACGGCACCCGGGTCTTCGTGCACCGCAAGGTCCGCGATGCGTTCCTGGCCAAGCTCAAGACCCGGACCGAGGCAATGGTGGTGGGCGATCCACTCGATCCCGCGACGCAGATGGGCGCGCTTGTCTCGCAGGCGCATATGGAAAAGGTGCTGGGCTATATCGAGCTCGGCCAGCAGCAGGGCGCGACCCTGCTGACCGGCGGCAAGCGCGTCACCACAGGCGCGCTGGCCAACGGCGCATTCGTTGAACCGACAATCTTCACGCATTGCACTGACGACATGGCAATCGTTCGCGAGGAGATCTTCGGCCCGGTGATGTCGGTGCTCGATTTCGAGGATGAAGCTGAAGTCGTGGCCCGCGCGAACGATACCGATCTCGGGCTCGCCGCCGGGATCTTCACCAACGACCTGACCCGCGCGCACCGCGTGATCGCCGCGCTCGAGGCCGGGACCTGCTGGATCAACACCTACAACATCACCCCGATCGAACTGCCGTTCGGCGGCAACAAGCAATCGGGCCTGGGCCGTGAAAACGGCAAGGCCGCGATCGAATACTTCACCCAGCTGAAGAGCGTATACGTCGCGATGGAGCCGATCGATGCCCCATACTGACAGCTATGATTTCATCGTGGTCGGTGCCGGCTCGGCTGGCTGCGTGCTGGCCGACCGGCTGAGCGCCGATGGCAAGAACAAGGTGCTGCTGCTCGAAGCGGGCGGCAGCGACCGTTCGATCTTTATCCAGATGCCGGCGGCCCTCGCCTATCCGATGAACACCAAGCGATGGAACTGGGGGTATTATTCTGAGCCCGAACCGCACCTCAACAACCGCCGCCTACACTGCCCGCGCGGACTGGGCCTCGGCGGATCAAGCTCGATCAATGGCCTCGTCTACGTGCGCGGCAATCCGCTCGACTTTGAGCACTGGAAGGACGAGCTGGGCGCGGCCGGTTGGGGCTACGCCGATGTGCTGCCCTATTTCAAGCGCGCCGAAACCCGCGCCGAGGGCGGAAACGACTATCGTGGCGGGGCAGGACCGCTTTCGACCACTTACGGCACGCTCAAGAACCCGCTCAACCAGGCCTGGCTCGATGCCGCACGACAGGCCGGGTACGAGCTGACCGAAGACTACAACGGCTTCCGCCAGGAAGGCTTCGGGCGGATGGACATGACCGTGCGCAAGGGCACGCGCTGCAGCGCGGCCAAGGCCTATCTCTACCCTGCGCGCAAACGGTCCAACCTGACTGTGATCCAGTACGCGCTGGCCAATCGCGTGCTGTTCGAAGGCAGGCGCGCGGTCGGGATCGAATACGAGAAAGGTGGCAAGCTCCATCAGGTCCGCGCTGCCCGCGAGGTGCTGTTGTCCGGCGGCTCGATCAATTCGGTGCAGCTGCTCAAGCTGTCGGGGATCGGCCCCGCCGAAGAACTGAAGAGCGTAGGCATCGACGTGCTGGTTGACCGGCCCGGCGTTGGCGCCAACCTGCAAGACCATCTCGAGTTCTATTTCCAGATGGCCTGTACCAAGCCGGTCACACTGTTCGGCAAGGCCAACCTCTTGGGCAAAGCGATGGTCGGAGCCGAATGGCTGTTCCTGCGGCGCGGGATCGGGGCTTCGAACCAGTTCGAAAGCTGCGGTTTCATCCGTAGCAAGGCCGGGATCAAGTATCCTGACATCCAGTACCATTTCTTCCCGATGGCGATCAATTACGACGGATCTTCGCTGGCTACCGAACACGGATTCCAGGCCCATGTCGGCCCGATGCGGTCCAAAAGCAGGGGCAGTGTGACGCTGCGCAGCAAGGACCCGCGCGAGCACCCGAAGATCCTGTTCAACTATATGAGCCACCCCGATGACTGGGGGGAGATGCGCGCCTGCGTGCGGTTGACCCGCGAGATCTTTCAGCAGGATGCCTTTGCCCCCTGGCGCGGCCGTGAAATCCAGCCAGGCGCGGACTGCGTGAGCGACGAGCAGATTGACGCCTTCATCGCCGATCACGTCGAGAGCGCACTGCACCCTTCGTGCACTTGCAAGATGGGCGCGAAAGACGATCCCATGGCCGTGGTCGATCCCGAACTGAAGGTGATCGGCGTCGAGGGCCTGCGGGTAATCGACAGCTCGGTCATGCCCTCGATCACCACCGGCAACCTCAACGCACCGACGATCATGATCGGTGAAAAGGGCGCGGATCACGTGCTGGGCAAAGGCCTGCTCGCCCCGTCCAACCTGCCCTACTATGTCGCGCCCGACTGGGAGACGTCGCAGCGATGACCGGCACGATTGCCGAACCCGCGCGCGAAGTGCCGGTGGTTCAGGAAACTGAAGTTCTGGTGATCGGGTCTGGCCCCGGTGGCCTCGCCGCCGCGCTCGCTTCGGCGCGCGCCGGGGTCAAGACCACACTGGTCGAGCGCTATGGCTGCTTTGGCGGCAATATCACCCAGGTCGGCGTCGAAGGCTTCGCCTGGTATCGCCATCCCAAGACCATCGACAGCGAAGGGATCGGGCGCGAGTTCGAAGACCGGGCCAAGGCGATGGGCGCGGCGCTGCCCGAACCGCAATCGATCAGCCATGCGCTCGATGCCGAGGCGTTCAAGTACGTTGCCGATTGCCTGGTCGAAGAGGCCGGGGTGATCCCGATGCTGCACCGCATGTTCGTCGCCCCGATCATGGAGGGTGACACGATCTGCGGGGTCATCGTCGAGAGCAAGGCCGGGCGCGAGGCGATCCTGGCCAGACTGGTGATCGATGCCAGTGGTGACGCGGATGTCGCCCACCGCGCCGGTGCCCCCACCCACATGCATCCGAAGGCCGAGATGATGTCGGTCTCCGTCATGTTCTCGATGTGCGGGGTCGACAAGGCCCGGTTCATTGACGCGGTCAAGGCCGATCCGCAGACTTATGCCGACTGGGCCAAGGATGGCGAATGGTCAGTGACGACTTCGGGGAAGGAGGACGCAATGTTCTCGCCCTTCCTGCGCAAGCCTTTCCAGCAGGCGCACAAAGCGGGGCTGCTGCCCGACAACCTCAAGACCATCGCCGGGACCTGGGGCACAGTCAGCGACCAGGGCGACCTGACCTACCTCAACATGATCCACATGACGCTCGACGGCACCAATCCCGACGACCTGACCTATGGCGAGATCGAGGGCCGCCGTCAGGCAATGCAGGCGATCGAGGCGCTGAAGAAATTCCAGCCCGGCTGCGAACAGGCCAAGCTGCGCAATTTCGGGATGACGCTGGGGATCCGTGACACCCGCAAGATCGATGCGCTGTTCAACCTGACCGCCGCAGACGTTCAGGGCGAAGGCCGGTTTGACGATTCGATCGGGATTTTCCCTGAATTCATCGATGGGTATGGCATTCTGATCATCCCTTCGACGGGACGTTACTTCCACGTACCTTATCGCTCGATGCTGCCAAAACAGGTGAAGAACCTGATCGTCACCGGCCGCACGATCGGCGGCGACAAGGTCAGCCACGCGGCGGTGCGCAACATGATGTGCTGCGCGGTTGCCGGGCAAGGCGCAGGGACAGCAGCGGCGATCGCGATCAAGTCCGGGCGCGACTTCGGATCGGTTGATATCGGCGCAGTACAGACCGAACTGCGCCGCCAGGGTGCCCGGATCGACTAGTCCCCCATCTCCGTTCGTGTCGAGCGAAGTCGAGACACTCCGCGCGGCATCTCGACTTCGCTCGACACGAACGGAGGTGGGGAAGCTTCGCGATAAGCTTGGCCCCAACCCCTCGCTCGTGTATAAGTCCCACTTATCATAACGCACTCTACTGGTGCGGCGATCAGGGGGAACAGCGCAGATGAACAAGGGCCAGCTTCCCTCGGGGTTCGAATTCCGCGCGCTGCAAGTCTTTGTGGTGACTGCCGAACAGGGCAGCATGACCCAGGCCGCCAAGGTGCTGGGGCTGACCCAGTCGGGGGTTTCGCAGATCATCGCAGGCCTCGAAGACTCGGTCGGCCGCCAGCTGTTCGATCGCTCAATCCGCCCGATTGTCCTGACCAAGGTCGGACAGGTGCTGCTGCGGCAGGGGCAGAAGATCCTGGGCGATCTCAACTCTGCCTTCGTCGAGGCGACTGAAAGCGAGCGCGGCGAGCTGGCCTCGCTCAACATTGCCATGCCCGAAAGCCTGGCAAACGTGCTTGGCCCGCGGCTCTACCGCCGGAAGGGCGATCTGGCCCGCAACTGGCGGATTTCCAACGGACTGATGCCCGACCAGCGGGCCAAGTTCAACACCCACGCCGCCGACATCATGATCACCGAGGAAAGCAACACCTCGGACATGCTCGATGTCGATCGCTTCAACCTGTTCACCGAACCCTATGTGCTGATCTTCCCCAAGAAGTTCGCGCTTGCTCCGGAACTGGGCCAGCACCTCGCCGACAGCCCCTTCATCCGCTTTTCGCTGCGCAGCTCGATGGGCCGCCAGACCGAGGCGCAGCTCAACCGGTTGCAGCTCAAGTACCCCTCCAACATCGAATTCGATTCCATCGTCGGCCACGCCACCGCGGTGTCCTATGGCCTTGGTTGGGGGATCACCACACCGCTGTGTCTGTTTCAGGTGCCCTGGGCCTTCGAACAACTATCGATCCACCCGATCCTGCGCGGCAAGTTCGGGCGGCGGATGACCCTGCTCGCGCGCCAGCAGACGCTGGGAACCGCGCCGCGGGTGATCGTCGACGAATGCCGGGCGATCCTTGAGGAAGAAGTCTTCCCCGAAGTGCTGACCCACCTCCCCTGGCTCGAAGGCGCGTTCAAGGTCGGCGAAGACTGATCCGGCGCGCGGTATTACCGCTGGTCATGGTAGCGATCATTTTCCGCAAGCGACTTGTGCAAACCTGCCGCATGGCGGAAATCCGACACGCCGGGGCGAGGTTCGAACTTCGTTTACCGGTCGCCAAAAACTCTGACATTGAGAGGCAAGGGCCTTTGCGCTCTTGAAAAGGGGATGCAAGAGAATCAACTGCCACCGCCGGGTGCCCCGGACATCGAGATCGCCCGCGCCGCAAAGATGGCGCCGATTCTTCCGCTAGCCGAAGCGCGGCTGGGCATCGCTCCCGAAGCGCTGGTCCCCTATGGCCACTTCAAGGCCAAGGTCAGCCTCGAATACATCGCCTCGCTGCAGGATCGCCCCAACGGCAAGCTGGTGCTGGTCACCGCGATCACCCCGACCCCGGCGGGCGAAGGCAAGACCACCACGTCGGTGGGCCTCAACGACGGGCTCAACCTGATCGGGGTCAAGTCGATCGTCTGTCTGCGCGAGCCTTCGCTGGGTCCGTGCTTCGGGATGAAGGGCGGCGCCGCCGGTGGCGGCCGCGCGCAGGTCATCCCGATGGAGGACATCAACCTTCACTTCAACGGCGATTTCCACGCGATTACCTCGGCGCACAGCCTGCTGGCCGCGCTGCTCGACAACCACCTTCAATGGGGCAACGAGCTCAACATCGATCCGCGCCGCGTCGTCTGGCGCCGGGTGGTCGACATGAACGACCGCGCGCTGCGCAACATCAACGTTGGCCTTGGCGGCGTGACCCACGGGGTGCCGCGTGAAACCGGGTTCGACATCACAGTTGCCTCGGAAATCATGGCGATCTTGTGTCTGGCGACCGATATCAAGGACCTGCAGCGCCGCCTGGGTGACATCATCGTCGCCCGCACCTACGACAAGACCCCGGTCACCGCGCGTGACCTCAAGGCTGATGGCGCGATGGCCGTGCTGCTGCGCGATGCGATCCAGCCCAACCTGGTCCAGTCGATCGAACATAACCCGGCTTTCATCCACGGCGGTCCGTTTGCCAACATCGCCCATGGCTGCAACTCGGTCATGGCAACACAGACCGCGCTCAAGCTCGCCGATGTGGTAGTGACCGAAGCCGGCTTTGGCGCCGACCTGGGCGCCGAGAAGTTCCTCGACATCAAGTGCCGCCATTCGGGCCTGCGTCCCGATGCGGTGGTGCTGGTTGCTACCGTGCGCGCGCTCAAGATGCAGGGCGGCGTCAAGAAGGACGATCTGGGCAATCCCGATGTCGACGCGCTGATGCGCGGCGCGGTGAATCTGGAACGCCATATCCAGAACCTGCAGAAGTTCGGCCTGACCCCGGTGGTGGCGATCAACCACTTCATCAAGGACACCGAGGAAGAGCTCGAAGCGCTCAAGACTGTCTGCGGCAAGTACGGCGCACGTGTCGCGCTGGCCAAGCACTGGGCCGAAGGCGGCAAGGGTGCGGAAGAACTGGCCCACCAGGTCAAGGCCCAGCTCGACGAGGGCCAGGCCGAGGTCAAGCTGCTCTATCCGGATGACATGCCGCTGGCCGACAAGATCGCCACCATCGCCCGCGAAATCTACCGCGCCGATGGCATCGCGCTGACCGGTTCGACCGCCTCGACCCTCAAAGATTACGAAAAGCTGGGTTACGGCAAGCTGCCGGTCTGCATCGCCAAAACGCAGTACAGCTTCTCGACCGATCCGACCAAGGCCGGCGCGCCAACCGGGCACACGCTGGAAGTGCGCGAAGTGCGCCTGTCCGCCGGTGCCGGGTTCATTGTTGCAGTCTGCGGCGATATCATGACCATGCCCGGGCTGCCGCGTCGCCCGGCTTCGAACGAAATCGGCCTCGACGACGACGGGAATATCGTCGGGCTGGCATAAGGATGATTGGGGGAACTGAATGAACGACCAAGCTGGGACCCCCACTCGCCGTGCGGGCGGCCGTGCCGCCCGCCAAGCCCTCCGGGCCGCACCGCTCGCCGAAGACCTGCGCCCGATCCGCGCGGGCCTTGAAGGTGGGCAGTACAAACCGCTGACCGATGCCGGGGTGCAGCGGATCCATCAGGGCGCGCTCGATGCGCTGGAACAGATCGGCCTTGCCAACGCTCCGGCCTCGGGGGTCGAAATCCTGACCGGCGCGGGCGCGATTCTGGGCGACGATGGCCGGATCCGCTTTCCGCGCGCGCTGGTGGAAGACATGCTGGCGATCGCCGCGCGCGACATCACGCTGTTCGCCCGCGATCCCAAGCACGACCTGCACCTTTTGCCCAACAAGGTGCACTATGGCACCGCCGGCGCTGCGGTCCATGTGGTTGACCTTGAAACCAACGATTACCGCGATTCGACTGCCAAGGACCTCTACGAGGCGGCCAAGATTGTCGACAATCTCGACAACGTCCATTTCTTCCAGCGGATGATGGTCTGCCGCGACGTGAAGGACCTGGTCGATATGGACATGAACACGCTTTACGCGTGCCTGTCCGGCACCACCAAGCACGTCGGCACCTCGTTCTCCGATCCGATCAGCGTCGAGCCCGGGTTCGAAATGCTGCACATGGTGGCAGGCGGTGAGGCCGAATGGCGCAAGCGTCCGTTCGTTTCCAATTCGAACTGCTTCGTGGTCCCGCCGATGAAATTCGCCGAGGAAAGCTGCATCACGATGGAAGCCTGCGTGCGCGCTGGCATGCCGATGCTGCTGCTGTCGGCCGGGCAAGCCGGGGCCACTGCTCCCGCCTCGATTGCCCTGGCCATCACCCAGGCCGTGGCCGAATGCCTGGCCGGTGTGGTCTATGTCAACGCGATCACCCCTGGCGCCCCGGCGATCTTCGGGACCTGGCCGTTCGTGTCTGACCTGCGGACCGGATCGATGTCTGGCGGCAGTGCCGAACAGGGCCTGCTGACCGCCGGCTGCGCGCAGATGCACCGCTTCTATGGCCTGCCCGGCGGCGCCGCCGGCGGGATGACCGACAGCAAGCTGCCTGACATGCAGTGCGGCTGGGAACAGGGCATCATCAACGTGATGGCCGGCCTGGCGGGCCTCAACATGGTCTATGAATCGGTCGGAATGCAGGCATCGCTCTTGGGCTTCTCGTTCGAAAGCCTGATCCTGGGTGACGATATCCTGGGCCAGGCCCAGCGCGCAGTGCGCGGGATCGAGGTGACCGAGGACAAGATGAACCTCGACGTGATGAAGGAAGTCTGCCTGGGCGGGCCCGGTCATTACCTCGGCTCTGAACAGACGATGAGCCTGATGCAGACCGACTATGTCTATCCCGTAGTCGGCAACCGGATGAGCCCCAAGGAGTGGAACGAGGCGCAAAAGCCGATGCTGCTCGACGGCGCCCGCGCCCGCCAGGCAGCCATCCTGCGCGAGGCGCGTTGCACGATCGATCCGGTGATCGACCAAGCGGTGCGCGAGAAATTCAACATCGCTTTTGCGGTTTGAGATTGGTTTGAAACCATCCTGTTGGATTTAGCTCAATAGCCCTTCCCCTGTGGGGAAGGGCTTAGCAAAGTTCATTCCGCCCACTTATCGTGAGCATTAGCTTGGCTGGTGGCACAAGCAGCCTTGGACAATCGCCGCCGCCTGTCTCACATTCATGGCATGGCTGACCAACCCAATATCCTGATCCTGATGGCCGACCAGATGGCCGCGCCGTTCCTGCCGTTCTATGGTCCCTCCCCGGTCAAGGCGCCCACGCTGGCGCGGCTGGCCGCAGAAGGCGTGCTGTTCACATCGGCCTACAGCAACTCTCCGCTCTGCGCGCCGGCGCGCTTCACGCTGCAGTCCGGGTGTTTGCCCTCGCGGATCGGCGCCTATGACAATGCCAGCGAGTTTCCGGCCTCGACCCCGACCATGGCGCATTACCTGCGGCTGGGCGGTTACCGGACGATCCTGACCGGCAAGATGCATTTCGCCGGGCCCGACCAGCTCCACGGTTACGAAGAACGCCTTTCAACCGACATCTACCCGGCCGACTTCGGCTGGACCCCCGACTGGACGGACTTTCCGACCCGCCCGACCTGGTATCACAGCCTCGATTCGGTACTGGGCGCCGGGCCAACGATCCGCACCAACCAGATCGATTTTGACGAGGAAGTGGTCTTTACTGCGCGGCGCAAGCTCTATGACATCGCTCGTGACAAGGATGACCGGCCGTTCTTCATGACGGTGTCCCTCACCCACCCGCATGATCCCTATGCGATCCACGAAGACTACTGGAACCGCTACGAAGGCGTCGATATTCCGCTGCCCAGCGTGCCGCACCGCGATGCCCCGCAGGACCCGCATTCGCAGCGCCTGCGCCATGTCTGCGATCTCGATGCGCAGCCGGTCACCGACGAGATGATCCGCACCGCGCGGCGGGCCTATTTCGGGTCGATCAGCTTTGTCGACGACCAGTTTGCCGCGATCCTCGAAACGCTGCGCGAATGCGGCATGGCCGACAATACAGTAGTGATCGTCTGCGGCGACCACGGCGACATGCTGGGTGAGCGCGGGCTGTGGTACAAGATGCACTATTTCGAAGGCGCAGCGCGGATCCCGCTGATCATCCATGCACCCGCTTGCTACCAGCCCGCCCGGATCGATGCCAGCGTCTCGCTGGTCGATCTGGTCCCGACCCTGCTCGACATTGCCGGGGTCGAGGTGGAACCCGCCTTGCCCTTCGACGGGCGCAGCCTTGTCCCGCATTGCAACGGCACTGGCGGACATGACGAGGTGATCGGCGAATACATGGGCGAAGGCACCATTGCGCCGCTGGTGATGATCCGCCGGGGACCGTGGAAATTCATCCACTCGCGGGTCGATCCCGACCTGCTGTTCAATCTGGCCGAGGATCCGCACGAGCTAACCAACCGCGCTGCCGATCCAGCCTTGGCGGACATGGTGGCCGCGCTGCGTGCCGAAGTGGCCGAGCGTTGGGATTTCGATGCCATCACAGAAAGCGTCATCGCCAGCCAACGCTCACGCCGCCTGGTCGGCGCAGCCAATGCAATCGGCAAGACCAGTCCGTGGGACTATCAGCCGCCCGCCAATGCCGGCGAGCAATATGTGCGCGCGCATATGGACCTTGAAGACCTGGAAGCGATGGCCCGCTTCCCGCGGGTGCGTTGAGCGTGGCGGGGGGCACCATTCAGGATCGGCCCTTTGCCTTCACCCTGATCGGGATCGGCGCGGCCAGCACCGCGGCGCACCTCGGCAACAATTTCACCACCTACCTGGTCGGCGGACTGATCGACCGGTACCAGTTTACGCCTTTCGCGATGGGCGCGTGGAACATGGCCGAGACGCTGAGCTATGCTGCAGCGATGTTCGTGATCGCTCCGCGCGCACGGCAACTCGACGCGCGGGTACTGGCGCTGGTGGCCAGCGTGCTGGTGATTATCGCACAAGGTGGGTCGGCACTGACCGGCAACTTTGCCTTGCTGTTCGCCGGGCGGATCGGGACCGGGCTTGGCTTCGGAATCCTCAATTCGGCGGTGAACCTTGCTGCCGGTCGGACCAGCCATCCGGCGCGGTGGATCTCGCTGGGGATCGCATTTCAGACCGTGTTGTTCGCTGCCATTGCGCTGGGCCTGCCCCAGGTCGGCGCGGACCACGGCGTCACCGGCATGTTCCTAGCGCTGGCGGGGATTTCGGCAGTCCTTGGCTTGCTGGCCATGCTGCTCCCTGGCGGCAAGGATCCCGCTGCCAGTGAAGCATACCAGGCCAACCCGCCGATCGGCGCCGACGGCCTGCGGGTGCTGACCGCGATGGCCCTGTTCGCATTCGGCACCCTTGCACTCTGGCCGTTCATCGAGCGCACCGCGCATGCGATCGGTGTGCCGGCGACCGAGTTCGGGCGCTACCAGTCGCTCGCCACCCTGGCCTCCGCGCTCGGCAATGCCGCACTTGCAGCGGTGTCTGTGCGGTTGACCCGTGCTGTGCCTTTGGCCGTGGTGCTTGGTGCCTGCGGTGTGACATGTGCCCTGCTCACTACGGTCGGTTCTGCACCCGCCTTCGCCGCCGCTTTCGTCGGTTATTACGTCAGCTGGTTCCTGACCTATCCGATGCTGCTGGGCCTGGCCTATGACTGCGACAGCAGCGGGCGACTGGCAGTCATGACCACCGGCACCTGGCTGCTCGCGCAATCGTTCGGTTCGCTCGCGGCAGGGGCAATTGCCCAGGGTTTTGGCGGCTATGCCCCGATCGGACCGCTCGGCGCCCTCACTTGCATTGCGGCTATCGCCACCGCCTGGCCTTTGGCGCGCCGGTTCGATTCCGACCCTGCCAAAGCCCGCACAAGAAGCGCTCCAGCAGCGCATTAGATCTTGCCAGTCATGCCAGCATGAAGATTTGACATGTTGGCACCGCCTGACCTTGCGATAAGCAAGTGCAATGAACGAGATGTCCTCCCCTTCCCGCCGGGGCGGCGGACGCGATGCCAAGCGAGCCGCGCGGCTGGCCGGCAGCGCCGCATCGGCCCCCTACATCAGCCGCAGAATCCCCTATGTCGAGCTGCTCGACGAAGAAGGGCTGAGCCTGATCGAAGAGAACGCGGAAAAGATCCTGTCCGAGATCGGCTGTGAATTCCGCGACGATCCCGAGGCGCTTGATATCTGGAGAGCCGCCGGAGCTGAAGTTACCGGCGAACTGGTCCGCATGCCGCGCGGAATGTGCCGCAAGCTGATCCAGGACCACGCCCCGCGCGAGTTCACCCATCAGGCCCGAAATCCGGCGCGGAGCACGATTATTGGCGGCAAACGCACCGTTTTTGCTCCCACCGCCGGCCC
>Ga0209023_10002847_pt1 | contig 21138 bp, 15 predicted proteins | sample LakOneMetagenome_FD_187468 | JGI IMG/M metagenome (GOLD analysis project Ga0209023, IMG submission 187468) | Freshwater and sediment microbial communities from Lake Erie, Canada (SPAdes) (version 2) | ecosystem: Environmental > Aquatic > Freshwater > Lentic | place: Lake Erie, Canada...
CTCCATCGAGTCGAGGACCACCACCGGAGTGGAGCGGGCGACGAGCTGACGGACGGTGTGGGAACCGATGTAGCCGGCCCCGCCGGTGACGAGCACTGACATGGCCCTGAACGTAGCTGCCCGGGAGCGGGACTGGACTTCACCGGGCCGAGCTTGGAACTGGTGCGTTTGACCTACGAGGGATGAGGCCACCTCGATCACAGCGAGCGGTAACTTCGCCGCCCGTGGCGTTGAGGTCCTTGGACGAAGTAGCTCCCGGCACGGTCCTTCGACCCGACGTCGCAATCGTCGGAGCGGGACCTGCAGGAATCACTCTGGCCTTGGCCCTCGATCGGCTTGGGGTCTCCACGCTCCTCATCGAGGGGGGCGGCCGAACTGCGTCCATCGCGTCCCAGGCGCGGTACCAGGGCGAAGCCGACACCGAGCAAGGTCTCGAATACCCGAACCTCGACATCCCTCGGCTCCGATTCCTGGGAGGCGCCTCGAATCACTGGGCCGGCTGGTGCCGCCGTCTCGAGCACAACGTGTTCCAGCCACGCCCCTGGATGGGCGACATCGAGTGGCCGTTCGGCTGGGATGAAATCGGCCAGTACTACCGACGCGCTCACGAGATCTGCGAACTCGGCCGCTACGAGTACGACCCCGCTGTCATCTCCGATGACCTCGCCCTCGATGCATGGCCGCTTCGGTCGACCCACGACGACTTCGAGCCCATCGTGTGGCGGTTCTCGCCGCCAACTCGCTTCGCCACCCGCTACGGCCCCGATCTCGAGACGAGCGACGTCGACGTCGCTCTCAACGCCAATCTCGTCTCGATCGAGACATCCGGCCGGATGGTGAACCGGCTCGTCCTCGTCGCCGAGAACGACCGTGGCGAGAGGTACGTAGAGGCCGACCGCACCGTGCTGGCGTGCGGCGGCCTCGAAACGGTTCGGGTGCTGCTCCACCTCGCCGAAGGCGGCGGCCTCGACCTCGATCAGAGCGGCTGGCTCGGCCGAGGCTTCATGGAGCACCCTCACGTCGACATCGGGACGCTGGTGCTCGCCGGTTCGGCCGCTCCCGCCGAGTCGACCTTCCTGCGCCCGTTCCTCGAACGCGTCGCGGACGTCGACGGGACGATGGTGATGGGCGGGTTCGCTCCTAATCCCGAGGCTTGCGCCGAACACGGGTTGCCGAACATGTCCATCACCCTCGAACAGCGCGACAACACCCGGCTCGCAGGGCTCGGCAACGGCGAAGGTGTGCGCCAGCTGATCGAACTCGTCGGCGCGGGAAGCACGGCGAACGTGCTGAGTCTCTATCTGCGCGCAGAGCAACGACCGGTCCAGTCCAGCCGGATCGAGCTGGTGGGTCAGCGCGACGACCTCGGACTACGGCGTATTCGGCTCGACTGGCGGGTCGACGATCGCGATCTCGCCAATTACGTCACCGCTCTCGAACTGCTCGCCCGCACGTTGACCGGTTCCGGCATCGGCGCTGTCCACAGCTTCGGAATCGAGTCACGGCTCCAGCACGTGGGCGGCGGCTCTCATCACCTGGGTGGAGCCCGCATGCACGAGAGCCCCGACGGCGGAGTCGTGGACCCGAGTGGCCGGGTCCACGCGACCGACAACCTGTACGTCTGCAGCTCGGCCGCCTTTCCAGTCAGCGGCTTCTCCAACCCGACGCTGACGATCGTGGCCCTCGCACTCCGGATGGCGGCGTCCTTGGGAGCAGCAGGGTGAACACGATCTCGTTCGATCGCCGCATCTTCCTCGCCGGTGTCCTCGCCACCGCAGCGACCGGAATCGCACTGACCCGCAACGGCGATGATCGGCAGGACCCGGGATCGCCGACCGTTCTGGAACCCGGCGAACTCGTACCGTTCGATGCCACGGGCTTCGGGCCTGAGCTCATCGAGTTCGGGCGTCTCGTCAACAAAGCAGCGCCCGACGCCGTGGCTGCCGCGCACGAGACCTTGCGTCGCTCGAGTCCTGCCGCACGCCGCGACGCTCTCGCTGCGGCGTCGATCTCCGATGTCGAGTCGGATCGCATGTGCCAAGTCGGTGGCTGGCACCTTCCACAGCACCTCGCCGGTCTTGCCGGTCTCGCCGCGCTCCATCGGTCGTGACTACTGCGCAGCTGCGACGCACCGTTCGAGTCCTCCCCTGCGACGCGCTGACCCGGTTGGCTAGCCTGAGATGGTGTGCCCCGCCGCCTCTCATCCGTGTTTGACCGTCGTCATCCCCTGCTTCAACGAGGAAGCCACCGTCCTCACGGTGCTCAAACAGGTGTGCGCTTCGGAGTGGGTCGCCGAAGTCGTGGTCGTGGACGACGGCTCGACTGACCGGACCCGTGATCTCCTGGCCGGTGTCGACGATCCACGCGTGCGAGTGATCCTCCAGCCGCGAAACATGGGCAAGGGCGCGGCCTTGCGCCGTGGTTTCGCCGAGGCTTCGGGCACCTACGTGCTCGTGCAGGACGCCGACCTCGAGTACGACCCTGAGGAGTACGGGGTGCTCCTCGGTCCCTTGGAGGAGAATCGGGCGGACGTGGTATTTGGCTCACGTTTCATGTCGGGCGGTGCGCATCGAGTCCTGTACTTCTGGCATTCCCTGGGGAACCGCCTCCTCACGTTGCTGTCGAACATGTTCACCGACTTGAACCTGACCGATATGGAGACGTGCTACAAGGCCTTTCGCAGGGAAGTGATCCAGTCGATCGACCTCGAGGAGGACCGATTCGGATTCGAGCCCGAGGTGACGGCCAAGCTCGCCCGCGGCAACTGGCGGATCTTCGAGGTCGGCATCTCCTACAACGGCCGCACGTACGCCGAGGGCAAGAAGATCGGCTGGCGGGACGGCGTCCGCGCGCTCGTCTGCATCGTCAGGTACTCGTCAGTCGGTGAGCGGTTCCGTCGCGGACGAGCCGCCAGCAGGGTAGCTAACTGAAGTCGACCAACTGGTCGGCGGGCCAGCTCCGGTAAAGCATCGTGGGAAGTCCCTGTCTGGGGGTCCCGGTCGCCCGAGCCGACACGAAGACGTACTGACCCAGGTCGGACGCGCGGTGGGTCAGCATCGGGGCCACACCCTCGAAGTCCGGCCTGCTCTCGTCGATCGCGGGGTGGGCGTCGGCGGTGAACGAGGCGATCTCACCAAAGCCCGCGAACTCCAGCAGGCGGTGGAGTTCGTGGCGATTGAACTCTCGGTTGTGGCGACCGTACGGCCCATAGCCGCTATACGGGTCGTAGATACTCAGTCCCTCGATCATCGAGAGCACGTTGCCGAGTCGAGCCACGTTGGGGGTACTCAGCACCAGCAAGCCACCAGGCGCGAGAACGCGGTGAATCTCGCGCAAGGAATGCAACGGGTCCATCAACAGGTGCTCGATGATCTCGCAGAAGACAACGACGGAGAACGAGTCGTCCTCGAACGGGAATCGGTCTTCCTCCAGGTTGAACTGGTGGAACGCCAACGTGAACTCGGCATCCTCGCCCCGCGACCGGTATGCGAGTCGCTGTTCATGGATGCCGGAAGGTCCGCCGAAGTAGTTGGCGAGCTCGAGGTCGAGGGACGTGTGTTCGCGGAGCAACCACGTGATGAAGTACGGATTCGCGCCCAGTTCGAGCCCTCGGCCGGACTCTCCGCGCACCATCCCCCAAGTGTGCAGGAACCGCCACAGTGCGTCGTTCACGTAGGGGAGCAGCTCGCCTTCGGCGCTCCCGTCGATGCGGAACGTCGACATCACTTCTCGGATCTCGTCCTCTGTCCAGCCGTCGGGCAGCGGCCGCGGCAACGCAGTGGGGAACCTGATCGGCTCAGGCGACGGTTCGGGTGACGGATCGGATTGTGGGTTGATCGAAGAAGTTCCTCCGAGCTGGGCAGCCGCCTTCGCCAACAGGCGGGCGCTCCGGCGCCGCACACCACCCGCCAGCCGTCGCGCTTCAGTGCGAAACTCGTTGCCTGACACGTCACTTCTCCTCGGGGGTCGACGGGACGAGGTGTGTCCACACCTCGGCGGAGTACTCGTCCCAACTCTTCCAGCGACGTTCCGTCGCCTGCTTCCGCAGCTCGTTCACTTCCTGATCGTCCCGGAGAAGACGCGACATGGCCGCTCGGATCGCCGAGGGATCGAGCGGATCGACCAGCACGGCGCCTCCGCCGACGGCCACCTCGGCCATCGAGCCGTAGTTCGAAGTGATCACCGGCGTCCCACATCGAAGCGATTCGGCGATCGGTAGTCCGAACCCTTCGACGATCGACGTGAAGACGGTGAAGCGCGCTGCCGCGTACCCGGCCCACAGACGGTCCTCCGACACCCGCTTCATCACCCGCACTGGCAGGCCAGCGGCGATCAGCCGCTCCACTTCGCTGTCGAACTCCTCGCTACGCCAGCCGCTCCCGCCCATGAACACCAAGTGGAACCAGTGGTCCTGCTGCCAGAGGGCCTCTGCTGCCTCGAGGATCACGAGGTGGTTCTTCCTCGGCTCGTGGCTCCCGACCACGAGTACCAACGGTGCACCGTCGAGGCCGATCTCGGCGTCCAGCAGACCGACCTCCGCACGAACGTCCTTGGGGTCGTCGGCAGGCAGCAGGTGGGCGGCGACGCTCGGTCCGGTCAGACCCTGTGAGGCAAGTGCAGCGGTGAAGGCCCGGTAGTCGGTCGCCGACGCCGCGCTGATCGCCGAGACACGGTCGGCGTACTTCAACGTCGACAGGTAGTTCGCGAACACCCCCGGCATGCCCTCCGCGACGGTCTCTGCGGCGGTGATGGGGATCAGGTCATAGACCAGGAACGAAAACCCGCAGAGGACACCTGACGTTGCCAGCGCCCGGTACGCATCGCACCGTGGGGGTTCGGCAGCCAGTTCGGGCACGACGAGCCGGCAATTCCACGGCACGACACACCCTCCCGATTCCTCGATCGCCGTGCGCATCCCGAACTCCGAGCCGGCCTCGTGAAGGTGATCGGCCCAATCGATCATTCGCCGCCGTTCGGACGCGGCCAGCGAGCGAACAGCCAGGTCGTCGTGGTTCCAGTGGACCGGGACGACCTCGTCCTTCAGGAACCAGCGTGAGCAGACATGGCGCACGACCCGCTGGATCCCGGTGTGCAGGTCGTTAGCTGCCGTGTGGGCGATGTCGACCAAGGTCTGTTCATGACGAATGTCGAGCCCGACCGTCGGGGCGCGATGTTCCACGAGCGCGGCGTCGAATCGTCGGATGACCTCTCCAATGAGCGCAGGTGTCCCGCCGAGGCGGAACCGCCTCACCGCCCGGCGGAGGTCGGCCTCGCTCGGATAGCGGCCATCCGCCATCGCAAGCGCGAGCCACGCAAGGCGGCCGGGGGCGTCGTCGCTGAAAGCGACCGCCGACTCGAACTCCTCGAGCCGAGGAATGTCATCCGCACCCATCTTCGGCAGAGCGCTACCCAGAACCAGTTCGGTGGCCTGAGCCACACGAAGCGCGAATGCCGCGACCTCGGCCCGTGTCCGTTCTTCGATCGCTCGTTCCCATGCCGCCTTCGGCGGTTCGGGCAACACGACCTCGACCAGGTCAGCGATTGCGGTGACCGGCACCGGACGAGACTGCCGCAGCTTCGGCCTTCGAGGGACCAACGACCTGCGGACGTGGCGTATCGGACCCGTGAGACGCCAGGAAACCGTCGTCTGGAGCGCCTGGAGGTGGGCGTTCGCGTCGAGCAGGCGCTGGTGATAGCCATCACGTTCGGCCTCCGCAACGATTCTCTGCTGATCGATCGCGTGCGTAACTCGTCCGAGTTCGGCGATGTGCCCGCGCATCATGAGGTTCTCACGCCGCAGATCACCGACTTGACCGGCTGTGTAGTGCACCCGCTGTTGGAGGGTGGTGATCTGGGCGAACGCCTCGACCGCGGCTTCGTTGGCCCGAACGCCCGCGGCATGTTCCCGGCCTCCCGCCAGCTGTTCCCGCTCGATCGATTCACGGAGCATCTGGTCGTACTCGGCGAGCCGGTCGATCAACGATTGCCGCTCGATGCGCAGCTGGTCGATCGTGCCGGCCCACTCCCCGCGGCTGCGTTCGATGGCGAGGCTGACGTCCGCCCGTTGGTACGGCTGGTCGAAGACGCAGACCGGATACGAGAGCCGCTCGAACAGCTCAGGGTGGTCGGGCGACGCGTAGAAGCGGTTCAGACCGTCGAAAAGGCAGAACCGGTAGCCGGCGGCCAGCACGAGGGGCTCCCATTCCTGATGGGTCTGCCCCGTGCCGAGCGGCTCAGTTGCCTCGACCACGACGATCCACGGCTTCCAACGGCCGAGGTCCGCTCCGGCGAGGACGTCGGCCTCGAAACCCTCGACATCGACCTTCAGGAAGTGGATGTCAGCACCCACGAGTCCGGCGTCCTCGAGGATCTCGTCGAGCGTGGCGACAGGCACCTCGACCTGGACGAAGTGGTGCCCATGCTGCCCACCCCGGGCGGCGACGTCGGCTGACGCCGTCGAAAGCCCGGTGCCCTCGGCCACGTACAGTTCGAGCGTTCCACCTGTCGCTCCGGCCGCCTTTTGGACGATGACGTCCTCAGGACGGTGACGTCGAAGCGCAGCGGCGAACGCCGGCACCGGCTCGATGTTGACGCCTCGCCAACCGCGTTCATAGAACGCAGCCGTGACCGAGTAGTCGAGCGGATCAGCTGCGCCGACGTCGACGTAACGACCATCCTTCACATCGCCCAGAGCCCGCCACAACACCACGTCCTCTGCGTTCTGCGCATATGAAATGAACGGGTTGCTCATTCGGGAAGTCCTCTCGACAGCCGGCACGTCGTTCGCGTCGACCGTTGTACGGCCGGTCCGCGCCTCTTCCGATCTGCGCGAGACCACCGAGCGACAGAAACGTGGAGCATACGCGGTGAGGCACATTGCACTGGGCATCCCATCGTTCACCTCTCGACGCTCTCGGCGTGCGAGGCTCTTCGTCGTGGCAGCCGAGCTAGAGGACCCCGCCGGGCCGTCCATCACCGAGCGAGAACCTCCGAGGACCATCGCGCCCGACGCCCGCCGATCGAGCCTGGTCGCCGCGGTGACTGCGCTGGCGATCGCCGTCAGCGTGATCGTGCGCAACTGGCCCCTCATCGGCCGGGCGGTGTACGAAGACGGGGACTTCGCGGCCAACTCCCTCCTCATCGATCGGGCGAAACACCTCACGCTGCTCACGGGAAACTACTCGCGCGTCGGCTTTCATCACCCGGGTCCTGCGCTGCTCTGGGTGCAGGGAGCGAGCGAACTCGTCTTTCGCGATCTGCTCGGCGCAGTGGACACGCCATACAACGCACACGTCCTCGGGATCATCCTGCTCGAGGCGACGACGTTCTACATCTCGCTCCGAATCGTCATGCGCTGGTTCGCATCGCCGCTTGCGGTCGCCGCGTTCGGGGCGACGATGTTCACGGTCATCTCCTTCCAGGATGGTGTCCAGGGGTCGACGTGGATGCCCCACATCTACATCTGGCCGTTTCTCCTGTTCACCGTGGCGTCGATTTCGCTCCTCGACGGACGATTGACCGACATCTGGGCGTACGTGCTCGCATCGGTCCTGCTCATCCACGGCCATGTGTCGTTCATCACCAACGTCGCTGTGATGACGCTCGCCATCCTCGCGCTGACGATCTGGCGGTGGCGGCGATGCCGGGACCGGCTCGATCTCCCCACCCCACGAGTGATGCTTGCGACGGCAGCCATTGTTGCGATCGGCGCCGCACCGATGATCGCGAACCTCGTTCTCCACTTCCCCGGGGACTGGAAGAACTACTGGAGCTTCAGCCACTCTAGTGCGACGGGGGGCAATCCGCTGCGTGGCTCGGCTCGGCTCGTGCTGGCTGTCTGGAATGGGAACTCCCGCTGGGGCGCCCTGCTCGCAGTCGCATCGGTGGCGCTCCTTCTGCTCGTGGCGAGAAGCTCAAGCGGGCTCCGCCGCTTGATCCGGGCGTCGATCATCGCCTTCGCCGTGATCACTGCCACCGTGCTGTTCTACGTCGTACGCGGCGTCGACGACCTCGCGTTCACGTACGTCGTCATCTACTACGTCGCGGTGCCGATGACCGCCGCCGGGCTGATCGTTGCAGCATGTGTCGAACGCACACGTGCCGCCGCGGCGAGACCGCTGGCGATCGCCACCATCGCTGGGACGCTGCTCTTCACCTCGGCCACGTCCGCGGTCGCGAATCCGTATCGCGGGGCCGCCTGGCTCCCCGACGCCCTTGCATCCGTGGAGCGAGAAGCCGGGACGCGCTCGATGGTCGCGCTCGACTTCGAGACGCCCGGATGGCCGGCGGCCCTCGGTGTCCTGGAGTACGCACGGCGACACGGAGCGCATGCGTGCGTCGTCAACCCGGTCTGGGCGTTCCTCGCGACGAAAGAGGAGATCTGCCGTCCGGATGAGCTCCAGGGGGCGCTCGAAGTCCGCATCGACGACGGCAACCATTCCGCCGGAGCGGACGCTGGTCGAACGGTGTACGCGAACCCTGCGGTCGAGATCACCGTCGCTCCGTGACCCCAGTTCGACGCGGGCTCCCAGGCAGGTCAAGAACCGAGCTGTATAGTTGCGCGCCGTGTCGACCCCCCTGCAACACGTCACCATTGTCGGCGGCTGTGGCCATGTCGGGCTACCGCTCGCTGTGATGCTCGCTCACCGGGGTGCTGACGTCACCGCGTTCGACATCGACGATGCTGCGGTGAAAGCCGTGAACGACGGTTCGATGCCGTTCCACGAGCCCGGCGCCGACGATCTCCTACGCGACGTACTCGAGTCCGGTCGCTTTCGTGCGTCCTCTGACCCGGCCGCTGTCTCGGCAAGCAAGTTTGTCGTGGTCGTGATCGGAACGCCGGTCGACGAACACCTGAATCCGGATGCCGAGGCAGTTCCGCGAGCGATCAGAGGGCTCGCGCCGCATCTTCGGGATGGTCAACTCCTCGTTCTTCGAAGCACGGTCTACCCTGGGGTGACCCGGCTCGTCGAGCGTCTCGTCGTTGAACTCGGCTTGGCAATCGATGTCGCGTTCTGCCCGGAGCGGATCGCCGAGGGTCGAGCACTCACGGAGCTGTGCAGCCTTCCGCAGGTCGTCGCCGGCCGCACCGAGGACTCGCTTCGGCGGGCGTCCGGACTGTTCTCGCTCCTCACCGACAAGATCGTCGAGACGACGCCTGAGGAAGCCGAGCTCACGAAGTTGTTCACCAACACGTGGCGCTACATCAAGTTCGCTGCGGCCAACCAGTTCTTCATGATCGCGAACGACTTCGGCATCGACTACGAACGAATCCGCCACGCAGTGACGTTCGAGTACCCACGAGCCGCTGATCTACCCGGCGCAGGCTTTGCCGCCGGACCGTGCCTGTTCAAGGACACGATGCAGCTGGCTGCGTTCAACAACAACAACTTCATGCTCGGACACGCCAGCATGATGGTGAACGAAGGTCTCCCGCTCTATCTCGTCGCCAAACTCGAAGAGCGCTACGACCTCGAATCGCTGACCGTCGGGATCCTCGGAATGGCGTTCAAGGCCGACAGCGACGACATCCGATCGAGCCTCGCGTACAAGCTGCGTCGGATCCTGCGGTTCAAGTCGAAACAGGTTCTGTGTACCGACCCGCTCGTGACGGTCGACGCTGACCTGCTGCCGCTCGACGAGGTCGTCGAGCGGTCCGACGTGCTCGTCATCGGCGCCCCGCATACCGAGTACCGCGGCTTGACCTTCGACAAGCCGGTCGTCGATGTCTGGAACGTGCTGGGGAACGGCGTCCTCGTGTGATGCCTCGGGTCTCCATCGTCATCCCCGTCTACAACGAAGGTGAGCACGTGATCGCCTCGCTCGAGCGCGTGTTCGAAGCGGTGCAACTCCCGTGTGAAGTCCTCGTCGTCTTCGACAGCGAGGAGGACACCACCGTCCCGTTTCTTCGGACGATGGCCGAACGCGAACCACGCCTGAAGCCGACGCTCAACACGTATGGCCGCGGCCCAGCGAACGCCATCCACTTCGGTATCGACGTGGCACGGGCACCGGTCGCCGTCGTCACCATGGCGGACGGGTGCGACGACGCGATGCAGATCGACACCCTCACCCGCCTGGTCGAGCGTGGCGTCGTCGTCGCCGCCGCGAGCCGGTATTCCCGAGGCGGGCAACAGGTCGGCGGTCCGCTGCTGAAGAGCATGACCTCGCGGCTGGCGGGTCTGAGCTTGTTCTGGACAGCCCGCGTCGGCACTCGAGATGCGACGAACTCGTTCAAGGCATACAGCACCGAGTTCGTCAGGGCGGTCGGCATCGACAGCGACCAAGGATTCGAGATCGGCATCGAACTCGTCGCCAAGGCACGTCGGACCCGCCAGGCGGTCGCCGAGATCCCCACGATCTGGCTGGACCGCACCTACGGCAAGTCGAACTTCAAGATGTTCGCCTGGCTGCCACGCTATCTGCACTGGTACTGGCATGCCTTCGGACCTCGACGGGCGATCGAGGATTACCGCCGCACGAACGACGCGGCACCAAGAGAGGAACAGTGATGACGAAGGTTCTGGTTTCCGGGTCGTCCGGATTCATCGGCGGCTATGTAGTCGAGGCGCTCCTCAAGCGGGGCCACGAAGTTGTCGGAATCGACAACTTCTCGAAGTACGGGCGGGTCACGAAGAGCTACGACTCCCATCCGAGCTACCGGCTGGTCGAGGGTGACGCCTGCGATGTCGAGTTGATGACGGAGCTCCTCAGCGACTGCGATCACTTCATCGCCGGCGCGGCGATGATCGGTGGCATCAGCTACTTCCACGCCTACGCCTACGACCTTCTGGCCACGAACGAGCGGATCATGGCTGCGTCGTGCGACGCCGCTATCCGGGCGTTCCGTAGCGGCAAGCTGCAGAAGGTCACGTACCTCAGTTCGTCGATGGTCTTCGAGTCGACCGACCACTGGCCGAGTGTCGAAGGCGACGAGCGCCGAGTCGCTCCCCCGCTGTCGTCGTACGGATTCCAGAAGCTGGCGGTCGAGTACTTCGCCCGCTCCGCCCATTCCCAGTACGGCGTGCCCTTCACGATCGTCCGTCCGTTCAACTGCGTCGGGATCGGAGAAGGTCGGGCCCTCGGAGAGCACGAGGTGCTGTCGGGCAACGTCAAGCTCGCCATGAGTCACGTGGTCCCCGACCTCGTCCAGAAGGTGCTGAAGGGGCAGGATCCGCTCCACATCCTCGGCGACGGCCAGCAGGTTCGCCACTACACCTACGGCGGCGATCTCGCCGAGGGCATCGTCACGGCGATGGAGCACCCCGCCGCTTTGAACGACGACTTCAACATCTCCACCGCGGAGTCGACCCCGGTGCTCGAGTTGGCCGAAGTGATCTGGCGCAAGATCAAGGGCCCGGACGTGCCGTTCCGTTACGTCTCCGACGATCCCTTCGAGCACGACGTGCAGAAGCGCGTCCCGTCGGTCCAGAAGGCCGCTGACGTCCTCGGCTTCACCGCGACGACAACACTCGATCAGATGCTCGACGAAGTGATCCCGTGGATCGAGATGGCAGTCGCCGAAGGCCGGATCTGAGCGACACCGGGCGGCTTCGGCCGTTGGTTGCGCGGCACGGCCCGTCGCTCCTCGCGACCGGCGGATGGCTGTGTTTCGTCGGCCGAACGATCATGAGACTCCGAGGGTCACTCACGTTCGTCCTGTACGACGACGGGATGATCTCGATGACCTACGCGCGAACGTGGGCGCGGACCGGTGCACTCACCTGGTTTCCAGGCGCGCCGAAGGTCGAAGGGTTCTCAAACCCGTTGTGGACCGCGGGGATGGCGCTCGTCCACCTCATGCGGATCCCAGATCGGCTTGTCGGCGGCGTGGTGCAACTCGTCGGCCTCGGCCTTCTGTTGTGGTGCGTGAGCTCGGTCGGCCAGCTCGTGACGGCGATGGGTGGCACGGCAGAGCACCGGAGGGCCGCCCGATGGCTCAGCGCGGCCTTCTGGCCGATGGCGTACTGGGCTGCAATCGGGATGGAAGTCTCTGCGGTCGCCGCCCTGATGCTCGCTTTCGCCGTCTCGGTGGCGCTCGCGACCGAACACGTCGAGCCCGGTGGGCGACGCACCTCGTTCGCCCGCCCAGCAGTTCTCCTCACGCTCGCGGTTCTGGTCCGCACTGATGCCCTGGTGCTTGCGTTGCCGTTCCTTTCGCAAGTCGTGCGGGTCCACCCGAGACGACGACTACTGCCGATGCTCCTGCCGGCTGTCGGATTGGCCGGCACGACACTCGCCCGTCGTCTCTACTTCGCTGATTGGGTTCCGAACACGTTTCGGCTGAAGGGCAGCGGGGTGTTGGTTTGGGACCAGGTGAAGTCGGGCTCGAGCATCGTGGTGGCCATGATCTGCGGGACCTTGCTCCCGATCGCCGCCCTCGCCGTCATCGGCACCGCGCGGCGAGGAAGCCAGTTGCGCCGACACGACATCGGACGGGCGTCACACGTCGCCGTCGGGATCACGATCGTCTATGTCGCGTGGATCGGCGGTGACTTCATGGACGCCGGTGATGGACATGCGCTCGGGGTCCCGGACCGATTCATGTCGACCGCCGTCCCGTTTCTGCTGCCCGCAGCCGCGAGCGGATTGATCATCCTCCGCGCCGCAGCGAGACGGGCCAGCGCCCGGATGCTCCTCACATGGACGGTGGCCGGCACCATGATCGCCACGCTCATGATCTCGAGTGCGCGCTGGGCCTGGTCGAGCCGTTGGTCGCACGCCGCAGCCGTCGACCCCGCTGGAATCGCCGCGGTCAGCCATCGCCTGATGTGGACAGCACTGATCGCCACGCTCCTCGCTGCGACGGCGGCGATGATCGGCCGACGTCGGGCATGGGTCGCGATCGTGCTGCTCGGCGCGATCGTGTGGACGAATGTCGACCTGTTGGACAGGGTCCTGATACGGGACGACTTCGCCGTCCAGCGTGAACGAGCGAGGGTGGGCGACGCACTTCGGCAGGCTGTCGCACCTGGCACGACGGTCGCTGTCGCCGGTGCCGGTTCCATCGTCTACTTCTCTGGGTTACCCGCCGTCGACGAACTCGGCAAGAGTGACCGCCGGATTGCGAAGGGGCCCATCGAACAGCACCCGTTCATCGCCGGCCACTCGAAGTGGGACGCGCAGTACTCGCTCGTGGACGAGGCTCCCGACCTGATCCTCGAGCGGTGGGGTGCGGGTCCAGAAATCGATGCGCAACTGACGGCGCTCGGATACCGAGCGCTGGGCACCATCGCCGGCGTCGGGTCATCCGGACCGCTGGTGAGGCCGGGCACCGAACTCGACGCCGTCGAGCTGTGCCGAATGCTCTCCGGCACGTACTACGCCTGCGACGGCTGAACACCCGATTTCTGAAAGGCCAGGTGAATGCTGGTCCACACGAGGTCCTCGTGACGGAGGACGACATGGGGATACCGATCCCAGTCGAGCTCGTGGAACTTGATGAAGCCCCGTGTCTCCACGTGCCGCACTACCTCGCCGGAAAGGTTCAGGAGCGGCTGCACAGACTCCAGCGTGGCGCTGCTCAGCCCGAAGTCGATCGGACCGAGCGGGGCCCAATCGAACGGCTCGACGAACTGGGTCCTGATGTCGACGTCGTCGAACATCAAGATGCCCGGCAGACCCGGTGGCGGTCCGGCAAGACGGAACTCCGTCGAGATCGAGAGAACCCCGCCGGGCTTCAACACCCGATGGATCTCGGCCAGTGCCCGACGAATCTCGGCAGCGGTACCGAAGTGTTCGATAGAACTCGACGAGAACACGCCGTCGAACGACTCGTCCTCGTACATGAGATCCAACGCGTTCATGTGTTGGACGACGAGCCGCCGAGGGTTCCACGGACTGCGAGAAGGCCAATGCCTTCCAGGTTCCGTCAGCATCGACGCGTTCGCCGAGTCCTCCCATCCGGCGTTGGTCAGAAACAGATCGGTGGCGAAAACACGTCTGACTCGATTCGTGAGATGGAAGATCGTCGGCTCGTTCCCCGCACCGACACCGAGAATCTCGGCCGATCCATGAAGGACGCCACCGGCTTCGAGCGACCGGACCGCCATTCCGACTTCCCAGTGCTTCCGGTACTCCACTCCGATCGGAAACGATGGACCGAACCGGTCAAACTCGTGTGGGAGCACGTCACGCAGCACTCGCCGTAGGTCCGGGTGTGCGAAGTCCTCGACGTTGCAGAGCCGGTTGTGTCCGAGCGCGGAGTCGGCAGAGTCCATGGGCACAACCTAGAGAGTTACCCGTCCAGCGGCAGCCCGGGGCCGCCAGCCGACGCCACACCGCGGAATCGATGAGCGGGTCACGTGATGACCTCGGATCGGATCGCGTCGGAAGCTCCGATGTTGCCAAACCATGCAACGCCCTCGCTGACGAGGTCGAACGCCAGCCGGAACGGCGAGATCTCAGGCTTGGGCACGACGACCTCGACGTGCACCTCGTCGTTCGGCCGGACGACCTGCGTGGCCTCGGTCGAGAGCCGAACGCGCAGATAGTCGAGATCGACCCGACCCCCGGTCGGGCCGAGCAGCTGCACACCGAGCAACACCGAGCCCACCCCGGCACCCCACCCGAGCCAGGTCGCGGTCCCGACATTACGGACGAGGAGCCTGAACCGAAGCCCATCGGTCTCCTCGATCACCAACTCGGCGCGCAATCCGTTCGGGCCTCGACTCGTGAGGTTCGCCTGGCCCGGCTTCGAGAGCACGATGAGACGGTGGTTGTCGAGGAAGGACCGCACGACTTGGCCGGCGACACGGCCGTTGGCCAGTTCCTCGGTGAAACGAGCCGCCGGAACGAGGCGCGGGAGCCCCGCGTAGATCCCGACGAGCGTCTCGCCGAACCCGACCGACGCAGCCAGCACAGCGAACTCCTCGACCACCATGTCACGTTCGACCACGGTGAAGTGGCGCATCTCCTCTTGCGCCTGCGGCGTACGTGAGTGGTTGGGACCGCCTTCGGCGAGCACGACGCGTCCGCCCGGGCGAAGCACCCGGTGGAACTCGGCGAGCACCACATCCCAGTTGGGGACGTGGTGGAACGCATCCATCACCGAGATTCGGTCGACCGATTCGTCTGACATCTCGACGGTGATGCCGTCGAATTGAAGAAACCGCACACTGCCTGTTCCGAGGGGCGGCTGCAGCTCGAAGAGCCGCTTGCCCATGGCGAGTGCAGTCGGCGAGACATCGCAAGCGACGACGTGACACCCGAGTTGTGTCAGCATCCGTGAGGTCCAGCACGACCCGGCGCCAAAGTCGAGCAAGTCGATTCCAGATTCGACCTGAAGCGCCGCGAGCATCGCCCCGAAGTGGGCGAGAACTGTCGGTGCCTCGCTCGGAGAGCCGAGCGGCTTCATCAGGTGGTACGTCCAGTCCTTGACCGATGCGAAATACGCCTCGGCCGTCTCCGCGAGTTCTCCCGGCGTATAGCGGCGTACCAGCGCTTCGGCGTCGATCAGTTCCTGGTCCAGAGTCCATCTCCCTCGAACGAGCGAATGTCGCCCCGGCGTTCGCGCCGGAAGTCCAGCGTCGACCGGCGCTGCGAGGGTAGCCGTGGCATCAGAGACTGTCGTCCGAGGAGACGGTTCCGGCCAACTCGGGCTCACAGCGCCGTTCCCTCGGTGCGGTCCGGATCGCGAACCGGGCCGCAGCGAAGAGCGCGAGGCAACAAGCGAGGCCGAGGACGCGCGCTTCCCAAGCCTGCCACGACCCTGCCTTCACCGAATACGAGAGCTGGTTCGGTCGCAGTCTCCAGGCCAAGTGGCTGGTGCAACGGAAGTAGATCTCGCGACCCTTCTGCACCGGGGTGTCGAAGATGCTCGGGCACGTCGAGTCTGCGGCGAGTAGCGGCTGGATGGCCTGCGCATGCGTCCACGGAAGGGCGAACTGCGGAAGTGCGGCTGCCGCCAGGGTGATCGCCAATCCGACGGCTATCACCTTCCAACGAAACAAGGTCCGCACGATTGCCGAGAGCGGGTCGCCGCCGACGACGACGCTGGCGACGATGAGCGCCGGCAACAAGGGAAGCGCAAGGCGCGGTCCCCACGAGATCCAGCCGAATGGTGACACCCACGAGGCCAAGCCGGCGAAAAAGCCCGACCAGACGAGCAGCAGGAGCACACGAGCGATGATCTCGTCTCGTGCGCCCGCGTTTCGGCTGACGGCCCAGAGGCTGGCCGCGAGCAGGCCGAGAATCAGTAGCGCCGCCGGCCAGAACCACAGAAGCCCGCCTTGGGGAGCGAACAGCAACATCGCCAGGAAGTCGAGTCGCCGCGGGATGGGCACGTTGAACTCGGGCGACAGATAGTTGAGGTTGCGCCATGTCGCGTACCGGAACACGTTGAAACCGAAGTTCACCAGCAACGCTGCGAAGCATGCGATGCCGATGCCGAAATAGGAACGGCGTCGGATCCCTCGGTCGGTCTCGACCCGCCACACGATGAGCATCGCGAGCGCAGCGACGAACGGGGGGAAGGTCTCCTTGGCGAGACTCGCCACGAGGACCAGCGCGATCGTCAGTTTCGTCCGTCGCGACAAGGCGGCGGCAGCGGCCGCGAGCACCACTGACGCCGCCAGCATCTCGCCAAAGCTCGAGACGGCGTAGTACGGGAATGGGCCCGTGAGCATCACGATCAGCAAGGCAGGCGTCCAGAGCCGGCCGCCGAGCCGGCGGCCTGCCCTCAGCAGCAGTACGAAACTGGCGGCGTAGGCGAGAAAGCTGATTGCTGCGAGCGAGCGCAGCACGTGCGCGTCGGAAAGCCCGACTTGCACGAGGAGCGTCGCTGGCACGTATTGAAGGAAGGGATACGGGAACACTGCGGACGCGCGGGTTCCCGGAGTCAGCCCGCAGCCGCGAAAGTGCCCATGGCGAAGACACTCGACAGCGGTCCGAGTTCCCTGAACGAGGTTGTCGGTATCGCCAGTGTGGACGTTTCCGTGGAAGAACCCGAACACCCCGATGAATCCGACGTAGACGGCAAGCAGCACCACGGCGATCCGCAACGCCCGTTCGGGACCGAAGCCTGTGCCCTGTCCGGTCGTCGAAACGTTCATCATCGGTCGATCAGTGCTCCACCTGCGGCTCGGTCGGGAATGAATGCTAGGTGTTGCCCACCGCACAAACGGTTGATCTCGCAGTGTCAAGCGGGACGCCGCTCTGCGACGAATCGCCGTACGTTCCGGACCGCGAGCGCCATGACCGTCCCCTGCGGATTGACTCCAGGAGCATCAGGCAGCAGCGAGGAGTCGTTGACGAAGACGTTCGAGCACCCATGGACCCTGCCCCACGAATCTGCACCGCATCTGTCCGTCGCCTCGCCCATCGGAACCGTTGAACAGAGGTGCACGCTCATGACGGTCGACGTCCCGACCGCGAAAGCGTTGGACATCTCGGCGACGTCTCGAGCCGTGCGCACGAGCGGGGCATCTCGAAACGACGGGTAGACGGCCTCGGCCCCTGCAGCGAGCATCAGGTGGGTCAATCGCGCCAGCCCGCTCTGGAGAAGCGCCCGATCCCGAGCAGTCAACCGGTAGGTCACCAGCGGGTCACGTAGACCGGGTATGGCTACGACGCGTCCCCGCCCTTCGCTGACGATCGCGGCGTAGTAGACGAGGACCGATCGCCAGCTCTCGACCGCGGGCGAGAACGCTGCCCAATTCTCGGACAAGGCGAGAGCCACCAGACCGGAATGGCTGGCCGAGCCACCGAACGAGAGGCTCGGCGCGAATTCCTTCACCTGTTGGACCGGTACGTCATCAGGCACGTTCACATCGCCGGGGAATCGAGCCGCAAGCTTGACCGTCGGGTGAACTGCGAGGGTCTTCCCGACGTGGCCTCGGTGTCCCGACCGTTGGAGGAGCGCCGGGGTGTGGATGGCACCACAGCACACGAAGACGTTCCGGAATCGGACTTCGACATGCTCATTCCCATCCCCGGAGGTCAATGTCGCCCGGGCTGCCCTCGCCACGCCCCTTACGAAGTCGAGTCGGTCGACCCGCAGCCCGGTCAAGATTCGTGCACCAGCAGCAGCCGCTCGAGGCAAGTACGTCCGGGTCATGCTCTGGCGCAGCCCTGCCTGGTGTCCGGATGGATACTGCATCCAGCGAGGAACTTCGTCGTTCCGCCAACCGAGCGAGTCGGCGCCCGACGCGAGGAGCGTGGAGCCGGGCGTCAGCGGCCCCGGCGCGCACTGAACGGTCAGATCCGCCTCGACGGTTTCGGACAGCTCCGTCAACTCCTCGAAGTTGAGATCACGGATGTGGAACTCGCGTCTCCACCGGTCGATCAGCTGCTCGGGTGGCCGGTAGTACAACCCGCTGTTGACTTCGGTGCCGCCGCCGGCACATCGTCCTTCGACGTAGGCGATCGATGGAAGCCCCAAGGCGACCGTGACCCCGCCCGATCGGTACTGGCGATCCATCTGTTCGAGCGAGAACGGCGCGACCGATCCTTGTTCGACCCATTCGCCCTCCTCGGCCAGCAGCACCTGGAATCCGGCCTCGGCGAGGAGTGCGGCAGTCGGAGCTCCACCAGCTCCGGAACCGACGACGAGGACGTCCGTCTCGATGATTCGACCCCTGCCGCGACGTGTCCTTCTCATACCGAGGTCGGCCAGTTGCGGCAGACCCGAGGAAGGTGAGTGACCGCCACCTCAGTAGGAGCGACGTCGCTCTCATCGTGCTTTCCGCCGCCCATGAGTGTTCGAGACTAGTTTCACCTCGTGCGGACGCCTGACGACCGGGCCGGAGATTCGATCGGCGGCTTCGGATCGACGGCCCCGGCGTCCGGATCCGAGTCGCTCGAGCGGGGTCTGGACCCGCGACCCTCCTTCGACACCTGGGCATCGATCGTCGCGTGTGTCCCCCTGGCGATCCTGGCGTGGTTCCGTCTCGAGGGAACATCACGGGCTTGGGACGCGTTTGCACAACGCGCGGTGGTCGATCGGGTAGCCCGTCTCGGTGGCACCTACTACACGACTGGCTCCGATCAGAAGGGGCCGCTTTGGCTCGGCGTCTACTCCATCGTCGATCATCTGACATCCGAGCGAACGTTCTGGTTCGGCGTCGGCATCGGCATCACCGCCCTCGCAGCGGTGACGTGCGCAGCGTCGGTTCGGATCGTGGACCGCACGATCGGTCGTCACTCTGCAACGCGATGGCTCGCGGTCGCGATGTTCACCTACCTCGTGTTCGGGCCGGAGGAGTTCACCGGAGTCCTGTACAGCCGCAACATCGTCACCTGCCTCTTCGCCCTCGCCTTCGCGTTGGTGCTGACCGCTGATGCACAAGCCGGCCGGCGGCGATGGGCGCTCCTTGTCGGTGCTGGAATCGCAGCCGGTTTCGCGGTCCAGACGATGCCCTCCTCCGGCTTGGTGTGCGTCGTACTCGTGGCCCTCGTGTGGACACGGTCGACGCCAGTCGGGGCACGGGCGGCGCCGATGGTCACCTTTGCCAGCGCAGCCGCGTTGAGCTTCGCTTCCGCCTTTGTCTGGTACGCGGCACGAGGTGCCCTGTCGCAGTTCTGGCAGGATTGGTGGACCTACAACAAGATCTACTCACAGGCCACCGGTCGTAGCCCTGTAAATCAGCTACTCCGAGGCCTCAGCGAGTTCGGGTCGTACTACGCACGGCATCCGGTCGTGGCCGTCGGGATCGCGGCGGCGATCGCAGACCTTCTGGTCCGCCGGCGCGAGGTTCGGCGCGACCTCGCTCTCCAGATCCAACTCGCAGTCGTGTTGTGGTGGTTGTCGGAATGTCTGTCCGTCACCGTCGCTCAGCGGTTCTTCGACCACTACTTCCTGTTGCCCTTCACACCGAGTGCGATCCTGACACTCCTCATGCTCGTGAAAGCGCTGCGAACCCGACCCCACCTCGAGCTGATCGGGGCCGGCGCACTCGTCGCTCTCGCACTCGCCGGCTGCGACCCAGGTCTGCGCGGCGGCATCCAGACGATTCGGTCATTCCACGGGTTCGGCGCATTGGCATCACAACGGGTCGATGAGCTGCCGAAGGAGCGCCAGGCCCTGCGCGCAGCAGTCGCCGCCTTGTCGAGCCCGGACGACTTCGTGTTCGTCTGGAGCCGGTACCCCGGGCTGTACACCGACATCTCACGTACCGCCGCGACTCGATACATCGAGAATCGGTGGGCCACCGGGGAGATCTACGGTGGTTCGAGATCGGACGCGAACGTCCTTCCCGGCACGATCGATCGGATCATGGACGACCTGCGGGCGACCAAGCCGATGCTGGTCGTCGTTCCCGACGACGAGCACCTACCTCCGACCGGGCCGATCACCGACTACGTCGATCAGAACTTCGTCCTGGCCTTCGACGGCGACGCGTACAATGTCTATGCGCGGCCAGAACGCCTTGCCGATTGGCTGGCACCTCGGACGGGCGGTCGGTGGCTGTCGCCCGAGGCGCCATCAGGTCGTTCGGGCTGGTCGGCGGTCGGCACGACGATTCGTTGGACAACCCTCGATCCACGGCATGACCTGTCCAGTGACCTCCTATTCCTCCCCGGGCTCGACCCGTGCTTCGAACTGACGCTCGAATCGACCCTCGGCGCCAGCACGTCGGCCCCGTCGCTGACGTTTTCTCGGGGTGTCCGTGACTACGACGGCATCACCCTGGGTCCTGTCGTGAGCGGAGTGAACCGTGTCGGGGGGAAGTCCCTGATCCTCTCCGCGACGAGTGTCGGGATCGACGCGCCCGCGGTTCGGCTGATAGTCGGGAGCGACTCCGCTGTGGCGGTTGTCGACGGTCGCGTGGTCGCCGTCTCGGAACGACGCAGCGCCGAGGTCGCGCTGCGGCCCCGCGCCGGTTCGTTCAGCCTGAAGGTTCGGTCGTACGCAGCCCGCCCGGACCTCTGCAGTGCGAGTCACTGACTCGACGAGGCCCACGCGGTCGCCCGTGGAATGCCCGCGGTCAAGGGTGTCGGCCCGTAACATGCCTCGTTCGTCTTCGTTCTTCAGGAGTTCCGTTTCTCATGCCCCGAGCGTTGATCACTGGTATCACTGGCCAGGACGGCCAGCATCTGGCCGAGTTCCTCCATTCCAAGGGCTACGAGGTCTTCGGCTTGGTGAAAGGCCAGAACAACCCCAAGGCCGACGCGGTGAAGGCCGAGTTCCCGTTCCTGCAG
>Ga0209023_10002848_pt1 | contig 21138 bp, 22 predicted proteins | sample LakOneMetagenome_FD_187468 | JGI IMG/M metagenome (GOLD analysis project Ga0209023, IMG submission 187468) | Freshwater and sediment microbial communities from Lake Erie, Canada (SPAdes) (version 2) | ecosystem: Environmental > Aquatic > Freshwater > Lentic | place: Lake Erie, Canada...
CCGATCTCACTGGCCGCACCGACAGTGACTCCGGCAACAATTCAGACCGCGCTGGTTACGGCCGCACGGGCGTCACCGACAGCGACAGCGGCAGCAGCGCTGATCGCGCCGGCTACGGTCGCGGCAATGGCGGCGGCGGTGGTGGAAACGGCGGCAACGGCCCGGGCTACACCGGCCGCAGCGACAGTGACTCCGGCTCCAACTCTGACCGCGCTGGCTACGGCCGCACTGGTGTCAGCGACAGTGACAGCGGCGCCAACGCCGACCGCGCCGGTTACGGCCGCGGCAATGGCGGCGGCGGTGGCGGCGGCTCGAACAACCCGCGCTACACGGGCCGTTCGGACTCGGATTCGGGTTCGAACTCCGATCGCGCGGGCTACGGTCGCACGGGTGTCAGCGACAGCGACTCCGGTTCGAACGCGGACCGCGCCGGTTACGGCCGCGGCAACTAAGTTCAAATGCCAAATCGCGAGCTTTGGCTCGAAGACCCGCTCGGCTACTTGATTGGCGCCGAGCGGGTCGATGATTTTTTCGCCCGCGTCTACGAGAGCGAAGCGCTTGTCGTGTTGCACGACAAGCCGAAGCGGTTCGAGGGACTGCTGACGCTCGAACGCGTCGATGAGATCGTCACTGGCACCGATTTACGCGAAGGCCAGCTCGACATGGCGGACGCGTCGCGCACGCTGACGCGCAGCGCCTATGTCGACGCCGCGGGATTCGTTGATCGCGGCGCGGTGGCGGAGCTGCACCGCGACGGCGGCACCATCGTCCTCAATCAAGCGCACCAGCTTGATCCGACGCTCGGCCGCTACTGCCGCGCTCTTGAGCACGTGTTTTCGACGCACGTGCAGACCAATCTCTATCTGACGCCGCCCAACGCACAGGGTTTCCGCACCCACTACGACAATCACGACGTGCTGGTGATCCAGATCGCCGGTGAGAAGGCGTGGCGGCTGTATAACAAGCCCGTCGATACGCCATACCGCGGCGAAGGCTTTGAGCTCGGCGTTTATGAAACTGGCGAGATCACGCATGAGTTCGTCCTGAAAGCCGGCGATTGCGCTTACGTGCCGCGCGGCATGATGCACGACGCATCGACGTCGGGGACTGAGCCATCGCTGCACGTGACTGTGGGACTCATCTCCCGCACTTGGGCGGACCTCATGCTCGAGGCCGTTTCAGAGGTGGCGCTGCGCTCACCGGAATTGCGCCGCAGCTTGCCGCCCGGACACACGCATGAAGGCTTCGATCGCGAACCATGGCGCGCGTATCTGCGAACGCTGGGCGAGATCGTGGCGCGTGAAGTGAAACTCGACCCGGCCATGGATCTGATGGTCGATAATTTCATCCGCTCGCGCGCGGCGGGCAATCAATCCGCGATCACCGATGCGACGCGGCCGATCGGCGAGAAAGATCGCTTTCAGCGTCCGCGGCACGCGCCCTACCGCCTCGCTGACGATGGCGAGTCGATTGTCATCATCTGCGCCGGCGGCGAATTGAAATTCGTGCCCAGCGCCCGCCCGGCGGTCACGAGAGCGATGACCGGCGAACCGTTCAGCGCCGCTGATCTCACCGAAGCCGGCGCGTTGGATGCGCCAAGCTTGATCGGGCGCCTGCTCGCTTACGGTCTCGTCGCCCGGCTCTAACCAGACATTTGAAACGCTTTTGAGTGTCTCCAAAAACGGCAGCTTGACTCGTAACCAATCGGTTACGTATAATGCGCCCATGAACGGCGCTGGGCTTGATCTGGTGTTCGGCGCGCTCGCCGATCCGACGCGGCGGGCCATTCTCGCTTCGCTGCTGGAAGACGAAGCGCCGGTGCACGAACTGGCCGCGCGCTTTGAAATCAGCCGGCCGGGCGTGTCGAAGCATCTGGCCGTGCTGCGCCATGCGGGACTGGTCAGCGAAGAGCGGCGCGGACGAGAGAATGTCTATGCGATCGAGCGCGCGGCGCTGGCGGATGCGCGCGCATGGCTCGGCGCATTCTGGAAGGGCCGCTTGGCGGCGTTGAAACAACTCGCGGAGGAAGAGGAATGAACGCTGAAGCGAAGCTCGCGCCGATCCGCGAAAGCATCGTCATCGACGCGCCGCTGGAGAAGACTTGGCGGATCATGACGTCGCCGCAGACGGTCCCGCGCTGGCTTGGATGCCTGCAGTATCAGGGCGCGGTCGGTTCGCTGTTCTACATGCAGCAAGATCAAGGAAAAGCACAGGCTGGCGATATTTCCGGCGCGACCCATTGCGAAATCTTGGCGCTGGATGCGCCGACGCATTTTCGCTTCTCGTGGTTCGTGCCCGGTTTTCCGGCGACCTTCATCAGCATGACGCTGGAAGCGTCGTCGCCGACGCAAACGCGCGTCGCGTTCGTGCATGAGGGATGGGATCAGTTTCCACCGGACATGGTGCGTCAAATCTACGACGCGCTCTCGGGGGGGTGGCGCTCGTTTGTGCTGCCGGGACTGAAGCGCGAGGCGGAAGCGGCTTAGCCGACGCGGCGCTTGAAGCCGCCGTGCGCGGCGTGGCAAAGCGCGATGCCGAGCGCATCGGCGGCGTCGGCGGTGACGTCGCCTGCGCCTGGCAGTAGGCGGCGCACCATGAAGGCGACTTGATCTTTATCCGCGCCACCGGCGCCGACGACGGCTTTCTTGATGGTTGTTGGTGCGTATTCCGCAACCAGCAAACCGCGCCGCGCGGCCGCGGCGAGCGCGACGCCGCGGGCCTGTCCGAGCGCGAGTGCGGAACGACCGTTGGAGTTGACGAAGGTCTCCTCCACCGCGGCCTCGTGCGGTTGATGCTCCTCGATCACGACGCAGAGCGCTTCGTACAAATCATGCAGCCGCGATGCGAGTTGCTGTTGCGACGGCGGTTTGATCACGCCGTGCGCAATGTGGCTAAGCCGCGAGCCTTCGCTCAGGATCACGCCCCAGCCGCAGCGATTGAGGCCTGGATCGACGCCAAGAATAACGATCGCACTCACGCCCGCCGCCTTTCATGCGCATCGAGCGCAAGGCGCGCCGCGACCGCCACATAGATTGTCCAGAACACGTCGTTGGCTTGCATCACGTGGCTTTCGGAAACCGTGTAGAGCGCGAAAGCGGCCACGAAGGCCGGCGCCCAAAGGCCCGCGCTTGCATCTTTCAGCGCGGTCGTTCCGCGCGCGATCGTGGCCAAGAGCTGCAACGCAAATAGCGCAACGCCGACGCGACCCATGCCGAGTGCAAGTTCAAGCCAGCCGGAGTGCGCCGATTGCACTTGCCACTGCACCGCTTGGCGCACCCAGTATGCGGGGCCGGTGTCGGGCAGCCAAAAAACATAATAGCCGTAGCCGAGCCACGGATGCGCGGCGACCGCAGGCGCGGCTGCGGACCAGATGTCGGTGCGGCCGGTGAGGCTCGCGTCGCGGCCGAGTACGGCGAACATCAAGTCGGGATCGAACAGCGCAACGCTCGCGCCGACAACGATCACACTGCAGGCGAGCGCGCTCATCGCGATCGTTTGCAGGGGGCCGCGCCGTGCGAACCAACCCGCGCCCATCACCGCCAAGCCAATGGCGCTGGCGAGAAGCGCTGTCTTTGAGGTGGAGAGCAGCACCAGCGCGAAGGCGCCGAGCGCAACGGCGATCCAGAGCTTGCGATGCGGGCGGCCAACGATCGCCGCGGCGACGCCGATCGGCACGCCAAGCGCCATGATGCCGCCGAGCATGTTCTTGTGCGTCCACAAGCCCGACCAGGCGCCGACGTGTTCAGTCTGCATAACGCCGACGCTCGGTGCGATAAGCGCGGTCGCGAACGAGCCGGCGATCATGATGACGTAGCCGCCGGCGACGACCTGCACGAGATCGCGCCATGCATACCGCCACGCGAGATAGAGGCCGAAACTCATGGTCGCCGCGAGCCACACCGAACGGCGCAGCGTGCCGCCGCTATCGATCGACCAGAGCGTCGAGACAAATGCGAGCGTGAGCAGCGCCGCGATCAGCGGCGCGGCGGCGAACGAACGCAACGCCTTGGTGCGATCGCGCCACATCACCCAGATCAGGAATGCGTAGACCGGCAGGAAGAAGATGCGCGCGTATTCCGGCGGCTCGGTCAGGCCTTGGCTTTGTGCGATGGCGGCGAACAGCGGCTCGGAAAATTGCGCCAAACAGAGCGACGCAGCCAGCGGCTCCCAGCGCGCAAAGCCAGTGCGCGCGGGCGCTGCGGCGATCGGTGCGGCGGCGATGGTCATGTTCTCCTAGGTCTGTGCGCAGTTAGTTTCCAAAGCGCTAATTGCGGTGGCCTGGTCGCAAACCAGTTGCGACGGTAAGGGCGAAGCTATTGTTCTGCGAGCGAACGGAGGCGCGCGATGCGGATCATTCTGTTTTCAGTTTTGGCGCTCGCATTTGCGGGCGTCGCCGCGGCACAACAGGAGCCTGATCCGCAAGCGGATTTGAGCGTCTCCCAACCCGCCTACGCGCAGGGCGCGGGGCCACGCGTCATCATTGATGGCGGGCACAATAACTTCCACACGGTGGACGGACGCTACGCGCCGTTTGCGCAATTGCTGCGCAATGACGGCATGGTGGTGGAGGGGTCGACGGCGCCGTTCACGGACGCAAGCCTGCGAAATGTGCGCGTACTGGTGATTGCTAATCCCCTCGCCTCCGTGAACGCGCCGGATCACTGGGAGCTGCCGACGCCTTCCGCCTTCACGCCCGCTGAAATCGCCGCAGTGCATCGGTTCGTTGAGAATGGCGGCGCTCTGTTTTTGATTGCCGATCACATGCCCTTCGCGGGTGCTGCGCACGATCTTGGCGCATCATTTGGAATTCAGTTCGAAAACGGCTTCGCGCTTTCTTCGCCGCCCGGGCCGCAGCAGCCTGACCTTTTCACGCGAGACAATGGCGGCCTCGTAGATGATCCGATCTTTGCGAACGTGCACCAAGTGCGCACCTTCACCGGCTCCGCATTCCGCTCCACCGGCGATCACACGCGTCCTGTCCTTCGGCTCAACGCGCATTGGCAGGTGCTCAAGCCGCAGGTGGCGTGGGAATTCGAGGATCACACGCCGACAGTATCAGGCGATGGTCTGCTACAAGGCGCCTTGCTGGAAGTCGGACACGGCCGCGTCGCGGTTTTCGGCGAAGCAGCGATGTTCACCGCACAAGTCGCCGGCCCGCAACGCAGTCCAATGGGATTGCGCGCAGAAGGCGCGGAAGAGAACAAGCAATTCGCGCTGGATGTTGTGAACTGGCTCGCTGGGGCCCACTGAGCAGGCTTGCCGCGGGCGCGTCGAACAACCTGCTACAATTGGTATCGCTGAGCGGACCTTCTCTACGGCCGACGAATGCCTATGTTCGCCGAAGGTCTGCACTGTCGAACATGCCCATGGGGGCGATGGCTATGCCATTGTCAAAGCGATGAAAGCATTTCTCCTGATCGTCTCGCTCGGCAGCATCTTGGCGGTCGTGCTTTTCGGCACGCTCACCGGCTGGGATCCGTCGGCGATGAGCATTCACGGTTGGATTGCGTTGGGATTGGGGACGTTCTTCTCGCTCATCGTCGGCGGCGGGTTGATGGCGCTGGTCTTCTACTCGGCCCGCAAAGGCTATGACGACCGCATCGAGATGGACACCGATGAGCACCACGACTGACCTTATGGTCAGGCGGAGCATAATGTGCTATGCTCTCGCGCGTTAGGTTAATGGCCGTTCGCAAAGACCAATCCGCCGCAAGGTTCAATTCGCTCTACACGCACGGCTTCGCGCGTGTGGCTGCGTGCGCGCCCGTCGTTGCACCCGCCGATCCGGCGACCAATGCAGAGCGCATTCTGGCGTTTTGGCGCGAAGCGGACGCAGAGAAAGCCGCAATCCTTTTGACGCCCGAGCTCTCGCTCTCGGGCTACGCGATCGACGATCTTCTGCTGCAGGACGCGTTGCTCGACGCGGTTGAAACGCAGATCGCGCGCTTGCAGGAAGCCAGCAAAGAGCTCTTCCCTATTCTCATTGTCGGCGCACCGCTGCGTGGACCGAACGCCGTGTACAACTGCGCGGTGCTGATCCATCGCGGCGAAATTCTTGGCGTCACCGCGAAGAGTTATCTGCCAAACTATCGCGAATTCTACGAGAAGCGTTACTTCGCAACGGCTGCCGACACCGACGAAGGCCTCATCACGCTCAACGGCAAAGATGTCGGCTTCCTACCCGACGCCATCTACGTCGCGACCGACAATCCAAACTTCACCTTTCACGTAGAGATTTGCGAGGACTTCTGGGCGCCGACGCCGCCTTCAACGATGGCGGCGCTGGCCGGCTCAAACATCCTGCTCAATCTATCGGCGTCGAACATTGTCATCGGCAAAGCCGAGGATCGAGCCATCTTGGCCGACGCGCAGTCGAGGCGCTGCACAGCGGCCTATGTGTTGGCCGCGTCCGGCTACGGCGAGTCGACCACCGATCTTGCCTGGGACGGCCAAATCATCGCGTACGAGATGGGCGAGAAGATCGCCGAGGGCGAACGCTTCTCGCGCGAGCCAAAACTCGTGATCGCCGACATCGATGTCGATCGCATCGCGCAGGAACGTCGCCGCGTCGGCACGTTCAAAGACGCGGCTGCGCGCGTCAAAGACAAGCTCATCAACTGGGCGCACATCACCTTCTCGCTGGACGCGCCTCAAACCGCGTTGCCGCTAAAGCGCAAGATCGATCGCCTGCCCTTCGTCCCGGACGATCTCTCACGCCGTGATCGCGATTGCTTTGAAGCCTACAACATCCAGGTCCAAGGCCTGGCGAAGCGGATCGAAGCGACCAACACGAAGCGCGTCGTGATCGGCATTTCGGGCGGGCTGGACTCCACGCATGCGCTGATCGTCACCGCGCGCGCTTTCGATCTCCTGAAGCTCCCGCGCACCAATATCATCGGCGTCACCATGCCGGGCTTCGCAACCGGCGAAGCGAGCAAAGCGCACGCTTGGGCGCTGATGAAGGCGCTAGGCATCGACGCGCGCGAGGTCGACATCACACCACTGGCGCAGCGTATGCTTGAGGATCTGGATCATCCCGCGGCGCGCGGCGAGCCGGTTTACGACATCGCCTACGAGAATGTGCAAGCGGGCTTGCGCACCGACTACCTCTTCCGGCTTGCGAACAAGGAAGGCGGCTTCGTCGTCGGCACTGGCGACCTTTCGGAGCTGGCGCTTGGCTGGTGCACGTACGGCGTTGGCGATCACATGTCGCACTACAACGTCAATGGCGGCGCGCCGAAGACGTTGATCCAACACCTCATCCGATGGGTATCGGATTCGAAGCTGTTCGATGCAGCCGCGTCGGCGACGTTGCTGAAGATTCTTGACGCCGAGATCAGCCCGGAGCTCATTCCGGGCGACAAGCCGCAAAGCACCCAAGCGATCGTTGGGCCTTATGAGCTGCAAGATTTCAATCTCTATTGGCTGACGCGCTATGGCTTGAAGCCAAGCAAAATCCTCTTCCTCGCTTGGAGCGCATGGCGCGACACCTACGACTACGCAACGCTAAAGAAGTGGCTCGAACTGTTCCTCAAACGCTTTTTCGCAAATCAGTACAAGCGCTCCGCCGTGCCGAACGGTCCGAAGATCGTCTCAGGCGGCGCGCTTAGCCCGCGCGGCGATTGGCGCATGCCGAGTGACGCGTCGGCTGCTACTTGGCTGAGCGAACTGGCGGCCAACACACCTGAAGCGCTGGACTAGCGACGCCGCGCTCCCTAAGCCCACGCAATGACGCGCCCTGCTCTCGATGATCTGATCGCCCTCGCGCTCGCTGCGGGTCGCGAGATCATGGCTGTGCGCGCGGAAGGCTTCGACGCGAAGACCAAGGGCGACGGCTCGATTGTCACCATCGCCGATCAACGCGCTGAACATGTGATCGAAGAAGGCTTGGCCAAGCTCGCGCCGGGTGTGCCGATGCTGGGCGAGGAAGCGACGGCGGCCGGGCGCATTCCAGAATGCGGCGCGCGGTTCTATTGCGTCGATCCGCTCGACGGCACGCGCGGCTTCGCCAAAGGCGGCGATGAGTTCACCGTGAACATCGCGCTCGTCGAGAACGGTCAACCGATCGTCGGCGTCGTCTATGCTCCGGCGACGGGTGAACTTTACGCCGGAGAGCCGGGCCGCGCCGTGCGCGCGCACTACGATCCGCAAACACTCGCAGTGACGCAAGGGCCAACGCCAATCAGCACGCAGCGCGCCATGCCTACGCATTGGCGCATGGTTGGTTCGGACTTCTCAGGCCGCAACGAACGCACGCAAAAGTTCAAAGACACACTGCAAGCGCAGATCACGCACGCGAGCTCTTCGATCAAGTTCTGCCGTGTGGCCGAAGGCGCCGCCGACCTCTATCCTCGCTTCGGCGATGTCAGCGAATGGGACGCGGCGGCTGGACACGCCGTGTTGCGCGCCGCCGGCGGCGACATCATGCGGCTGGATGGATCGAGCGTCCGATACGGCGACGTCAAGAACGCCTTTTTGATCCATGGCTTCATCGCTTACGGCAGCGAAGCCGCGAAAGCTGCCGCGCTGAATGCGGCCGCTTAGGCGCTCAAGCGCGCGACAAGGCGCTGCATGAACCGCGCGCCCTCGTCAATTTGACTGCGCTCGATCCACTCGTCGGGCTGGTGTGCTTGTTCAATTGACCCAGGGCCGCAGACAACAGTTGGAATGCCGGCGCGTTGGAAAAGCCCCGCTTCGGCGGCGTACGCCACCGCACGCGTTTCATTGTCGCCGGTAAGCGCACGCGCGAGGGTTTCCGCTTCACTATCGCGCGCAAAGGCGAGACCCGGGGTGCTGGAGCGCCGCGTAACGATCACGCCAGCCTCTGACGCACGCGCTTTCATATCAGCGTCGAGCGCCGCCGCCGCGTCGCGGAAGCGCGCTTCGATAGCGTCCGCTTGCGCCGTCTCGGGGGTGCGCAGATCGAACAGAAAGGAGCATTTGCGCGCGAGAATGTTAGTCGCCGTGCCGCCTTCAACTTTGCCAATGGTCAGGGTTGGCCCGGGCGGATTGAAATACGCGTGCGTGGCGGCGCGGCCTTCGCGCCCAATCTCCGCCACGAGGTCCATGAGCTTCAGCGCTTCCATCACGGCCGAGACACCGGCGTCCGGCAGGCTCGAATGCCCTTCTCTGCCAGTCACCTCGACGATGAAGGAACGAACGCCTTTGTGCGCGGAAACCACCTTCATGCTCGTCGGCTCGCCGACGATGACGGCGGACGGCTTGGGCGCAAAGCCCGCCATGGCCTCGATTAGTGACGGCGCGCCGAGGCAGCCGATCTCTTCGTCATAAGAAAGGGCCAGCATCATCGGCCGCTTCAGCGGCGCGGCAATCGCCGCATCAACATGCGCCAAGGCGAGCGCGATGAAGCTTTTCATATCAGCCACGCCGCGGCCGTAGAGCTTGTCGCCGCGCGTGGTCACCGTCCAGGGATCGGACGTCCAAGGCTGACCATCGACGGGCACAACGTCCGTATGCCCTGACAGCACGACGCCGCCCTCATTCTCCGGGCCAATAAGCGCAAAGAGATTGGCCTTGGTCGCGTCCGCATTGGCGACGCGTCGCGAAGCGATGCCGCGCGCGCGCAGAAAGGTCTCGACCCACTCAATCAGCGCGAGATTGGAATTGCGCGACGTTGTATCGAACGCGACCAGCCGCGCGAGGATTTCAAGCGTGGCGTCGATGCCGCTCATCACTCAGTGCGGCGCTTCGACGACGTGACCACCTGGATTCTGAAACGCGAGCAGCACGATGCGGAATTGCAGCGCCGATGCCGGCGGGATCACCGGCGGTTGGCCTTGCGGGCCGTAACCGAGATCGGACGGAAAGGTGGCCACAACCTCGTCGCCGGGCCGCATCTGTTGGATCGCTTCCGAAAAGCCCGGCACCACTTGGTTCAATGGAAATTGCGCGGGCTGGCCGCGACGGAACGACGAATCGAACACGCTGCCGTTCGGCAACTTGCCCTCGTAGTGCACCAGGACAACCGCTTGCGGGCCCGGGCGCGCGAGCGACTGGTTGGCGCCGCGCGTGCGCCGCTCCAAAAGCAGACCGGACGGAAACGCTTCGACGCCCGGTTGCGCACGCACTTGCGCGAGGAATGCGTCCGAGCCCAGCGCCGCGGTCTGCGCTTCGCGCTGATCTTGGCGTTCGGCGCGTTCAATTTCGCGCATGACGTTGCTGTCGCCTTTGTCGTGATCGCCGCCGCACGCAGCGAGCGCCAACACAGCAGCAGCCAGAATATATCGGATCATGTGTAGACTTTTTCCGTGATGGCGATGGTCCAGGGTTCGGCGGCGCCGGCGGCTTCCCACTCCTTGAAAGCCGCATCGGCGAAGATGGTCTCGCAATAGGCCTGCGCGTCGTCTGGCGTGCTGACCGCATACGTGCGCAAGCGCGTGGCGACGGGTGCGAACATGGCGTCGGCGATTGAGCGTGCGCCAAACAGGAACGGGCCGCGGTCGCCATAGCGCGCGCGCAGACCACTCCAGAGCGCAAACAAGCGTTTCAAATCGGCGCGCGTTTCAGCCGCCCAGTTAGGCTCGCGCTCGAGGCGGCGTCGGATGTTCATCGGCATGTCGCGCCGCACGTTGCCAAAGCCCGCGTGCATTTCGCACGACGCCGCTCGCGCTTCAGCGCGCACCAGTGCGTCTTGGGGCCACAACGATGGTGTCTGTTCAGCGGCCCATTCGGCGATAGCGAGGCTATCGTTGACCACAGTATCGCCGATGTGCAGCACCGGTACGCGGCCGCTTGGCGATACCGCCTTCACGGCTTTGATCTCAGCGCTTCCATAGCCCTCGGCGTCGAGCGGGATAACCCGCTCCTCAAAGGGAATACCGCCCCATTTCAGCGCCAACCAAGGCCGCAGCGACCAGGACGAGTAGTTCTTGTTGCCGACGTGCAGAACGGGCGAAGCCATGCGCGGGCTTGTCCCAGAGCCGCCCTGCGGAATCAAGCCGCGTTCGCCGCTTTCGCGACGCTCCAACGCAGGCTAAGGCTGGTCTCCGAGGGTGGGAGATACGTATGCGCATTTTTGCGGCAATGGCGGTTGTGGGGGCGTGCCTCCTGGGCGCTGTGAGTGTCGAACGCGTCCACGGCGAGACGTTTTCGCAACTGATGCACAGCGCCGCGCATGCGCTGCCGTTTTCTATCAAGCAACGCGATGGCGGCAAACCGTCGGGCGGCCCCGCTCGCGGCGATGACACCTGCCGATGGGCGCACGACAATGAATGCGACGATCCGGACATCGGCACCGGCGCCTGCCGGCAAGGCACGGACTATTCCGATTGCCGCGCGCTGCACGAAGGCGAAAACGACAGCTGCCGCTGGGCTCGCGACGGCGAGTGCGACGAGCCGAACTTCGGCACCGGCGCTTGCACGCAGGGCACCGACCGCACCGATTGCGGCACCATCTCGTGGATGCGCAACCAAACCGACGCGTGCGCCACCTCGTTCAACGGCATTTGCGAAGAGCCGGGTCACGGCAACGGCTCATGCGCGGCGCGCACCGATCGCACCGATTGCCATGGCCGCGACCGGCCACTGACGATCCATGATCACTTCTTCGGTCATGACGACCGCGTACGCGTCAACACGCAACAGACCCCGTGGCGTTTCATCGGCCGCTTCACCAACTCGCAAGGTGAGTCCTGCACGGCGACCCTGATCGCGCGCAATGTCATCGTCACCGCCGCGCATTGCATCAATGGCGACAACGGCGTCACCGCCGAAGGCGTGTTTACGGCGTCGAACGGCGGCACGGCACACACCGTCGCCTACGCGCTAAACCCGCGCTACGACTATCACCGCTTCACCACCACGGACGAAATCGACGGCATGGATTGGGCGCTGCTGCGCATCGACAATCCGTTGGGTGAGCGCGTCGGCTTTGCGGGCGTCCGCAGCATTACCGGCAACGGCCTGGCGCAAGCGCATGCGACCAACCTGTTGCAGGCGGGTTTTGCCTGGGACACCGGCGACACCATGGCGGCCAACATCAATTGCCACATCGTGCGGCTCTACAATGACGACACGTTCGCGCATGAGTGCGACACCACGCGTGGCGATTCCGGCTCGGCGTTTCTGGTGCGCGATGGCGACGGGTATTCAGTGATCGGCGTGGACTCGAACTTCCGCGCCAATCCGGATGGGCCGTCGCTTTACATTGCGGTGAGTGCTTCGGGCTTCGAACGCTTCGTGCCGGATTTTGTAGCGGGACGAACGGGCGCTCCGGTTGGCGGCAGCAACAAGCCGAAGTAGGCGCGAAGTTTGCTCGCCTGATGGGCGAAAGCCCGAAGCGAGCAAATTGTGCGTCTCGAAACGATACACCCTAAGGAATTGGGGCCGGCAGAGATCGGCCAATGGCGCGCGCATCAAAGCGCGCGGCCAGCGCTGCAAAGCCCTTATTTGACGCCGGAATGGGCGCAGATTGTGGGTGCGGCACGCGCCGATGCGCGTGTATGCGTGATCGATGGCGGGCGCGGTTTCTTCGGCGCGCAACGTTTGTCCCGGTTTGCGGCGATGGGTTTGGGCGCGCCGGTCACGGACTATCAGGGAGTCGTGGGCGAAACCGATCTTAACGTCGAGCCCGCCCTGCTCTGCCGCGCGCTGAAGGTCGGCCGCATTGATTTGACGCACGTGCCGGAAGGCGCAGCGCCGTTGAAGGCGAGCGGCGCCGACGGCTCGTGGATCGCCGAGACCCACAGCGGACGCGACCTCTACGAAGCCGGCTTAAAATTGCGCCGCGGTGAGTTCGTGCGGCAGGCAGATAAGAAAGCCCGTAAGTTTGCACGCGAACGCGGGGCCCCAGAGTTTCGCGTGGCTTCGCCGAACGTGGAAGATTTCGTGACGCTGATCGGCTGGAAGAACGAGCAGCTCGCGTGCACCAATCAGCCGGAAATTTGGGCCACGCCTTGGGTGCGCCAGGTTCTCGATGCGTGCTTCGCCGCGCGCGATGGGCACTTCGCCGGGCAGCTCTTCACGATGCACATCGATGAGCGTCTGATCGGCGCAGCATTCGGTCTGCGTAGCGGCCGCGTGCTTCACGTCTGGCTGATCGCGCACGACAGCGAATTCGACTCGTATTCTCCGGGCGTGCAGCTGGCGCGGTGGTTGATTGGCTGGGCTGGCGATCATGGCGTCGCCGAAGTCGATTTCGGCCCGGGCGACTATCAGTTCAAACGTCAGCTCTCGACCACGCAGCGCATGCTGCATCGTGGCGTCATCTCAGGCGCCACGTTTTCCGGCGTCATCCGCCGCGCAGAGCATGCACTCCGCGCGCAACTTGAACGCGCCCCTCACGCGGCGCTCGCAGCGCTTCCCGGCAAAGCCATGCGCCGGATTGATCTGATGCGGGCGCTGGCTTCCTAACAGGTCACGAAATCCAGGTTCCACTACGGCATCCGCCTATGCTATCTCAGCCGCGAGGGATGGCGGGCGACGCGAAGCGTACGCCCCATGGAGGGTACGAATGCGTCGAGCTTTCAATGCATTGGCAGTTGCAGTCTTGGCCTGCGCCGGCTTTGTCGCCGAAGCGCACGCGACGCCGCAAGCCGCAGCCAGCACCACGCCGCAAGTGCCGCGCTGCACGCGCAACTTGGGCAGCATTTCGATCCGCAACGGCGACACCGCCGGGTGGACGCAATATCGCCTGCAACCGCCTGCCGGGCTGTTGCGCGTCGTGATCCAACAATCTGGCTGCTTCACCGTCGTCGAACGCGGCGCTGGCCTTGATGCGGCGATGCAGGAACGCGAACTCGCCGGCGGCGGTCAATTGCAGCACGGTTCGAACGTCGGCGCCGGTCAAATCCGCGCTGCTGACTATGTGCTGCTCGCGGACGTCATCGCGCAGGACAACAATTCGAGCGGCGGCGGCGTAGGCGCGGCTGTCGGCGGCATGCTGGGCGGCAGCTTCGGCGCCGCGATCGGCGGCATGGGCGTGCGTAGCCAAACGGCGCAAACGACTCTGGCGCTCACCAACGTCCGCACCACTGAATCGCTTTCGGCTGAAGGCAACGCGCAAAACCGCAACTTCACCTGGGGCGGCGTTGGCTTCCTCGGTGGCGGCGGCGTCGGCCTTGGCGGCTACACCGATACGGAAATCGGCCGTGTCGTCACCGTCGCGTTCATCGACGCCTACACGCAACTGATCAGCCAACTCGGCGTGCTCGACACTGGCGGCTCTGCTGCTCAAGCCGCGCCGACGCAAAGCTATCGCCTGACGCAAGGCGCGCCGCTGCGCTCAGGTCCTGGCACGGGCTCGACGCTGCGCAATCTGCGTTCGGGTTCAGTTGTGTATCCGACGGGCGAACGCCAAGGCATGTGGTGGCACGTGCACGACGAGAACGACAACGATGGCTGGGTGAACAACGACTTCCTCGAACCCAACCGCTGAGCGTCTCAATACTAGGCTTCTGAAGGGCCGCGCATCGCAAGGTGCGCGGCTTTTCTATTCCGCGGCGACGACCATTGCCGGTTCGGGATCGTGCTCCGCCACGAAATGTCCCGGCGCGACTTCAAGCCATTGCGGGCGATATTGCACGGCGTCTGGATCGTCGATGATACGGGACTTGAGGAAGCGCAGGCTGGCGCGCGTATCGAGCGGGCTGGGCAGATCACCGACCAAACGCACACGCGGAGCACCGCGCGATGCAAGCGGATCAGGCGTCGGCGCCGCAGCAAGCAGCGCGCGCGTGTAGGGATGGCGCGGATCACTGAGCAGGCTTTCCGCCGGCCCGTACTCAACGGCGCGCCCTAGATAGAGCACAAGCACATTGTGGCTGATCTCACGCACCACAGCGAGGTCGTGGCTGATGAACAGCATCGAGGTGTGAAACTCGCGCTGCAGATCGATCAGCAACGCCATGATCTGCGCCTGGATGGACACGTCGAGCGCCGACACCGCTTCGTCGCAGACGACGAGCTTCGGCTTCAGGATCATCGCGCGCGCAACGCCTACGCGCTGATTCTGACCGCCGGAAAGTTCGTGCGGATAGCGGTTGAGCAAATCTGGATCGAGACCGACCTGCAGCATGATTGCTTTCACGCGCTCTTCGCGCTGCGCTCGCGTCAACAATGGCTCGAACGCCAACAACGGCTCGGCGATCGTCGCGCTCAGCGTCATGCGCGGATCGAGGCTGGCGAGCGGATCCTGGAAAACGATTTGCAAATCTTCGCGCGCTTTGCGGATAGCTTCTTGTTCGCTCGGCAACAGATTGCGACCCAGAAAACTCACCGCGCCCGCCGTCCGGGGCATCAGCTGCACGATGGCGCGCGCCAGCGTCGACTTGCCGCTGCCGGATTCGCCGACGATGCCCAGCGTCTCCCCTGCTTGCACTTTGAAGCTTATGCCATCAACCGCGCGGAGCTGTTTGGTCTTCGGAAACACACCGCCGCCGATCTTGATCGGAAAATGCACGCGCACATCGTCAATCTCGAGAATCGGCGCACCGGAATCGGCTGGCGCCAGCGTGTGCGCACGCGCGCCATCGATGCGCGGCACGGCGTCGAGCAGCATGCGTGTGTAGTCGGCCGTGGGCGCCTTGTAGATTTGCTCAACCTCGCCTGCTTCGACGATCTCGCCGCGGCGCATCACGATTACGCGCTGCGCCATGCGCGCAATGACGCCCATGTCGTGGGTTACGAGCGCGATGGCGGCTTGCGTGTCCTTGCGCAGGTCTTCGATCAAATCGAGCACCTGCGCCTGAACGGTCGCGTCCAGCGCTGTCGTCGGCTCGTCGGCGATCAGCAATTCAGGCTCGGCCATCATTGCCATGGCGATCATCACGCGCTGGCGCATGCCGCCTGAGAGCTCATGCGGGTATTGCGACAGCCGACGCGCCGCTTCGGGAATGCGCACGCGTTCCAGCCATTCGATCGCACGCTCCTGCGCCGGCGCGCCGCGCACATGAAAATGATGCGCCAGAACTTCGCTCATCTGGGCGCCGATCGTCATGTGCGGCGTGAGCGCCGTCAGCGGATCCTGAAACACAAAGGCGACGTGGCGGCCACGAAAACCATCGAGCTCCGAACGCGTCATGCCGAGCACTTCGCGGCCCTGGAACTTCACCGAGCCGGAAACTTGCGCGTTGTCGCTGGAGAGCCCGAAAGCGGCGAGGAAGGTTTGGCTCTTGCCCGAACCGCTCTCGCCAACAATGCCCAGGCACTCGCCTTTCTCGATCGACAGCGAGACATTTCTTACCGCCTCGACGTCGCCGTCCGGCGTATCGAAGGTCACGGCAAGCTTGGAGATATCCAGAACAGTTTCGGCCATGGCGGCGAGACTAGCTGTGAGTCGTTTCCAGTCCACAAAGGCCCTGACGCGGCGGGAGCCGAAGCGCTTCGACAAATGGCGTGCGTACCGCTATCGAAACGTCACGGAGCGCACGCCATGGCCCAGATGAACTACCTCACCCAATGCACCTTCGATTTCGGTGCGCTATCGCAACTACCGAAGATCCTGAAGGGTCTCGGTGTTTCGCGGCCGTTTGTAGTGACGGATCCGGGGCTAAAGGCAAACGGCCTCTTGGATCGGCTGTTGGGCGCGCTTGGAGAGGCGCCAGCCGGCGTGTTTTCGGACACCCCCGCCAATCCCACCGAAGCGGCAGCGGCGAAAGCGGCTGATGCTTACCGCGCCTCAGAAGCCAACGGCATCATCGCGCTCGGCGGCGGCTCGTCCATGGACTTGGCCAAGGGCATGGGCCTCATGGTCTCGCACGAGGGCCCATTCGAACGCCTCGGCGCAACGCAGCGCGGAACGCGCTTCATTACCGCGATCCCGCCATTGGTGGCAGTGCCGACGACGGCGGGCACCGGCAGCGAAGTGTCAGTGGGCGCGATCCTCATTCTCGACAACGGACGCAAGGAGACGTTTATCTCCGCGCATCTCATTCCCAAGGCAGCCGTCTGCGATCCTGAACTCACCTTGGGACTGCCGCCGCTGCTGACAGCGGCGACTGGCATGGATGCCATGACCCATTGCATCGAAGCTGTGCTCTCCCCCGTCGTGCATCCGCCTGCGGAAGCGATCGGGCTCGATGGAGTCGAGCGCCTCGGCGAAAACATTGAGCGCGCTGTCAGCAATGGCGGCGATCGCGATGCGCGCTGGCAGATGATGATGGGTTCGTTCCAGGGCGCTCTGGCATTCGTGAAAGGTCTGGGCGCGGTGCATGGGTTGTCGCACGCGCTGGGACGCATCCATGAACTCAAGTTACATCACGGCACGCTGAACGCGGTGATCTTGCCACACTCGTTGGCGATGATCGGCGATGCGGCGCCGGAGAAGTTTGCGCGCCTACGGCGGGCGTTCGGTTTGCCGGAGGGCGCCGATCTCGCGGAAGCGGTGGCCGATCTCAACGCACGCATCGGCTTGCCGCCCTCGCTTTCAGCGATCGGCGTTACCGAAGCGCATTGGACAGACGACACGCGCAACTACGCGCTGAGCGATATCGCCACCGGCTCCAACGCGGTGCCGTTTGATGGCGCCAAATACGATGGACTGTTCCGCCGCTCGCTTTAGCGCGGCGCGTATCGCGCCAGTCCGGTGTGCAAATCTAGCGAGCCGCGGCGGCCGCGAATCCACAGCAGGCTCAGCAACACGCCGGCCGTCATCCAGACGGTGCAGACAAGACCGCCCTCCGGACCGTACGCACCGCCCGTCCAGAGTTCAGGGCCGTGCTCGGTGATGGAAAGCAAATGCGTTGATGGGTGCGTGCCGCTCACTGCGAAGCCGTAAACCGGGCCTTCGAAGAAATTCCACGCGATGTGAATGCCGATCGGGACCGCCAGCTCTCCTGTAAGCAAGAACGGGATCGCGAACATGAGCCCTGAAAGGACGAGATTCAGCGTTGCGATGCTTGTCGTGTTTGCGCCGCCGGCGAGTTCGTTGACGAAGTGGATCGCGCCAAAAACCGCCGATGAGATCAGCGTGGCCAACAGGATCGCGCGGCGCGCGCCCAGTCCGGACAAACCCTCCGACAAATTGCGCAATTGGTAGCCGCGGAAGCCCAGCTCTTCGTTGATGCCGATGGCGCACATGGCGATGAGTTTCACTGTAAAGGCCAACGCGATCGGCGCGCCCATATTGGTGGCCGCCTCGTTCTTGACCGTGATCCATCCTGCCGCGTTCATCGCCAGGCACACGCCAGACAACATCAGCGCGCCGACGCCCAATCCGAAACCCAGATCGACCCACCACTCGCGGCGCATGTGAAAGCCAAAGTCGGCAAACTTGCGCTTGTCGATGAAGCGCGCCATCGCCGCCGAGAATGCGAGCCCGCCGAAGAGATACACAAGCGCTGCAACGAGTGGCGCGAGCGCTGGATTGTGGACATTCGAGGCGATGCCGGCCGACAGCATGAGCACTGCGAAAAACGCGATGATCTGAATCAGCAAACGCCAGCCGGCACGCAGGCGCTTTTCTTGACCATTAACCAAGACGTGCAGAAGCCCGCGCACAACGGCGTCAAAATGCGGTCGCGGTGCGTCGGCGATCGAGATCTGCATCCCCGCACTATGCGGGCGCCGCCGTTAAGGAATCTTAGCGAGGAAGTCCAAAAGAGCGTCCCAAGCTGCAGGCTCATCCAGCGTCGGCGCATGCCCGACGTTCTCAACTTCAACTGCGTCGAGATCTGATTTCAGTGAACGCATCAGTGTCGCGATGTCAGCAGTGGTGATGTCGGAAATCGCGCCTCGTACCGAAAGCATCGGCTTCTGCGCCAGGGTTTGAAACAGCGGCGTCATGTCCGGCGGTGGTGCGCCCGGATCGAGATCGGCAAATGCGAGCGCGATGTGCGGGTCGTAGTCCAGTTCCACGCGGCCATCGTCCAACTCGTGACAGGTCCGATGCGCGTGAGCCATCCAGAATGCATCATCGCTGGCGCGATCCGGGTAGGCGCCGCCCACGATCTCACGCGCGGCGTCGGCGGCCGCTTTCCAATCGGCCATCGGCACGACGTGTCCAACGTAACCTGCGATGCGCGAGAGGCCCTCGGCGGACAATTTCGGCCCGACGTCGTTCAACACAGAAGCCGCGATGCGATCTGGCGTCGTTGCAGCCATCACCATGGTGATGATGCCGCCCATCGACGTGCCGATGAACACTGCTTGCGGGATGCCCAGCGTGTCCATCAACTTGACGACGTCCTGCGCATAAACGGCAGGCACGTAATGCGCTGGATCGGGATCGTTAGCGCTCTTGCCGCGGCCACGCATATCCGGCGCGACGACGCGACGGCCAAGGGCTGCGATCCGCGGCGCGATCACTTCGAAGTCGCGCGAATTGCGTGTCAGCCCGTGCAGGCAGATCACCGGCAAGCCGGTCACCGGCGCCAGCGCTGGATAGTCGCGCGCGTACAGCGCCAGGCCGTCGACCGTGGCGATCACGCGCTCTTCAAAGCCGCCAATCTGCACGTTGCCGCCAGCATCCATGGGTCGTCTCCTAGTGCGCTGCCCGCGCGAGCGGCGCAGTCTCAATCTCGGCGTACGCCACGCCGCGCATCGACCGCAAGCGTTGAAGCCATCGTTGTTCGAGCACGTGGCGCTCACTCGCAGTGACGAAGTCGCATGAACGCAAGACGATCTCGGCGTTGCCGGCGAAGCCTGCAAAACAAAGACCGCCCAGGTCAATCTGACGCTCGAGTTGCGTTGCGATAACCCGTTCTGCAGATGCATCTCCCGCGCGCGCCGCGCGCGCGATCGGGCCCTGCCCTTGGAACCTCACGCGAAAGCTCATCGCGACAGCCTCTTCGCGACCCGAGGGCGCGGCGGCGGCGGCGCGATGCGCGCGCGGCGCCTCGCCGGCCATGAGTGCGATCGCCAGCGCGCCAGCCATTGCGGCGGCGCTGACGGTCATTCCCCATGTCCGCAGAGCATTGACGTCCATTGGGCCAGACTAGCGCAGGGCTTACTTTTAGCCGATGCTGAACGTTAGCTTGGCGATCATTCGCAACACACGATGAGTATTTTCCCCTTAGCGGCGAACTTGGCGGCGGCTCGCGACCCCGACGCGCCCCTCGTCCGCACAGAGGACGAAGCGACTTCGCGCGCCGGTGGGCCGGTATTCCTCGCCGTCGAAGAATTGCCCGAGGTGTTCGAGACGCCCGAAGCCGCCGAAGCCGCGGTGCCGGAGCTGTACGGCACGGGCCGGTACGAATTGATTTGGCGCGATGGCTGGCGGGTGACGATGCGCTATTGGCGACCGGCGCCGCCGGCGCCAGTGGCGCGCACGGGTGAAGCCGCGATCAAGAAACCGCTCGGCCACGCGCGTACGCCCGAGGAAGCGCGCGCGCTTTTGGAGACGCCGGCAGAGCTAACGCGCGAAGTGCTGCCGAAGCTCTATCTCGATCGCAAACAGCTGATGAAACGCTGGAGCAAACTGGTTCAGAGCGGCTTGGCGGAAATCGTCGAGCGCGAAGGCAAGTTCGCTGTCGCCATCAGTTACTGGCGACCCATGCACGCGCCCGGCATCGCCGCGCCACTTTCGCCCGTCGAACGTATCGAACTGGCCGAACGGGTCGCCGCGCCGTTGCAGCCGGAGGTGCCGCAACAGGATCTCGACATCGGCCTCTTCGAAAACCCCGCGCCGGAAAATCCAAACGTCGTGCTCGTCACCGATGAGGGCGACGGACGCTTTCGCGGAGAGTGATCAGCGCGCCATCAACGCTTGCACTACTGCCCAGAGCGCGCCGAACAACAAAATCAACGTCGCCAAAGCCTGAATGATGTAGCCAATGCCGCGCGAACGTGGATCGCGCGTGTACAGGATCATGTAAAGAATGCGCCCCACGATCCAGACGGCCCCGATGCCGGCGGCGAGTTGATCGGTGTGGCTGAAAGCGAACAGCCACAACGACGGCAAGAAGATCGGCAACCATTCGAGCGTATTAATCTGCACGCGCAACGCGCGCTCAAATTGCGGATGACCTGAAACTGCTGGCGCCTCCACTTTGAAGCGGCCGCGTGCACGGCCCACGCTGATGCCCATGAACAAATAGACCAGCAACGCGATGAGCGTGACCAGCGTGGTCCAGAGAAATTCGTGCATGCGAGCCCTCCCCTATAGAGCTGTAAGCATGTGGCACACACGGCGCAGAGCTTCCACCAAAACGGCAGCAGCCGGCGCGGATGTGGACGCGCCGG
>Ga0209023_10002849_pt1 | contig 21132 bp, 17 predicted proteins | sample LakOneMetagenome_FD_187468 | JGI IMG/M metagenome (GOLD analysis project Ga0209023, IMG submission 187468) | Freshwater and sediment microbial communities from Lake Erie, Canada (SPAdes) (version 2) | ecosystem: Environmental > Aquatic > Freshwater > Lentic | place: Lake Erie, Canada...
GTGCCTGTCTGACCCTGTCTGACCCTGCCGCGGTGACCTGACCCCGTCGGGGCTCCAAGCGACGGCCGTCCCGCTGTAAGCCTGCTCGCCCGGGGCTTGACCCACGCGCGCACTGCGGGGCGCCCTGCGCGGCACTCCTGCGCGGCTGCGCATTTGCCGTTTACCGCGCCGCGATCCTTGGTTTATGCTGGGCCGACCTTCACCCCGCACCCACCCCAGCACTTCATGGCTGCCCACGTCCCCACCATGCTGGCAATGATCATTGTCAGCTCGCTCATGATGGCGGCCGCCATGGCCGTGGTGGGCTGGGGCCGGCGGCGCGACGGCCTGGCGCGGTGGGCCGGGGCGCTGCTGGTCAATGCCATCGGGCACAGCCTCATCATGCTGCGCGGCGTGGCGCCCGACTTCGTGTCGGTGGTGCTGGGCAACCTGCTGCTGTCGAGCGTGTTCGTCGGCATGATCGCGGCGATCTACCAGTTTCAGGGCCGTCCGGTGCACTGGCTGCTGTTGCTGGCACCGCCCGCGCTGGTCACGGGCGTGGTGACGGTCTTCATCGACAACTTTTCGGCACGCGTGAGCTTTGTGAGCCTGGTGATCGGCCTGCAGGCCGTGTGGACGCTGCTCACCGCGCTGGAGCGCCGCCACGCCACGGTGGGGCGCGGGCAGTGGCTGCTGGTGGCAGGGCTGGGCGTCGAGGCTGCCGTGCTCGGCGGCCGCGCGCTGCTGGCGCTCAGCAGCCATTCCACCGCCATGAGCATCCTGCAGGGCAGCGTGCTGCAGACGCTCACCTTCATGGGCACGTTCGCGGTGGTGCTGATCAGCACCATGGGCTTCGTTTTCATGGCGCGCGACCGGGCCGATGAAAACAACCGCATCATGGCCGCGGTCGACCCGCTCACCGGCGTGGCCAACCGCCGCTCGCTCATCGCCGCGCTCGACCGCGATGCCTCGCGCGCCGTGCGCACTCGCGAGTCCATCGCACTCATGATGGTGGACATCGACCACTTCAAGCGGGTGAACGACCGTTACGGCCACCCCGCCGGCGACCAGGTGCTGTGCCATGTGGTCAACGTGCTGCGGGCCCGCGTGCGCGCGCAGGACCTGGTGGGCCGTTACGGCGGCGAAGAGTTCATGGTGCTGCTGCCCGACACCACCCTGCTGGGCGCCGAGCAGCTGGCGCGCGAGCTTTGCCGCGAGGTGGCGGACTCGCGCTGCCGCATCCGCGCGGCCGACGGCACCGAGGCCAGTGAGGGAGTCAGCATCGCCGTCACCGTGAGCATCGGCGTGTTCGGCGGGCGGCTCGAGCCCGGCGACAGCTGGGACATGCTGATTGCCGCCGCCGACCGTGCCCTTTACGAGGCCAAGGAAAAAGGGCGCAACCGTGTCGAGGTGGCCACCACCTTGCGCCGCGTGGCAGACCAGAGCGCGCAGCGCGGCCCGGACACCCACCCCGCGTCGATGTACTGACGCAGCCTGCAGAGCGCAGGGCCATGCGCAGCGGGCCGTGGCGCGCGCGCAGGTGTTGTGTTGGAATGGCGGTTTGGTCCACGAGACCGACCCACACACGCACCAGGAGAGCCGCCCCATGAATGCCCGCATTCCCGCCCACGCCCTGCAACCCGACCTGGCCCTGGAACGTGTCAGCCAGGCGTGGGACAACGACATCGTTCGCCAGCTGACCGACTACATCGCCATCCCCGCCAAGTCGCCGATGTTCTCGCCCGACTGGGCCGAGCAGGGCCTGCTCGACACCGTGGTGCGCAACGCTGCTGCGTGGGTCGAATCGCAGAAAGTCGCAGGCCTCACGCTCGAGATCGTGCGTCTGGAAGGCCGCACCCCCGTGCTGTTCTTCGAGATCGAATCCACGCAGGCGGGCTCTACCGACACCGTGCTCATGTACGGGCACCTGGACAAGCAGCCTGAGTTCAGCGGCTGGCGCAACGACCTGGGCCCCTGGACGCCCAAGTACGAAGACGGCAAGCTCTACGGCCGCGGCGGCGCGGACGACGGCTACGCGGTGTACGCCAGCGTGGCCGCCGTGCAGGAATTGAAGCGCCAGAACGTGCCCCACCCCCGCATCGTGGGCCTGATCGAAACCTGCGAGGAAAGCGGCTCGCGCGACCTGCTGCCCTACATCGATGCGCTCAAGTCCCGCATGGGCAACGTGGCGCTGGTGGTGTGCCTGGACTCGGGTGCGGGCAACTACGACCAGCTGTGGCTCACCACCAGCCTGCGCGGCATGGCCACCGGCACGCTCAAGGTCGAGATCCTGACCGAAGGCATCCACTCCGGCGACGCCTCGGGCCTGGTGCCCTCGTCGTTCCGCATCATGCGGCAGGTGCTCGACCGGCTGGAAGACAGCGCCACCGGCCGCCTGCTGCCGCACAGCTTTCACTGCGAGGTGCCTGCCGACCGCCTGGCCCAGGCCCGCGCCACGGCCGCCATCCTGGGCGAAGAGGTGTACAAGCGCTTCCCCTGGGCGCACTACGACTGCGGCGGCGCCACCACCTTCGCGCTGCCCACCACCACCGACCCGTTGCAGGCATTGCTCAAGCGCACCTGGGAGCCCACGCTCAGCGTGACCGGCGCCGAAGGCTTCCCTGCCCTGCAGGACGCCGGCAACGTGCTGCGCCCGTACACCGCGTTCAAGCTCAGCCTGCGCCTGCCGCCCCTGGTCAATGCCGGCCAGGCCGTGCAGGAGCTCAAAGCGCTGCTCGAAGACAACGCGCCCTACCAGGCCAAGGTCACCTTCCAGGGCACCAGCGGCGCCACCGGCTGGAACGCGCCCAGCGCCACGCCGTGGTTCGAGCAGGCACTCAACGACGCATCGCAGGCCCACTTCGGCGCGCCCTGCGGGCACATCGGCCAGGGCGGCACCATCCCGCTCATGAACATGCTCAGCGAAGGCTTCCCCACCGCGCAGATGATGGTCTGTGGCGTGCTGGGCCCCAAGAGCAACGCGCACGGCCCCAACGAGTTCTTGCACGTGCCCTACGCCAAGAAGCTCACCGCCGCCGTGGCGCAGGTGATCGCGGCATTGCCGGTGGCAACGGCCTGATACCGGCCCACCAGCGCGCCTTTAACCCCACAAACCCCCGTTCACGCCGAGCCTGCCGAAGCTCCGCGCAGGCCTCGGTGTGGACTGACGGGTGGGCAGGATGATGCGGTGCCCATCCCTGTGCGCCGCGGCGCCCGGCCCGCGCCCCTACCCTGCTCCTGCCAGCATTCATTGCTGCCTCATTGCTCCCTAACCGCTCCCTTACCGCTCCCTTACCGCTCCCTCATCGCTCCCTCATCGCTCCCTCATCGCTCCCTCATCGCTCCCCTATGTCCGAAACCGCCATCTCGACCTTGCGCACCTTCACCGCCGCCGACGGAGAGAACCTGGCCATGCAGGACTGGGCCCTGGCACCCGGTGAGCCCTGCCGCGGCACCGTGCTGCTGGTGCACGGCCTGGGCGAGCACGTGGGCCGCTATGACCCCCTGGCCCAACGGCTCAACAGCTGGGGCTTTGCGGTGCGCGGCTACGACCAGTACGGCCACGGCGAGTCGGGCGGGCCGCGGGGCGGGCTGACCAGCGACATGCGCCTGCTGGCCGATCTGGCCGACATGGTGGACGCCACCCGCGCCCGCATGCCGGCAGGCCAGCCGCTGGTGCTGCTGGGCCACAGCATGGGCGGGCTGGTGGCGGCGCGTTTCGTGTCGCTGAACCTGCGGCCGGTGGATGCGCTGGTGCTGTCGTCCCCCGCGCTGGACGCAGGGCTCGGCCCCGTGCAGAAGCTGCTGCTGGCCACGCTGCCGCGCCTGGCGCCCAACCTGCGCGTCGGCAACGGGCTCGATGCGCAGTACCTCTCGCACGACCCGGCCGTGGTCGCCGCCTACCTGGCAGACCCGCTGTGCCACGACCGCATCAGCGCACGCCTGGCGCGCTTCATCGCCCAAGGCGGCCCGGCCACCGTGGCCTGCGCGGCGCAGTGGGCTGTGCCCACGCTGCTGATCTGGGCCGGCGCGGACAAGCTTGTCAACCCCGCCGGCAGCCGCGCCTTTGCGGCCGCGGCACCCGCGGCCGTGGTGCAGTCGCACTGCTTCAAGCCGCTGTACCACGAGCTGTTCAATGAATGCCCCGAGTTGGCCGAGCCGGTGTTCGAGCGGCTGCAGCGGTGGCTGGTGGGACGCTTTCCGGCGGCAGCTTAGGGCCAGCGCGGAATTCGATCACCCGGTGATCACCCGGCGCCCACCTGGTGTGGCCACGCTGCAGAGCGCGCGCCAGCACTACCCGTGCGCGCTGCCCTGCACGCGGCGGAGCCGGTGCCAGGCCACCGTGCCGTAGACCCCTGCCGCATAGAGACACACCAGCACGCCCGCCACGAACAACCCGCCGGTGAGGCAGGCGTCCAAGCTGTCCACGACATCGGCCCAGGCCACGCCGCCATCGTCGTCCTGAAGCAAGAGGTCGTTCCACACCCAGAGCGTCTTGGCCACCAGGAAGTAGGTCAGCATGAGTGCGGCAGCTACGCGGCTGCGCCAGTAGAGGCCGGCGGTCAGGCCCGCCGAAATCAGCACGTCGAGCAGCATGGGCCAGGTGAAGTCCACCTCGTTGGTGCCCATCGCAGCGCCTGCGGTGACGGCGCTGGTGAGCACAGTGGTCAGCAGCCCGGTGGCCGCCGCCGCATGGATGCAGCGCTGCGCCCTTCGCAAGGCCGGTGATGCTGGCGCTGGCTGCGGGGGCTGCTGTGGCGGTGGGTGGGAGGTTGCCGGCGCGGGCAGGTCAAAACCACCCGTTGTCATTCAGAACAACCTTCTTGTAGTAGTCGCGGTTGGCCATCGCGCCGTACACCCCTGCCCAGGCGCCGCCGAAGTGCACGCCACTCAGCATGTCATCGAGCCCGGCCAGCGTGGCAATCAAGGCCAGCAGCAGCAGGCCGACAAAGGTCATTACCCAATAGACCAGTCCCCGCTTCCACATGCCCTTGGAGATGTAGTAGAAGATGCCGAAGATGGCCGCCCAGCCGTTGAACGTGCAGTTCATCCGCTCGAAGAAACTCAGTTCCTTGAACTTGGTCATCTTCAGGCCACCTGCGCGCTCCATCTGAGCAAAGCGCTTTTTCCAGGTCTCCGACAACTCCACCGTGTCGGTGGCATGGGCTGGGGCTGCGGGGTCGAAAGACGGCGTGCCGGTGTGGTCGGCGTTGGGTTGGCTCATGCTGGAATTCCCTCTCGTTGGTGTTGTGACGCGACGCGCCTGCGCAGTCGCAGGCACAGCGGCACAAGATGCTAAGCGCACCACCTTGGGGAGGGCTGTGAGAACTTCTCTGAGCTGTGAAGAAAGGTAACCGGGCGCACTGGCAAACATCAGCGCGCACCGGCCTACATGCCCAGGAACCCCACAGCGCTGGTCCAGCCAGCGCTACATGCTTCTATTTTTGTAGCAAACCGCCCAGCATGCCGAACAGGTCGTTGGAATTGCCAAACCCCGCCTGCGGTGCCTGGCCTTGGGGGCTCAGATGGTCCACCAGCCCCGGCAGCACCTGGGCCAGTTGACCCGCGGCAGCGCCGGAGCCCACACCCAGCTGCGCCGCAATCTGCGACAGCGGGCCGCTGCCCAGCACCTGCGACAGCTGCTCGCCTGAGATCGCCTGGTTGGGGCCGGAGCCCAGCCACGACGCAATCACATTGCCCAGCCCCGCTTGCTGAAACTTGGCCATCAGCCCCGGCAGTCCGCCCACCGGGCCATCGTTGCTGATGAGGGACATCACCGCCTGGATGAGCTGCGGGTTCTGCGCCGCCAGGCTGATCAGCCCACCCAGTCCACCGGCTGCACCGCCGTGGCTGGCAGCGTTGGCGCCGCCCTGCGACGCGTTGTTGATGACGGCACCCAAAACGGAATCGAGCAAGCCCATGGCGATCTCCTGCGCAAGAAAACAAAAGGCAGATGTTACGCAGTCGGCCGGACGCCCTGTGTCAACAAAGGTGAATTCAGCGCTCCATGGCCCTGCATTGCTGGCTGCGCCGCGCCCTGGCTTCGACAGGCTCAGCCCGAACGGATGGGAGGGATCGCCGCTATGTCCCCAACCTGCCGATACTGGCGCGGCCCCAGGCCAGTGCCGCCGCGCAAGGGCCGCCCCGCCGCGCTGGCGGCGTCCCCCCTTGGGGGAAGCGGCGAAGCCGCTCAGGGGGCTACTTTCTCTGCCGCTTTTCCAGCAGCGGTTCGCTCACGCCCTGCACACCCACCAGGCCCAGCACCGTGACCAGCGAGGTCTGCGCGCCCTTCCAGGCGTCGGTCAAATCGATCCACTCCGACAGCGCATGAAAACCGCCCGTCTTGCCCCCGCCCCCGATCACGATGGCCGGAATACCCAGCGACATCGGCACGTTGGCATCGGTGCTGGCACCGCCCAGCACCGTGGTGCGTCCGAACGCGGTGTTGGCGCGCACGGCGGCCTCCACGATCACCGAATCCGCTGCCGTGCGGCCCCCGGGGCGGTCGCCGATGAGCTTGGTCGATGCGGTGAGCGTGTTCACGCTCCAGCGCGCGTTCTCTTCCGCCACGGCGGCGTCGATGGCCGACAGCACCTGCTTTTCGGTGGCCAGCAGCGGCGCCATCTCGTCGGAGCGGATGTCCACCGCCATGCGCGCATCGGGCGCAATGGTGTTCACCGACGTGCCGCCCCCCACCGTGCCCACGGTGAAGGTCGTCTTGGGTGTAGTGGGCGTGCGGATCTCGGCGATCTTGGCGATCGCGCGGCCCATGCCGTGGATCGCGCTGGGCACTTGGCCGAAGGCCGCATAGCTGTGGCCGCCCGGGCCCTTGAAGGTGACCTCGTGGCGGTGGCTGCCCGTGCCCAGAACCAGCACCGTGCCGTCGGGCGCGGGCTCCAGCGCCACCATGCCGTCAATGTCCAGGTGCTCCTTGAACAAGTGCTTCATGCCGCGCAGGTTGCCCAACTCTTCCTCGCCCACATTGCCCACGAACACCAGGTCGCCCACGGTGGAAATCTTCTGGTCGTTCAGCACCTTGAGCCACGACAGCAGCACGGCCAGGCCGCGCGTGTTGTCCGAGATGCCGGGGGCGTACAGCTTGCCGTCACGCTCCTTGACCTTCACGTCGGTGCCGGCCGGGAACACCGTGTCCAGGTGCGCCGAGATCACCAGCTTGGGGCCGTTGCCCGTGCCCTTGCGGATGCCCACCACGTTGCCTTCGGCGTCGATGGCGGCGCTGGTCAGGCCCAGCACCTTCACGCGCGCGAGGAACGCCTCGGCGCGTTTTTGCTCCTTGAACGGCGGCGCCTCGATCTCGGTCAGCATCTTGAGGTCGTCGGTCGCGCGGTCATGGTCGGCTTTCACCGCGTCGAGCAGCTTCTGGATCTGCGGCGCGGCCATGAGCTGGGTGTAGGCCTTGTCCACGGCCGGGCGCAGCGTGGTGGGCGTGGGCGCCACGGCGCCCTGGGCATGGGCCACGGGGCCGAGCAGCGCGGCAGCGGCCAGGGCCACGGCGCCAGCCAAAGGAGTGAAGCGAAGGGTGCGGGCAGGGTTCTTCATGGTCAGACAAAAGAGGGCGAAGCAAGGGATGCAGACCAGCATGGCTCCATCGATGAAGCCAGTGGCGCAGCACAAAATGCCATGCAATTGTTGGACCGATTCGCACCCGCCGGTTCTGCTTTAATCTGCCGAGCCGGCAGTTTTTCTTACACCTCATCGCATGCGCCACCACATCCCCAGCACCCGCGCCCTGCTCGTCTTCGATGCGGTGGCGCGCCACCACGGCGTGAGCAAGGCCGCCGAAGAGCTGTGCATCACCCACAGCGCCGTCAGCCAGCAGCTGCGCCTGCTCGAAGGGCAGCTGGGCCTGCAGCTGGTGCAGCGCGGCGCGCGGGGCTCCACGCTGACCGACGTGGGCCGCCGCTACCACGCGCAGATCGTGGGCGACCTGCTGCGCCTGCAGAACCACACGCTCGAAGCCATGGCCCAGCGGCCCGACGGCGCGCGGCTGCTGGTGGGCTGCGTGCCTGTGTTCGCCGAGCGCTGGCTGCTGCCGCGCCTGCCCACCTTCCTGGCCGCGCATAAGGGCTGCAGCGTGCACCTTCAGGTCTACCCCACGCAGATCTACATGGCCGAGATCCCGTTCGACGTGGCCGTGCAGTACAACGACGCCGCCTGGCCCGGCGTGCAGCCTGCGCCGCTGATGAGCGAGGTCTGCGTGGCGGTGTGCGCACCCGCATCCCGCCACCGCCGCGCCATGGAGCGTGGCGACTTCCGCGCCGTGCCGCTGCTGCAATTGAGCTCGCGGCTGGGCGCATGGGACGCGTGGTTCGCCCGCGCCGGCATCACGCGCGTGCCCGCGCACAGCCTGGGCGGCCACCGCTTCGATCTGTTCTCCATGCTGGTCGAGGCCGTGCGCGCCGACCTGGGCGTGGGCCTGGTGCCCCGCTACTTCGTGGAGCGCGAGCTGCAGTCGGGCGAGCTGGCGCTGGCCCACCCGCACCACGACAGCGACGCGCGCGGTTACAGCCTGTTCGTGGCGCCCGACCGGCGTGAGGACGCGGCGGTGGATGCCTTCGTGCAGTGGCTCACGGCTGCGGTGCAGAGCCCGAATCAGCACCCGCCCGCATAGCGCGCCGCCGCTGCACCGCCAGCCATGCCAGCGCCATGCCCGTGACCGCAATCGGCACGAGCGAGCCCGCATTGAGCAGCGTCCAGCCTTGCGTGGTGACCAGTACGCCGGATGCGAACGAGCTCATCGCCAGCGTGCCGAACACACAGAAATTGATGGCGGCCTGCGCGCGGTCCTTCTCTTCGGGCCGGTAGGCCGTCATCGACAGCGTGGTGGCGCCGGTGAAGAGAAAATTCCAGCCCACGCCCAGCAGAAACAGCGCAATGCCGAAGTGGTGCAGCTCGATGCCCATCAGCGCCACGGCCACGCAGGCGAAGTTGAGCAGCACGCCCGTGCCCATGATGGGCAGCACGCCCAGGCGCTTGATGAGGTGGCCAGTGAAGAAGCCTGGTGCGAACATGCCGATCACATGCCACTCCAGCACCAGCGCCGAGTCGTTGAAGCCGAAACCGCACACCTGCATCGCCAGCGGCGTGGCGGCCATCAGCAGGTTCATCACGCCATAGCCCAGCGCTGCGCCCAGGATGGCCACCACGAACACCGGCTGGCGCATCAGCTCGGACAGCGGGCGGCCCTGCGCGAGCTGACCCGCGGCGTCGCGCGGCGCAGTGCGGGGCGCGAACCGTATCGCAGCCATGCACAGCATCGACAGCAGCGCCACCCCAATGAGCGCGACATAGGCGCCCGCAAACGGCACGGGAAACAGCGTGCGCGTGGCGCTGGCCAGGTTGGGCCCGGCCACTGCGCCCAGCAGGCCCCCGGCCAGCACCAGCGACACGGCCTTCTCGCGGTAGTCCGGCGCGGTCAGCTCGGCCGCGGCAAAGCGGTACAGGCTGCCGTTGGCGCTGTAGTAGCCGGCCACTACGGTGGCCGCGCACAGCATCCAGAAGTCGGCATGGAAGGCCGCCCACGCGCACAGCCCGCACGACACAACGGCCACGGCCAGCCCGATCTGGAACGACGCCTGCCGCCCCCAGCGCGCCTGCGTACGCGCCACCAGCGGGGTGGACAGCGCCGCACCCACCACATAGCCCATCACGGGTAGTGTGGCCATCCAGCCGAAGGGCGCGAGCTGCAGGCCCACCAGGCCGTTGATGGCGATGAAGACGACGTTGTTGGTCAGGAAAAGGCCCTGGCACAGGGCCAGCAGCCACAGGTTCTTGTTCACGGTGATGGAGGGCAGTGAAGGCGCAGGCCAAGGGGTTGAATGTGGGGGGCCGGGCGCCGAGAGGCATCGGCCCAAGTCCCGAGCGCATGGCTCTGGGATTGTGCACGGCCGTGGATGAAGGGCCGGCGGCGCGCGCCGGGGCCTGGGCCTGGGCAGGGTGCCAGCTCCTTGAATGGCTGGACGAGTCGCGCGGACGACATGCGCGCCCGGCGTTGTTTGCGACGATGCGCCAGCCCCGATAAAGAGGGCCCTGCACCGGCACCCACGAATGCCGCGATGCAGCACAGCGCACCTCCCAGGAGACAACGGCAATGCAACAGCAGCACCCGCCCGGCAGCATGATGGACCGGCCCTTACTGGTCTCGGCCATCCTCGAGCACGGTGAGCACCAGTACGGCGGCCAGCATGTCGTCTCGCGCAACACCGAGGATGGCGGCCTGCACCGCTACCGGTTTGCCGACCTGGCCCGGCGCGCCCGACAGCTGGCCAACGCACTGCAGGCGCTGGGCCTGCGCCCCGGCACCGTGGTGGGGTCGCTCGCCTGGAACAACCACCGCCACCTGGAGGCGTACTACGCCGTATCTGGCAGCGGCATGGTCATGCACACCTGCAACCCGCGTCTGCACAGTGAACAGCTGGCCTACATCGTCAACCACGCCGATGACGAGGTGGTGCTGTTCGACACCACCTTCGCGCCGCTGGTGCGCGCCATTGCGCACGCCTGTCCGCGGGTGCGCCACTGGATCGCACTGTGCGATGCGCCCGCGCTCGCCGCCATCGACCTCGACGGCGTGCCGTCCGTGCGGGCCTACGAGCCGTGGATCGCAGAGCACAGCGACCGCTACGACTGGCCCGAATGCGATGAGAAATCCGGCGCGGCCCTGTGCTACACGTCTGGCACCACGGGCAACCCCAAGGGCGTGCTGTACTCGCACCGAGCCCTCGCGCTGAGTGCCCTGTCCGCGTGCCTGCCCGGCGTGCTGAGCATCAGCACGCAGGAGACGGTACTGCCCGTGGTGCCCATGTTCCACATCAATGCGTGGTGCCTGCCCTACGCGGCTTTGATCGGTGGGGCCAAGCTCGTGCTGCCGGGACCGCGCCTGGATGCCGCCAGCCTGTACGAGCTGATGGAGACCGAGCGTGTCACGGTGAGTGCCGGCGTGCCCACCATCTGGATGGGGCTGATCCAGTACGTGGAGCAACACCAGCTGCGCTTTACCACCATGCGCCGCACGGGCGTGGGAGGCTCGGCCATGCCCAAGGCGCTGATCGCCAAGTTCAACGACGTGTTCGATGTGGAGGTGCGCCACGGCTGGGGCATGACCGAAACCACCGCCATCGCCACCATGAGCAGCCTGGGCGCACAGGACGTGGGCCTGCCGCCCGCCGAGCGCCACGCCCTGGTCGCCAGGCAGGGCAAGTCGGTGTTCGGCATCGAGCTCAAGCTGGTGGACGAAAACGGCGCCACGCTGCCACGCGATGGGGCCGCGCAGGGCGAGCTGATGGTGCGCGGCCAGTGGATCGTGGAGCGTTATCACAAGGCCGAGCGCTCCGCGCTGGTGGATGGCTGGTTCCCGACCGGCGACATCGCCACCATCGACGCGCAAGGCGTGGTGCAGATCCGCGACCGCACCAAGGACGTCATCAAGTCCGGCGGCGAGTGGATCAGCTCTATTGACCTGGAAAACGCCGCCGTGGCCCACCCCGCTGTGGCCATGGCCGCCGTGATCGGTGTGCGGCACCCGAAGTGGGACGAGCGCCCCTTGCTGTTCATCGTGCGCAAGCCCGGCCAGGCGCTGGACAAGCCACAGATCCTGGATTTTCTGGCTGAGCGGGTGGCCAGATGGTGGTTGCCGGACGATGTCCTGTTCGTGGACAGCCTGCCGCTGGGCGGCACGGGCAAGGTCCAGAAAAACGAGCTGCGGCAGCGGCATGGCAACGCCTTCAGCGGTGACTGACCACTGACCGCTGACAACGCGCAGATTGATGGATCGACGGACCGACTGATGGATTCACGCAACGGATCTTTTTTGCACACCACAACCCCAGGAGACAACCATGAACACGGTCCAGAGGAAATGGCTCAAGGCTTGCGCATGCGCCGCGGCGCTGGTGATGGCGGCGCACGCCGGGGCGGCCGAGACGGTCAAGATCGGCTTCATCGACTTGCTGTCGGGCCCGTTCGCGCTCACGGGCCAGAGCTCGCTCAACCAGCTGCGCGAGGTGGTCTCTCAGGTCAACGCCAAGGCGGGGCCCAACGAGCCGAAGTTCGAGGTGGTGGATTTTGACAACAAGGGCACCCCGCAAGAGAGCCTCAACGCGCTGAAGGCGGCTACTGACCGCGGCATCCGCTATGTCACGCAGGGCGGTGGATCGGGTGCGGCCCTGGCGCTGGTGGATGCACTCAACAAGCTGGCCGAGCGGGACCCGGAGCGGGCGACGGTCTACCTCAACTACGCCGCCATGGACCCGCAGCTCACCAACGAGCGCTGCAGCTTCTGGCACTTCAGGTTCTATCCCTCCAGCGAAATGAAGATGGAGGCGCTGACCACCTACCTGCAGGGCCGCAGCGATGTGAAGCGTGTCTACCTGCTCAACCAGGACTACACCCACGGCCGCCAGGTGTCCAAGGCCGCCAAGGAGTACCTGGCCCGCAAGCGCCCGGACATCGAGGTGGTGGGCGACGATTTCGTGCCCATCGGCCAGACGCGCGACTTTGCACCCTTCGTGGCCAAGATCGCCGCCGCCAAGGCCGACACGGTCATCACCTCCAACTGGGGCAGCGACCTCACGCTGCTGTTCAAGTCCTCGCGCGACTACGGCCTGAACATCAACTACTTCACGCTCAACGCCAACAACCCCGGCACCCCTGCGCAGATCGGGCCGTGGGGCGAAGGCAAGGTCGGGGTGATCTGGAACTGGGTGCACAACGCGCCGACCCCCGAGCTCGAAAAGATCTACGTGGACTACAAGAAAAAGACCGGTGACGACTTCGTTTTTGCTGCGCACTGGAACACCATGCACATGCTGCGCGAGGCCATGCGCAAGGCGCAGTCCACCGACGCGAAGAAGGTCGCGCTGGCGCTGGAGGGAATGACCTTCAAGAGCCCCATGGGCGAGGTGCGCATGCGCAAGAGCGACCACCAGCTCGAAGCCCCGCTGTACCTGGGCATCTGGGCCAAGCAGGGCAGCAAAGGCGTGAAGTACGACGCCGAGAAGACCGGCTATGGTTTCCGGTCGGAAGTGGCCTGGGATTCGTATATCAGCGCTCAACCTACGTCTTGCCAGATGAAGAGGCCGTCCTGAAGCCGGGAGCCTGAAACCGGACTGGCGCAGTGCCGTGTCAGTCCCGTCCCCTTTTGCCACCCTGGCCGCCTTCTTTCAGGCCAGGTTCGCAGCGCTGAGCGTGCTGCGCGGCCCGCCTGGCGGCGAGGCCATCTCGCACGCCGCACCGGCAGGATTCACACTGCGGCAAATTCGATGGCGGCGCCGTGCGTGCGTGTGGTGGTAAGAGCCACGGGAACATACCCCGTGGTGCCCAGCACCAGCGCATAGGGGCCCTCGCCACGGGTGTCCAGCTGGGCTGCGGCCGATTCGCCCGCACCACCCGGCAGCGGCCCGGCCTGCGTCAACACCAGCGTGCTGCGCCCCAGCGTCACCGTACCCACCCGCGCACCCGTGCCGGGCTGCAGAAAAGGGGCGCTCACGTTGGCGGCCTGGGCTTCGCCCAGCAGGGCGCGGTAGTGGGCCAGGCTGGCGTCCACGTCCTTAACGGCCAGGGCCAGGCTGGTCACGCCGCGGGCGCCGTTGGGGTGCACGCGGGCGTCGCCTTCCGGCACGCGCAGGGCGCGGGGGGTCTGGTCGCCGCACAAGAAGGGCAGGTCGTGCGACGGGGGGCGTGCCGTCTGCCACTGCAGGCGCTCGCCGTCGGGCCGCACGCGGCCGCCGTCGTGGGGGCCGCTGTAGGCCAGGCCCCGGTCCTTGGCGCCGGCCACCGTGGTGGCGGTGTCGGGGGGCAGCAGCGCAAAGTCCACGATGCCGTCGCCGTGCTCGTTCAAGAGTTCCCACCAGCGCTCGCCGGGCGATGGGGATCGCCAGGCGATCAGCTCGAAATAGGAGCCGTCCGCAAAGACGACCAGCGCGTTGTAGGTGGGCCGGCCGGGGTGGTCGCCGCCCTGCAGCACGTTGAATCCGAGGGCGCGGTAGTCGGCGATGGTCTGGTCCAGATCCTTCACCGCGATCACGATGTGGTCGAGTGTCAATGCCATGGGGGCTGTGTTCCTTGTTTGGTCAGTGGGTGGTGAATGGGTCGACGTGCGGTCAGTCGGTGATCACGCGGGCACGGCTTCGGCGGGCTGTGCGGCGGGATGTGCTGCGGCGGCGCTGGAGTTGGTCAGCGCCACGCTGGCGCGCACCTGCTGCGGGTTGCGCAGCAGGTTCAGGATGGGGCAGGTGCGCTCCACCGCTTCGAACAGTGCGTCGATGTCGGCACGGCTCGCGGGCGAGTCGATGTGCACCGTGTAGGCGATGTCGTGCGGCCAGATGGGCGTTTCCTCGTGCCCGGGCTTGCCGCCGCGCGGGTCGATCACGCCGGTGACCTCGACCTCCAGGCTGGTCAATGGCACCTGGCGCGAGGCGGCCTGGATCAAGAAGATGTGCGTCACGCAACTGCCCAGCACACCGAGCTGCAGCTCGGGCGAACTGGGGCCCAGGTTGTAGCCCGCGAAGTCGGGCGGGCTGTCGCTGATCACCTGGTGGTCGCGGATGCGGATGCGGCGCACGCCGCTGCGGCCTTCGGCGCTCACGCGGGCCTTGAGCGCTGCGGGCTGTGCGGTGCCGCGCTCGATGGCTGCGTCGCGCGCCAGCACGGCAGCGCGCTTTTCGGCCAGGTAGTCGTTGAGGTGGGCATGAAGCTGGGGCATGGCGGGGTGCTTTCTGCTGCTGGCCGCCACGGACATCGGGCGCAATACAAGCAGCGTGTTGCCGCCATTGTGGGAAGCCGCGCACCCGCACGCCAACAAAGAAAACCGCGCTCGCATATGCGGGTTCCGGATAAGCGCGCAGGCTTGTTCACTGCATCGTTTTGCGCATATCGATGCTACTTAATACATGCATGCCCCAGCCCTTGCGCCGATAGCATGAATGCATATGAACTGGCCCCGCTGCAGTGCGCACACCGCGCTGCAGCCTGTGACAACAGGTCCGCAAGGACGGCGCCGGATGTGTCATTCCAATGCCGGTACGGCGACGAGGTCATCACGTGTTTTTCGCAAAAAAGAAGTCGGTGGGATGGTGGGCTGCGGGTGCAGTCGCCGTGGCGGTAGGGGCGCTGTTGGCTGGCTGCTCCAAGCAGGGCAGCGAGCCTGCCGCGACCGCAGGTGCCAGCGCCGACCAGCCGGTGCAGGGCGGCACGCTGGTGTACCTGGAGCAGCAGGCGCACACCAACCTGTACCCCCCGGCGGGGGGCTTCTACCCCAACGGCGGCATCCTCAACCAGATCACCGACAAGCTCACCTACCAAGACCCCAAGACGCTGCAGATCCAGCCCTGGATCGCCGAGTCCTGGACCGTGAATGACACCGCCACCGAGTACACCTTCAAGCTCAAGAGCGGCGTGACCTTCTCCGACGGCACCCCGCTCGATGCCGCCGCCGTGGCGAAGAACTACGACACCTACGGCCTGGGCAACAAGGACCTCAAGCTGCCCGTGTCCGAGGTGATCAACAACTACGACAAGAGCGAGGTCGTGGACCCGCTCACCGTCAAGTTCTACTTCAAGAAGCCCTCGCCCGGCTTCCTGCAGGGCACGTCCGTCATCGGCTCGGGCCTGGTGTCGCTGGCCACGCTGGCACGGCCGTTTGAAGAGCTGGGCGATGCGACCAAGATCATCGGCTCCGGCCCCTTCGTGGTGACGGCCGAGACGCTGGGCAAGGAGCTCACGCTCACCGCCCGCAAGGAATACACCTGGGGCCCCGCCCAGCACGCCCACCAGGGCCGTGCGCGGCTCGACGAGATCAAGCTCATCGTCACACCCGAAGACAGCGTGCGCATCGGCGCGCTGCTGTCGGGCCAGGCGGGCTTCATCCGCCAGGTGCAGGCGTATGACGAAAAGCGCGTGCAGGACCAGAAGTTCGAGATATACGCACCGTCCACGCGCGGCGTGAACAACAGCGTGGTCTTTCGCCCCGACAACGCGCTGGTGGCCGATGTGAAGGTGCGCCAGGCGCTGCTGCACGCCACCAACACCAAGGAGATCGTGCAGACCCTGTTCTCGGCCAACTACCCGCAGGCCACCTCCGTCATCGCGTCCACCGCGCTGGGCTATGTGAACCTGTCGGCCAAGCTGGGCTACGACGAGGCCAAGGCCAAGCAGTTGCTGGACGACGCCGGCTGGAAGCTCAATGCCAACGGCCTGCGCGAGAAGGACGGCAAGGAGCTGGTGCTGGCCGCGTATGAGTCGCTGCCGCAGCCGCAGAACAAGGAAACCCTGCAGCTGGTGGCGCAGCAGTGGGCCAAGGTGGGCGTCAAGCTCAATGTGCTGGCGGGCGACTCCGGCAGCCGCGTGGTGGACAACCTCGACCCGGAGAAGACCCCTGTGTCCCCCGGCATGGTGGGCCGCGCCGACCCCGACGTGATCAAGAGCAACTACTACCCGACCAACCGCAACGTGCTGCTGCAAAAGGGCGGCGTGAGCGGCAAGGTCAAGGCGTTCGAAGACACCAAGCTCAACGGCCTGCTCGACGCCATCGCCGCCGAGACCGACGCGGCCAAGCGCCTGGCGCTCACGGCCGATGTGCAGAACTACCTGATCGACCAGGCGTACGTGATCCCGGTGTTTGAAGAGCCGCAGGCGTTTGCAGGATCGCCGTCGGTGAAGGGCGTGGGCTTCGAGGCGGTGGGCCGACCCAGCTTCTACGGCACGTGGATCGCCGCAAGACATTGACTCCCCCTGAGTCGCTGCGCGCCTTCCCCCTGGGGGGAGACGCCACCGGTGGACCGGCGGAGCCGGCTCCACGGTGGCACTGGCTTGGGACGCGCCAGTTTCTAACGCTGTGCGGCTGCTGGCTGCTGCTCTTGCTTTTGCTAAAGGAGTGACTTCCATGTTCAAGTACCTTGCCCATCGCACGGGCCAGGCGCTGCTGGTGCTGTGGGCGGCGTTCACCGCGTCGTTCGTGCTGCTGCAGCTGTTGCCGGGCGATGCGATCCTGATCAAGTTTCTGAACCCCGAGTTTGGCCTGGGCCCGCAGGAGATCGCGGACATCCGTGCGGCCTACGGCGCGGACACGTCGGTGTGGCAGCAGTACCTGCACACGCTGCTGGGCTTTCTCAGTGGCAACTTCGGGTATTCGGTGCAGGCGGGTGTGCCGGTGAGCCAGGGCTTGGCCACCAACCTGCCGCCCACGCTGCGCCTGGCGGGGCTGGGCTTTGCGGCGGCGCTGCTGCTGGCGGTGGTGCTGGCGTTTGCCTCGCAGCTCACGCGCTGGGGCTGGCTGCGCTCGGCGCTGCAGTCGCTGCCCTCGCTGTTCATCTCGGTGCCGGTGTTCTGGCTGGGGATCATGCTGATCCAGGTGGTGTCGTTCCGCCTGGGGTGGATTCCGGTGATCAACCCCGGCAAGTGGCAGGGCCTGGTGCTGCCCACGCTCACGCTCGCCATTCCCATCGCCGCGCCGCTGGCGCAGATTCTGATCCGCAACATCGACGAGGTGCTCACGCAGCCCTTCGTGGCCGTGGCGCGGGCCAAGGGCGCCACGCGCCCGTGGGTGCTGTGGAAACACGTGGCGCGCAACGCGGTGCTGCCCACGCTGACCATCGCGGGCGTCCTGTTCGGCGAACTGCTGGCGGGCGCTGTGGTGACCGAGGCGGTGTTCGGCCTCAACGGCCTGGGCAGCCTCACGCAGCAGGCGGTGGGCAACCAGGACACCGCCGTGCTGCAGGCGGTGGTGGTGGTCTCGGCCACGGCCTTCGTGTTCATCAACCTGGTGGTGGACCTGCTCTACCCCGTGTTCGACCCCCGCCTGCGTTCGCGCCTGGGCACCTGAGGAGACCCCGCATGACCACCACGTCTTCCACCGCCGACCTGGGCGCTTTTACGGGCGCCGCACAGCCGGCCCCGCACCGCTTCGAGCGCGCCGTGGCAGCGCCTGCTGCTGTCGTGGTGCCCACGGCGCCCATCCCTGCCGCCCCGACGCCGCGCGTGCACGGCAGCACCTGGGGCGGCCGCATCCTGCAGCGCACGCGCAGCGCACCCGTCAGCCTGTGGCTGGCCTGGGGCGTGCTCGCGCTGGTGGCGTTGTGGGCTGTCGCGCCCGGTGTTTTCACCAGCTACAGCGCCACGGTGGGCGTGGCCGGCCAGCAGCTGCAGGCACCGTCGGCCGCGCACTGGCTGGGCACCGATGCGCTGGGCCGCGACGGCTATGCGCGGCTGGTGTTCGGCGCGGTGCATTCGCTGTCGGGCGCGTTCCTGGCAGTGGCCGTGGGGCTGGTGCTGGGCACACTGCTGGGCGTGCTGGCCGGCTCCATCGGCGGCTGGGTGGAGGACGTGATCATGCGCACCGTCGATGTGCTGCTCTCGGTGCCTGCGCTGCTGCTGTCGCTGTCGATCATCATCATCCTGGGCTTTGGCACGCTGAACGCCGCAGTGGCGGTGGGCGTGGCGTCGGTCGCCAGCTTTGCGCGGCTGACCCGGTCCGAGGTGGTGCGCGTGCGCCGCTCCGACTATGTGGAGGCAGCCTTCGGCAGCGGCGGGCGCTTTGGCGCGGTGCTGTGGCGCCATGTGCTGCCCAACTCGCTGACTTCGGTGATCGCCATGGCGGCGCTGCAGTTCGGCTCGGCCATTCTGTCGATTTCGACGCTGGGTTTTTTGGGCTACGGCGCGCCGCCGCCCACGCCCGAATGGGGCCTGCTCATCGCGGAAGGGCGCAACTACATTTCCACGGCTTGGTGGCTCACCACCGTGCCGGGGCTGGTGGTGGTGGCCGTGGTGCTGGCGGCCAACCGCATCAGCGCGGCGCTGACGAAGGGGCGCGCATGACCACCATCGCCCAGGCCGTGGCGCAGCCGCCGGTGCTGGAGGTGGAGAACCTCTCCATCGCCTACCGCGACAAGGACCACGAACAGCGGGTGGTGCACGGCGTGTCGTTCGCCATTGCGCCCGGCGAGGTCGTGGCGCTGGTGGGTGAGTCCGGGTCGGGCAAGACCACCACCGCGCAGGCCCTCATCGGCCTGCTGGCCGACAACGGCCGGGTGGAGCAAGGCGCAATCCGGCTCAACGGCACCGACATCGCCGGCTGGTCGCCCGACCGCTTCGACACGGTGCGCGGCCGCGTGGTGAGCCTCATCCCGCAGGACCCGACCAGCTCGCTCAACCCCGTGCGCACGGTGGGGGAGCAGGTGGGCGAGATCTTGAAGATCCACCGCTACGGGGACCGCCAGGCCATCGCGCGGCGCGTGATCGAGCTGCTGGCCAAGGTGGGCCTGTCGCAGCCCGAGCTGCGTGCGCGGCAGTACCCGCACGAGCTGTCGGGCGGCATGAAGCAGCGCGTGCTGATCGCCATTGCCATTGCGCTGCAGCCCGCGCTCATCATTGCCGACGAGCCCACCAGCGCGCTCGACGTGACGGTGCAGCGGCGCATCCTCGACCTCATCGACGAGCTGCGCAGCGAGTTCGGCACCGCCGTGCTGCTGGTCACGCACGACCTGGGCGTGGCGGCCGACCGGGCCAACCGGCTGGTGGTGCTGCAGGGCGGGCGCATCCAGGAGCAGGGCGACACGGCCAGCGTGCTGCGCAACCCGCACAGCGCCTACACGCGCAAGCTGCTGGCCGATGCGCCTTCGCTCTCGCAGGGCGCGTTTCGCCCCGCCCGTGCCGCCGCCGCCAACGACGCGCCCGAGCGCGCCGAGGACTTCGCCATCGTGGTGGACGGCCTCGTGCACGACTTCGACGTGGCCGGGCGCAAGGAGCCGTTCCGCGCGGTGGACGGCGTGTCGTTCCGCGTGCGGCGCGGCACCACGCATGCCATCGTGGGCGAGTCGGGCTCGGGCAAGACCACCACCATCCGCGACGTGGTGGGCTTTCGCCAGCCCACGGCGGGCCGCATCGTCATCGAGGGCACGGACCTCACCACCCTGCGTGGCGAGGCGCTGCGGCAGTTTCGCCGCACGGTGCAGCTGGTCTACCAGAACCCGTTCAGCTCGCTGGACCCGCGCCAGACCATCTTCCAGATCATCGAAGAGCCCCTGCTCAACTTCGAGCCGCTGCCCGCCGCCGAGCGTGCGCGCCGCGTGCACGACATCCTGGCCCGCGTGGGCCTGCCGCCGGCCGTGCTGGAGCGCCGCCCGCGCGCCCTGTCGGGCGGCCAGCGCCAGCGCGTGGCCATTGCGCGCGCGCTGGTGCTGCAGCCGCGCGTGCTGGTGCTCGACGAGGCGGTGTCGGCCCTGGACGTGACGGTGCAGGCGCAGATCCTGGCGCTGCTGGAGACGCTGCAGCGCGACCTGGGCCTGACCTACCTCTTCATCTCGCACGACCTGGCCGTGGTGCGCCAGATTGCGGACACCGTCTCGGTGCTGCAGGGCGGCCGGCAGGTGGATGCGGGCCGCGTGGAAGACGTGTTCCTGCGCCCCGGCAGCGACTACACGCGCGAACTCATCGACGCCATTCCCGGCAAGAAAAACATCCACCCTCACCATGACCCTCTCGACACCCACAGCACCCACACCACCCAAGCGCCTGGGCTTCTTCAGCAGGCTGCTTGACGACGCGCCTGCGGGTGAACGCTACCGGCTGGTGACCGAGCAGATCGCCCATGCCGAGGCTTTCGGCTTCGACTCTGCCTGGGTGGCGCAGCACCACTTTCACGCGCACGAAGGCGGCCTGCCCTCGCCTTTCGTCTTCCTCGCCCACGTGGCGGCGCGCACGCGGCGCATCCGCCTGGGCACCGGCATCGTGACCCTGCCCATGGAGAACGCGGTGCGCGTGGCCGAGGACGCCATCGTGCTCGACCTGCTCTCGGGCGGGCGGCTGGAGCTGGGCGTGGGCACGGGCGGCACGCCCGAGTCGTTCGCCGCGTTCGGCATCACCAACAACGACCGCAGCGCGGTCTATGCACGCCACCTGGCGCTGGTGCGGGACGCATGGGCCGGCAGGCCCCTGCCCGGTGGCGACCGGCTGTACCCGGCCGCCGAGCAGCTGCTGGGCCGCATCTGGCAGGCCACGTTCTCGGTGGCGGGCGGCGAGCGCGCGGGGCAGGCGTGTAGCGTGGGTCATGGTTGTTCGAGGCGAAGCAGTTGCTGTGAACCCGCCGGGGCAGCCGCAGCAATGGGTTGGTTTGTCTCCGTGTTCCTGCCCGCGGTGGTC
>Ga0209023_10002850_pt1 | contig 21131 bp, 14 predicted proteins | sample LakOneMetagenome_FD_187468 | JGI IMG/M metagenome (GOLD analysis project Ga0209023, IMG submission 187468) | Freshwater and sediment microbial communities from Lake Erie, Canada (SPAdes) (version 2) | ecosystem: Environmental > Aquatic > Freshwater > Lentic | place: Lake Erie, Canada...
ATCCGCCGGATTCACTGCAGGTGGGAGAGTCGGTCGACACACCGTCGAGCCGCGCCAGGCCCTGCGCGTCGGTGACGCCCGTGGCCACTTCGTTGCCGCGGCAGTCGGACACGCGCACCTTGGCACCCTCTACCGGCTGGCCCTTGTCCAGCGTGGTCACCCAGGCCATGGCGTTCTCGCGGCCCAGCTTGAAATGCACGCCCAGGTTGGTCACCAGCGCCGAGGTGCGCACGTACATCGTGCGGCTATCGCCGTGGCGGTCGTCCAGCAGCGATGCGCCGAGCTTTTGCGATGCGATCTCCACCACATGGAAGCCGGGCGACAGCGGAATGCCCACCACTTCGAACGGGCGGGCATCGGTGCTGGCGGGCTTGGGCAGGTCCAGCGTCTTCACGCCGCCCTTGCCAGCCAGCAGCGACAGCATGCGGGTCTGCACGTATTCGCGGTCGTTGTCCAGCACCTTGGGCAGCGGCCCGGTCACGTCCTGGCGTGCCTGCTTGCGTTCGATGTTGTAGTTGTCGTAGCGCTTGACCTTGCGGAACCACGCAATGATCTCGGCGTCGGTGCCGGGCTTGAAGGTGCTCACCTTGCCCGAAGGCGCCGCCGCCCCCGATGTGCCGGGCTGCAGGCCTTGCACGCGCAGGGCGGCTTCCACGTTGCGCAGGGTGACCGGCAGCAGCGCGGGCGGGTTGTCGGAGGCGGGGCCTTCGGCAAAACGCTCCACCACGCCGAACGACGCGGCGGCAAACTTGGCCAGCGGCGGCATGCCGCCCGTGGCGACCTTGAGCGGGAAGCTGTCGGCATTGGTCAGCGCGCGGCCCGAGGCGTCCTTGAAGTCTTTGGGCAGCTCGATCGTGAAGGCGGTGTTTTCGGCCAGCGGCGCGTCGAACTGCACGCTGGTCACCAGTGCGTCGGCCTGCTGCTCTTCCTTGTCTGTCGCGGCCTGCGGCTTGAGTGTTTCCTTGGCCGACTTCAGGCGGATGGCCGACGCCAGCTTGCGCGGCACCGGCGCGTTGAACGACAGCATCATGGGGCGGATGGGCAGGCAGGCCGCCTGGGCGTTCTCGCGCTCGCAGCTGAACTCGGCCGAAAACGGCTGGCGCACCTTGTAGTCGAAGCGCTTTTCCACCGAGTTGGCCACACCGCTGGGCGTGGCCACGCCCTTGCCAAAAACGACCTGCATGCGCGAGCCCGACGTGAGCCGGCGGTTGCAGGTCAGCGTGGCGTACTGCAGGGGCTCCTGGGCGGCGCTTTTCTCCAGGCTCAGGGCCTTCAATATCTCTGCGCGCTGGGCGCCGTCGATCATCCGGACCGGAATGCGCTCGCCCACGCCTTCGGCCGTGCACCACACATTGGCCTGCACGCTGGCAGTGGTGGCGGGGCCGTTGAACTGCAGCACGAAGAACTGCTCTTCGTCGATGTCCTGGTACGAGCCGGGACGCATGTTCTGCACGAACGGTCCACCGCTATTGAATTGATAGCTTTTAGCGCCCGTCAGATCAGCGCCAGCGGCCGATTTGAACCCTGGCTTGACGGTGGCGGTGCAGCGCACGCCGGGCGGAAGGTCGCGCTCGAAGTCGAACACCCATTCCTTCTCACCCGTCCAGCGGCCCGTGCCCTTGGTGGCATTGGCGTCGCTGCAGCTCAGGCCGATGGGTGCCGGGGCCTTGGGGTCGCCGAAGTTGACCGCCGCGGCATCGAACTTGGCCACCACCTGACGCACCTTGGCCACTTCGCCCTGGGGCGAAAAGCTGGTGATCTGCAAGGCCTGTGCACCCCATGCCGCCAGTGTCAAACCAGCAGCCAACATCCATTTTTGAGCGTTCACGCGTTCCCCTCTCCGAAGAACCGGCAAGCGTAACAAAACAAAACTACGGACGGTGCTGCGTTGCAAGCGCTTACGTATCTGCACCGCACAGCCATTTTGCTGTTGCCGACGACGGGGCGATACGGCGGCGTCCTACCTCAACCGTCGCCAGCGCGGCCAATGATCGTCGTTTGCCTTGTCTTTCAACCCCCACTAGGAGCGCACCCCATGGCACGAGCCCCCACGTCGCGCAACGCGACCAAGAGATCGGCGTCCAATCACCCCTCTTCCACACAGTCGGACACCTACCGTGGCAACGCCGGTGAACTGCAGCAACAGGCTGGCGGCAAGCACCCTGTGCTCACCACCCAGCAGGGCATTCCGGTGGCGGACAACCAGAACTCGCTGCGCTCTTCTCCCCGCGGCCCCACGCTGCTGGAAGACTTCATCCTGCGCGAGAAGATCACGCACTTCGACCACGAGCGCATTCCGGAGCGCATCGTGCACGCGCGCGGCTCTGGCGCCCATGGCTTTTTCGAGCTGACGCATTCGCTGCGCGACTACACCACGGCCCGCGTGCTGACCGAAGTGGGTGTGCAGACGCCTGTGTTCACGCGCTTTTCCACCGTGGCCGGCGGCGCCGGCTCGGTGGATACCCCACGCGACGTGCGCGGCTTTGCGGTCAAGTTCTACACCACCGAAGGCAACTGGGACCTGGTGGGTAACAACATTCCGGTGTTCTTCATCCAGGACGCGATGAAGTTCCCCGACCTGGTGCACGCCGTGAAGATGGAGCCCGACCGCGGCTTTCCGCAGGCGGGAAGCGCGCACGACACGTTCTGGGATTTCGTCTCGCTGATGCCTGAGACCCTGCACATGGTGATGTGGGCCATGAGCGACCGCACCCTGCCGCGCAGCCTGCGCATGATGGAGGGCTTTGGCGTGCACAGCTTCCGGCTGGTGAACGCCGACGGCGACAGCACGTTCGTGAAGTTCCATTGGCGGCCCAAGCTGGGCATCCAGTCCACCGTGTGGGACGAGGCGCTGAAGCTGCAGGCCGCCGACAACGACTTTCACCGGCGCGACCTGTTCGAGGCCATCGAGGCGGGCGACTTCCCCGAGTGGGAACTGGCCGTGCAGTTGTTCACCGAGGAAGAGGCCGAGGGCTTTCCTTTCGACCACCTGGACCCCACCAAGCTCGTGCCCGAAGAGCTGGTGCCGCTGCAGGTCATCGGCCGCATGGTTCTCAACCGCTGGCCCGACAACTTCTTTGCCGAGACCGAGCAGGTGGCGTTCTGCCCCGCCAACGTGCCGCCGGGCATCGATTTCAGCAACGACCCGCTGCTGCAGGGCCGGCTGTTCTCGTACCTGGACACGCAGCTGTCGCGCCTGGGTGGGCCCAACTTCGCGCAGATCCCGATCAACGCGCCCAAGTGCCCCTTCCACAACATGCAGCGCGACGGCCAGATGCAGATGCAGGTGCCCAAGGGCCGCGTGAGCTACGAGCCCAGCAGCCTGCAGTCGGACACGCCGCGCGCATCGCAGGCGCAGGGCTTCAGGCACTTCGCGCAGGTGGACGATGCCAAGGGCAAGGGCCGCATCCGCCCCGAGAGCTTTGCCGACCACTACAGCCAGGCGCGCATGTTCTTTCGCAGCCAGAGCCCGCTGGAGCAATCGCACATGGCGTCGGCCCTGGTGTTCGAGCTGTCCAAGGTGGGCACGCCCCATGTGCGCGAGGCGGTCGTCGGCCACCTGCTGCATGTAGACCCGGAGCTGGCCGAGCGCGTGGCCGCAGGCCTGGGCTTGCCACAGGTGCCGGCTGCCCCGTCCGCTGCCGAGCCGGTGCGTGACCTGCCGCTGTCCCCGCAGTTGCGCATCATCGACCGTATGAAGCCTACGCTGCAAGGCCGCTGCATCGGCATCCTGGTGGCCGACGGCTCCAACGGCGACACCGTGACCACGCTGCGCAAGGCGCTCGAGAAGGTCGGCGCCACCGTCAAGATTGTGTCGCCCCGGGTGGGCGGCGCGAAAATGCGCGACGGCACCCTGCTGGCGGCCCATGGGCAGTTGGCGGGCACACCGTCCACCGTGTTCGACGCCGTGGTGTCGGTGCTGACGTCCGAGATGGGCGAGCAGCTGTCGCGCGAGGCCGCTGCGGTGGACTGGTTCCGCGATGCGTTCGGCCACCTGAAGGCCATCGCTGCAGGCAAGGGTTCGCAAGCGCTGCTGAGCGCGGCGGGCATCGAGCCTGATGCAGGCGTGGTGGACCCGGCCAATGTGCAGGGCTTCATCGCCGCAGCGCAGACCCGCCAGTGGGCCCGCGAGCCCAAGCTGCGCAACCTGGCCTGACCAGGCCACAGCCACCGGTAATGCTGGCAAGCTGCCACGGGCCTGGACGGTGTTCAGGCCGTGGCAGCTGGGCTGGCAGCGATGGCCTGGATGGCCTTGATGGCCTTGATGGCCTTGATGGCCTTGATGGCCTTGATGGCCTTGATGGCAACGTTATCCGGTCGGGCGCCGGTTACGGTTCTTCATCCTGCAGCTGCTGACGGACACTACCCAGGGCGTGTACTCCCCACACTGCCTGTGTCATTCTCTGCATCCCTCCAGATCCCTCCCTATTACGACTCATCCCTCCGCATCCCTCGTAAGGACCTACGCGACCGAGCCAGGCAGCAGGCCCGGCGCATCGGCCAGGCTTGCCAGCCCCTTGCCATTGCGCTTGCTGACATAGAGCGCCCGGTCGGCGCGGTCCATCAGTGCAGGAATGCTTTCGACGGCATCGCCTTGCGGGAACAGTGCCACACCCACGCTCGCCCCGATCAACACATGCTGGCCGTTGTCCAGGCCCATCGGCGTCAACAGCGCAGCAAGCACTGCGTGGGCCGTCGCCATGGCGGCCTCGGGGGATTCGACGGCGTTGAGCACCAGGGCAAACTCGTCGCCACCCAGCCGCGCAGCCGTGTCGCTGGCGCGGGTAAGGCCGCCCAGGCGCTGGGCCACGCGCACCAGCACCTGGTCGCCGCTGGCATGGCCCCACTCATCGTTGACGGCCTTGAACCCGTCCAGGTCCAGCAGCAGCAAGGCGCCTGCGCGGTGGTCGCGTTGGGCAGCCAGCACCGCCTGGGACAGGCGGTCCTCGAACAAGCGGCGGTTGGGCAGGCCGGTGAGCCGGTCGTGCGTGGCCAGGGCCAGCACCTGCTGGTGCGCGCGCACCAGCCGGGCGCTGAGCAGGCCCACCACCACCGCAAACACGTACGACAGCATCACGATCAGCGCGGGCGCCTGGCCGGCGGCCCTCCAGCCGCCTGCAGGCACGGCACCCAATGTCCAGCTGCCGCCGCCGGGCAAGGGAATGTCGAGCGTGGCGGGCGACTCGTCAAAAATTTGCGGCCTTCCGATGAACACCGCGCCCTGCGCACCCATGGCATCGAGACCGCGCGCTGCTACCTGAAAGCCCATCTGTTCGGTGTTGAGCCCCACGTCGGCGAACAGCGTGTCGGCGTTGACGGTAAGCGACACGATGCCCCAGTAGCGCGGCCCGCCCACCGGCGTCTTGCCGGGCGGGGCGGCCAGGAACACGGGCGTGCGGCTCACGATGCCCAGACCGCCCTGCACCAGCGGTATGGGGCCGGCCACCACCGTGCGGCGTGTCTGGATGGCGCGCTCCACCGCGTTGCGCTGCTGCGGGTTGTCCAGGTAGCGCAGGCCCACCGCCCGCTCGTTGCCCAGGCGCGGGTAGATGTCGCTGATGACGTTGTCCGGCGCCAGCGCCAGGTTGCGGATGTTGCGCTGGTGCTCCAGCAGGCGGCCCACCACCGTCGAGAAGATCTCGGGCGACATGCCGCCCTGTGCAGCGACGAAGGCGGCCACCGTCTCGGGCACCGACAGCGTGCTTTGCAGCTGGCGGTCCAGCCGGTCGCGGATCTGCAGCAGGTGGCTTTGGGCCTGCGCGGCGATCTCGGTGCGCGCCTTGGTGTGTGCGATGTCGATCACCACCCAGGCGAGCAGCGCGGCCAGCGCGCCGCTGCAGATGCCGGCAGCCAGGGGCAGCAGCCGGTGGTGGATCCAGTTGGCGGGCAGGTGGCGCTGGTGCATGTCGGGGGGCGATAGAAGCGCGGTCAGGACGATGGAACCGGCCCGGCGCGGTCAGGCCGGGGCGGTGCCGTGCGCGTGCAGCGCCGGGTTACTGCGCGACGAAGCCGCTGGTCTTGATGATGCGCGTCCAGGCCTCGGTGTAGGCTTTTTCACGCGCACCCAGCTGCTGCGGCGTCATGTGGCCCACGGTGAGGCCCATGGCGGTGAGGTGGTCGCGCACGTCGGGCATGGCCACGACCTTGGCCAGTGCGGCGGAAAAGTCGGTGATGAACTTCTGCGGCGTGCCGGTGGGCGCGTAGATGCCGTAGTAAGGCAGATCTTCAAAGCCCTTGAGGCCCATCTCGTCGAAGGTGGGTACATCGGGCATGGCGGCCTGGCGCTTGGTGCCCAGCACACCCACCACGCGCACCTTGCCGGCCTTGTGGTTCTCGATGAAGTCCTGCACCGAGGCCACGCCCGCGCTGATCTGGTTGCCCAGCATGTCGGCCATCATGGGGGCGCTGCCGCGGTAGGGGGCCGACACCAGGTCCAGCTGGTACTTCTGGCCCAGCAGCTTGACCAGAAACTCGGGCGTGGACGCAGGTGCCGGAATGCCCACCGCGCCCTTGCCGCCGCCTTGGGTCTTGACCCACGCCACGTACTCGGTGAACGACTTGGCCGGCGTGCCGCCCGACACTGCGAACGCGTTCACGAAGGTGGCAAAACCGCCCACGGGCACGAAGTCGCGCGCAGGGTCGAACCCCGGGTTCTTCACCACCTGCGGCAGGATGGAGATGGTGTGGTCGTGCGTGAGGAACAGCGTGGTGCCGTCCGGAGGCGAAGACTTGAGCGCCTGCGCGGCGATCTGCCCGCCTGCGCCGGGGCGGTTTTCCACCACCACGGGCTGGCCCAGTTCGTCCTTGAGCTTTTCAGCCAGCGTGCGCGCAATGGCGTCGGTGCCGCCACCGGGAGGAAAGCCCACCAGCAGGCGGATGGGCTTGGGGGTCTGGGCAAAGGCCAGGCCCATTGTCAGTGCGGCGCCCGCCAGGGCACCGGTGCGCAAAAGGCGGGACAGCAGGCTGCGGCGGGAAGTCGTCGTCATGGCAGAACTCCGGATCGGTGAGGTGGTTGCAACGCTGGCGCAAAAATCACGCCAGGCGCGCGCGGTGGCGGGCGACTTGCGTGCGCACTTGCGCGGGCGCGGTGCCGCCCAGCGTGTTGCGCGCATTGAGCGAGCCGCGCAGGCTCAGCACCTCGTACACGTCCTTCTCGATCTGGGGGTGAAAGCCCTGCAGCACCGTCAGGGGCAGCTCCGACAGGTCGCAGGCATGCGACTGCGCCGCCTTGACCGCGTGGGCCACGGTCTCATGCGCATCGCGAAACGGCAGGCCCTTCTTCACCAGGTAGTCCGCCAGGTCGGTGGCGGTGGCGTAGCCCTTGAGCGCGGCCTGCTCCATCGCCTGCGGGTTGACGGTGATGCCGCCTTCCTTCTGGCCCGTGGCGGGGTTCAGCTGGCCTCCGACCATCTCAGCAAAGATGCGCAGCGTGTCTTTCAGCGTATCCACCGTGTCGAACAGCGGCTCCTTGTCTTCCTGGTTGTCCTTGTTGTAGGCCAGGGGCTGGCCCTTCATCAGGGTGATCAGGCCCATCAGGTGGCCGACCACGCGGCCGGTCTTGCCGCGCGCCAGTTCGGGCACGTCGGGGTTCTTCTTCTGCGGCATGATCGATGAGCCCGTGGTGAAGCGGTCGGCGATCTTGATGAAGCCGAAGTTCTGGCTCATCCAGATGATGAGCTCTTCGGACAGGCGGCTCACGTGCACCATGCACAGGCTGGCGGCGGCGGTGAATTCGATGGCGAAGTCGCGGTCGCTCACGGCGTCCAGGCTGTTCTGGCACACCACGGGGGCGCCGTTCGCATCCACCATGCCCAATGTTCTGGCCACGCGCTCGCGGTCCAGCGGGTAGGTGGTGCCGGCCAGGGCTGCGCTGCCCAGCGGCAGCACGTTGGTGCGGCGGCGCACGTCGGCCATGCGGTCGGCGTCGCGCGCGAACATTTCCACATAGGCCAGCATGTGGTGGCCAAAGCTCACCGGTTGGGCCACCTGCAGGTGGGTGAAGCCGGGCAGGATCACCTCGACGTTCTGCTCGGCCACATCGACCAGCGACACCTGCAGTTCTTTCAGCAGGTCGCCGATCAGATCAATCTCGCCACGCAGCCACAGGCGCACGTCGGTGGCCACCTGGTCGTTGCGGCTGCGGCCGGTGTGCAGGCGCTTGCCGGCGTCGCCCACCAGTTGCGTCAGGCGCGCTTCGATGTTCAGGTGCACGTCTTCCAGGTCGAGCTTCCATTCGAACGCGCCGGACTCGATCTCGGACGTGATCTGCGCCATGCCGCGCTGAATGGAGGCGTGGTCCTCGGCGCTGATCACGCCCTGCGCTGCCAGCATCTCGGCGTGCGCCAGGCTGCCCGCGATGTCGGCCTGCCACAGGCGCTTGTCGAAGAACACGCTGGAGGTATAGCGCTTGACCAGGTCGCTCATGGGCTCGGAAAAGAGCGCCGACCAGGCCTGTGCCTTGGTGTCGAGCTGGTTGTGGGATGGCGCAGACGGCGTGGCGCTGGTGGCTTGGGCTTTGGACATAGGAGGGCAATAATCCGGAGGTTCAGACACCCGGACTGCCCGGATGCCGCAATGCAAAACACGCAAATTTTATCGACCCCGCCTCCCCCACCGGATTCCGCCCCGTTGAACGGTGCTGGGCGGGGCCTGCGCCACGGGGCCGGCCTGGTGCGCGGCAGCCCGCCGCCGCCCCGGCGCGCGCTGGTGTTCGACGCCTGCCATGTGGGCGTGGTGCTGCGTGCGGTGCTGTTCGTGGAGCTGGTGGTGGGCGTGGGCGCCATGTACGGCGCGCGCACCCCGGCGGAGTGGCTGGCCACCTTGGCGCTGCTGACCGGCGGTGCCCTGCCCGCCACGCTGGTCTGGCTGGTCACGGCCTGCAGTTTGAAGACACTGCTGCAGCGCCTGTCCACCGCGCTGCAGTATGCCGCTGGCGTGCTGCTGGGTGCTTTGGCCGGGGCGTATGCCTGCGCCATGCTCACCCTGGTGTCGCAGACCACCGCACCGCCCTGGATGGCCAGCGCAGCTACGGGGGCGCTGCTGGCGGCCATTCTGGTAGCGGCATTGGTGCTGCGCGCGCGCGGCCGTACACCCGCGGCCACCACGGCGCGCCTGACCGAGCTGCAGTCGCGCATTCGTCCGCACTTTCTGTTCAACACCCTCAACAGCGCCATCGCCCTGGTGCGCGAAGAGCCTGCCAAGGCCGAATCGCTGCTCGAAGACCTGTCGGACCTGTTCCGCCATGCGCTGATCGAGCAGGGCGAATCGGTCACGCTGGCTGAAGAAATCACCCTGGCACGGCGCTACCTGGCCATCGAAGAAGTACGCTTCGGCCAGCGCCTGCAGGTGCAATGGAACCTGGACCCGCGCACCGACGCGGCGCGCCTGCCACCGCTGCTGCTGCAGCCCTTGGTGGAAAACGCCGTCAAGCACGGCGTGGAGCCCAGCGCGCGCGGCGGCCGGCTGCGCGTGCTGACCGAACTGCGCGGCAGCCGCGTGGTGGTGCGCATCACCAACACCCTGCCGGCCAAGGAAGACCGGGGCGGCAAGGGCGACGAGCCCAGCACCAAAGGACACGGCATTGCCCTGGCCAACGTGCGCGCCCGGCTGGCACTGCTGCACGACGTGCAGGGCGAATTCACCGCGGGCGTGCAGGACGGCCTGTACCAGGTCCGCATCACCCTGCCCGCCCCCGAAGAAAAGCACCCCGCCCCGCGCGCCGCCGACCGGGGGCGCACCCGTGACCGCGGCCGTGGCGCACCGAGCACTCCTGGCCGGGGCACCCCCACGCCCCGGCGCGGGGCGGTGCCCTCTGCCGACGCACCATTGCCCACCGACGACCGCCCATGAACATCCTCATCGTTGACGACGAAACGCTGGCCCGCAGCCGGCTGCGCACCCTGCTGTCCGACTGCGCAGAAGGCTCGCCCGCCCAGCGCATGACCGTGGCCGAGGCCGCCAATGCCGGCGAGGCGATGGCGCAGTTGGGGCCCACGGGCGGGCGCGCCTTCGACGTGGTGCTGCTGGACATCCACATGCCGGGGCAGGACGGCCTGTCGCTGGCCCACGCACTGCAGGGCCTGCCCCACCCGCCCGCCGTGGTGTTCGTGACGGCCCACATGGACCATGCGGTCAGCGCGTTCGAACTGGACGCCATGGACTACCTGACCAAGCCCGTGCGCCGCGAACGCCTGCAGCAGGCCCTGGCCAAGGTGCAGCGCAGCGCCCGGCCACCGGGTACCGTCGCCGCAGCACCCGGCACTACCGAGGGAGAAACCCTGCTGATCCAGGACCGCGGCCGCACCGAGCGCCTGCCGCTGGCCGAGGTGCTGTATTTCAAGGCTGAACAAAAGTACGTGACGGTGCGCACCGCCACGCGCAGCTACATCATGGACGGCGCCCTGAGCGAGCTGGAGACCAAGTTCGCGCCCCGCTTCATGCGCATCCACCGCAACGCCCTGGTGGCCCGCCGCGCCGTGCGCGCGCTGGAAAAGCACTACGACCCGGAGGAAGGCGAAGGCTGGGCGGTGCGGTTGCAGGGGTCGACGGAGCTGCTGGCGGTGTCGCGCAGGCAGGTGGCGGCGGTGCGGGAAGAACTGGCGAGGTAAGGCCCCTTTGAGGCGCTGAGCGCCTTCCCGCCGGAGGGCGCCACACGGTGGACTGGCGCCGCCAGATCAACGGTGGCGCTGGCAAGGTGGCGCGCCAGCGGCGACCGCAGCCGTCCGTGCTGGGTGCACCGAAATTGGATTAAATTTAGCCCCTACCGCTTGTCTGTATTGCGCTAGCAGCTATGAATAAGATAGCAAATCAGTCAATGCACATTGCCCCTGTGGGCCCCGTGTAGCGGCCCAGGCTCAATGCCCGTGCGCCGCGCCGCTCACCAGCGTGACGATGACCATGCCTGCGATCAGCCAGGCGATCTGCGCCACGGTTTCGCGCGCGGTCAGGCGTTTTTGCAGTTGCGGGATCAGGTCGGCCAGGGCCACGTAGACAAAGCTGCTGGAGGCTACGGCCAGGAAGTACGGCAGCAGGTCCTGCAGCTGCCCCACCAGAAAGTAGCCGACCACGCCGCCCAGCGCCGTCACCGCGCCCGCCAGGGATACCTTCACCAGCGCCATGCGCCGGTTGGGGCTGGTCTGGCGCAACACTACTAAATCGCCCATGTGGTGGGGCACCTCGTGCGCCAGCACCGACACGGCGGCGATCACACCCAGGCGGATGTCGGCCAGGAAGGCGGATGCGATGAGGATGCCGTCGCCAAAGCAATGCACGCTGTCGCCCGTCAGCACGGCCCAGCCGCCGGCGCGCGGGCCGTGGTGGTGATGGTGTGGGTCATGGTGGGCAGGGTCGTGGTGGGCAGGGTCGTGACCGCCGCCGTGGTCATGGCCGTGGCTGCCGTGCGCATGCCCGGCGTGCAGGTGCGCTGCTGCAGAGACCTGTGCGCCGTGGCTGTGTTCGTGCCCGTGGTGCCACAGCTCAGCCTTGTCGAGCAAAAAGAAGAACACCAAGCCCACCAGCAGCGTGGCAAACAGGTCGTGCGCGCCGGCCTGGCTCTCGAAGGCTTCGGGCAGCAGGTGCATGAAGGCCGTGGCCAGCAGCGCGCCGGCCGCCAGGCTCAGCAGGTGCTGGGGGCCCACGCTGTCCGACCGCCCGCCCAGGCCCAGCCGCATCAACAACGCGGCCAGCCATACGCTGCCAATGCCTGCGGCCAACGTGGCCAGGATGATTGCTATCAAAGTCATAGCTTCTTGTGCTTTATGGATCAGCGCCAGCGCGTATTTTCTTTCAAATGTCCGTGCCCTGCCGCAGGGGTAAAAAAAGCCGCCCCTCGGGGCGGCTTCGGCTGCGGCAGATGGCCGTGGCTGTCACACCACGCCGTTTTTGCTGAACCAGGCCAGCGCCCGCTTCCAGCCGTCTTCGGCCGCTTCCTTGCGGTAGCTGGGGCGGTAGTCGGCATGGAAGGCGTGGGGCGCGTCAGGGTACACCACGAACTCCGACGCCTTGGCCTGCGGCGAACCACCGGCCAGGGCAGCTTTCATCTTATCAACCGTGTCAAGGGGGATGCCGGTGTCTTTTTCACCGTACAGGCCCAGCACCGGCGCCTTGAGGATGGGCGCGATGTCCACCGGGTGCTTGGGCGTGAGGTCGCTCGCCTGGCCCACAAGGCGGCCGTACCACGCCACACCGGCCTTCACCGGGCCGTGCGCGGCATACAGCCAGGTGATGCGGCCACCCCAGCAAAAGCCGGTGATGCCCACGCGCGCGCCGTCGCCGCCGTTGGCCGTGGCCCATGCCACGGCGCCGTCCAGGTCGGCCATCACCTGGGCATCGGGCACCTTGGAGACGACTTCTGCCATGAGCTTGGCGACGTCGGTGTACTGGGTGGCGTCACCCTGGCGGGCATACAGCTGCGGCGCGATGGCCAGGTAACCCGCCTTGGCAAAACGGCGGCAGGTGTCGGCGATGTATTCGTGCACGCCGAAGATCTCCTGGATCACCAGGATCACAGGCAGGCCCGTCTTGCCTGCAGGGGCGGCGCGGTAAGCCGGCACCTTGAAGCCATTGACCGTGAAGCTCACCTCCCCGGCCGTCAGGCCATCGCTGGGCGTGGCGATGGCCGTCTGCGCCATGATGGGCGCGGCAGCGGCGGCGTAGCCCAGGCCCAGCGCGGCCTGCAGCGCGGTGCGGCGGGTGGCGCCGGACTCGGTGGTGCGGCCGGGCAACAGTGCGTTGGCGTCGGAATGGAGGTCTTCAGTGAGCATCGGTTTCTCCAGGAATTGAAACAAGGACAGACAACAGAACCTGTTCTCATGAACGGCCCCGCAGTCTAGGGGCTTTATGCAACGACTGCAGCACCGCTTGGAACTCTGGGGGAATTAATGGATGACACGCCCCGCACTTTCTGCGAACCTGTCCAGGGATTGACCGGTCCGCCCGCCAAGTCGCACCATGCGGGTGCACTCCAGCACCCAGACAGCGGCCCCATCGGCACCCGTGCCCCGCCCTGCGTCCGCCCACCTGGGAGCCACCGACCATGACCGCTGCCCGACCGCGCGAAGAACCTGTGGCACCCCCGGTGGCCGCGGTGTGCGGTGTGTGCCTCGCCATGGGGCTGGGCCTGCTGGCCTGGGCGCTGGCCAGCCACTCCCTGACAGCGCCCGTCCGGGCCGCGTTCGTCGTGGCGGGCCTGCTGCTGCTGGTGATCGCCGGCATGCACTGGCGCCTGGCACGCAACACCCACCGCCTGCAAATGGCTGCCGATGGCGCGCAGCAAGCGGCGCAGCGCGCCAGCGCCCAGTTGCTGGCCACGCTCGACATCCTGCCCGACGGCCTGGCCATCTACGACGCGGACGACCGGCTGGTGCTGTGCAACGCACGCTACCGCGAAGTGGCGCCGGGCACCGACATGCCGCTGGCGTACGGCACCCGTTTTGAAGACGCGTTGCGCCGCGCCGCGAGCTCGGGCCAGATCATGGATGCACTGCCGGACGTCGAAGCCTGGCTGGCCGGCCGCTTGGCGCGCCACCGGGCTCCCACCGGGCCCGAGGTGCAGGCGGTGCGCGGCGACCGCTGGATGCAGCTGACCGAGCGCACACTGGCGGGCGGCGGCGTGGTGGTGCTGCGCAGCGACATCACCGACGTCGTGCACAAGGAGCGCGCGCTCAAGCAAGCGCTGCAGCACGCCGAGCGGGCCGAACGCAGCCTGCGAGAGGCGGTGGATGCGATGCCGGCGGGCCTGGAGATCTACGACGAGAACGATCGGCTGGTGCTGTGCAACGAGCACATGGCCCGCCTGCGCCCGCAGGTGCCCGTGCACGAGCTGATGGGACGCACCTACGAAGAGCTGCTGCGCGAGGGCCTGCGCCACGGCATCCCCGAAGAGGCCGCGGGGCAGGAAGAACTGTGGCTGGCGCACGAGCTGGCCATCCGCGGCCACCGCCCCGGCCCCGAGGTGCGCCACTACCCCGGCGGGGCATGGATGCACATGCACGAAAGCCGCACGCCATCGGGCATGACGGTGTGCGTGCGCCTCAACATCACCGACCTCATCGAGCAGCGCCAGGTGGCCGAGGCCGCCCGCCAGGAAAGTCTGCACATCCGCCAGTTGCTGGAGCGCGCGGTCGAGGCATTGCCGGTCAGCATCGAGATTTTCGACGAGCAGGACCGGCTCGTGCTGTACAACCAGCAGCTGTCGCGCATGTACCCGCACATGAACTACGCCCAGCACCTGGGCAGCCACTTTGCCGACATCCTGCGGCACTCGGTGGACCGAGGCTTGATACCGTCGGCGCAGGGCCGCGAAGAAGCCTGGATCGCAGAGCGCCTGTCGGAGCACGGCAGCCGCACGTCCACCCTGGTGCAGCGGCTGGCCGATGGGCGCTGGATCAACATCTACGAGACCCGCACGCCCGAGAACTACGTGGTGGCCGTGCGCCTGGATATCACCGACCTGATCGAGCAGCGCCAGGCGCTGGAGGCCGCGCAAGAGGCCGCGCACACCGCACGCGAGCTGCTGCAGGACGCGGTGGAATCCCTGCCCGAGGGCTTTGCGCTCTTCGACGCGGACGACAAGCTGGTGGTGTGCAACGCCCAGTACCGCAAGCTTTACCCCATCTCTGCGCCGATGATCGTGCCGGGCAGCACCTTCGAGCAGATCGTGCGCTATGGCGTGGAGCGCGGCCAGTACCTGGACGCCGTGGACACCGAAGAGGCCTGGATCGCCCAGCGCGTGGCCGACCACCGCGCCGCCAACCACGCCGTGCTGCAGCGCTTGCCGGAGGGGCGTTGGCTGCAGGCCGACGAGCGGCGCACACCGCAGGGCGGCATCGCCGGCGTGCGCACCGACGTGACGCTGCTGGTGCGCAAGGAGCAGGAGCTGGCCGCCGCCAACGAAAAGCTGGCCCTGCTGTCCACCACCGACGGCGTCACCGGCATCGGCAACCGGCGCCGCTTCGATGAGCGGCTGGCCACCGAATGGCAACGCTGCGGCCGCCACCAGGCGCCGCTGGCGGTGGTGATGATCGACATCGACCACTTCAAGCTCTACAACGACCACTACGGGCACATCGCAGGCGACGAGTGCCTGCGCCGCGTGGCCCAACTGCTGCAGGCCACCATCCGCCGCGCCGACGAGGTGGCCGCCCGCTACGGCGGTGAAGAGTTCGTGCTGCTGCTGCCAGACACCCTGCTGCCCGATGCCGCCACGGTGGCCCAGCGCTGCATGGACAGCCTGCGTGCCGCCGCCCTGCCCCACCCGCGCTCGCCCACCGCCGCCATGCTCACGTTGAGCATCGGCGTCGCCAGTGTGGTGCCGAATCCCGACGCAGGCTCCGCCACCCTGGTGCAGGCGGCCGACGCGGCGCTGTACCGCGCCAAGCGTGGCGGGCGCAACCGGTTCGAGGTGTTCTTGGCCCTGCCCGCCGCACTCACTGCGGCACAAAGTCAGACGGGTACTTGAGCGAGTCCACCAGCAGGTGCGGCATCCGCATGTGCAGGTTCAGCCCCTGGGGCGGGATGGGCGAGGTGAACCACTTGTCGTACAGGCGGTGCAGCTCGCGCGTCTGGATCAACCGGCGCAGTTCGGCATCCACCACGGCCTTGAGCTCGGAGCTGCCGCGCTCGAACGCAATGGCATAGGGCTCGATGGTCATGGGCTTGCCGATGACTTTCAGGTCTTCGGGCCGGCTGTGGTTGGCGCGCAGGCCAAAGAGCAGCACATCGTCCATCGCGAAGCCTTCGACTTTGCCATCGACCACCCAGCCAAAGCCCTCGGCATGGTCCTTGGCAGGCTCGATCTTCACGCGCACGGACTTGGCCGCGGCCTCGCGCGCCAGCGAGTCGATGTTGGTCGTGCCCACCGTGGAAGCGATCGTCTTGCCGTCCAGGTCTTCGATGCGCGAATACGGCTTGCCGCTTTGCACCACGATGCGTGACGATGCGATGAAGTGCGCAATGGTGAAGGCCACGCGCTCGCGGCGCGCTGCGGTGTTGGTGGTGGAGCCACACTCCAGGTCGACCTCGCCCTTCTCGATGGCGTCGAACCGGTTGCCCGACGTGACCAGGCGGTAGGCCACCCGTGGCGCGGGCAGCTTGAGATGGCGGCCCAGCGCCTGCGCGATCTGCAGGCACACGTCCACGCTGTAGCCCATGGGTGTGCCCTGGGCCACGTACGACATGGGTACGGACGACTCGCGGTGCCCGATGACCACCGTGCCTGTGGTGCGGATGCGCTCAAGCGTGCGGCCAGGGGCCTGTGGTGCCGTCGCGGCCCCTGCCACCACGCTAGCGGCAGGCTGGGCCAGGGCCGCACTGCCGGCCCAGGCAAGAGCGAGCGCAACGCAGAGCACTGCGGCCCACGGCGGCTGCCGCAGGTCGGGAAGAAGTCGACGCATGGTGTTCAGGCCCGGTGGGGTACAGGCTGCGCGGCATCGCGGTAGGCATGCCGCGCCAATGCGCCGGCCAGCACCAGCGAGGGGTTGACCAGTGCCACGCCGGGCAGGCTCGGGCTTTCGCTCAGCGCCAGCGGAATCTCGGTGCAGCCCATGATGAGCGTGGACACGCTGTGGCGCTGCTGCAGGGCCCGCGAGACGGACTCGAACCGATCGCGCGCCAGGGCATAGTTGCCGGCTTTCACCCCGTCGTAGATGCCCTGCATCAACGCGTCCTGCTCCGCTGGCGTCGGCACAAAGCACCCGATGCCGCTGCGCGCCAGCTCGCGCTGGTACAGCCCCGCGTCATACGCGCCGCGGGTGGCCAGCAGGCCCACGCCCTGCACCTGGCGGGCGGCCAGGCCAGCCACCACCTCCTGCATGCCGTGCAACACCACCATCTGCGGAAACCGCTGCTGCAGCAGGCCATGCCAGGCATGCGCCGTGTTGCAGGCAATGGCCACCACGCGGGCGCCCAGCGCTGCCAGGCGGCCGGTGGCCTGCAGCATGGGCTCGGCCGGCTGGTGCGCGCCCTCGCGGGTGTCGCTCAGCGCCGCCGTGCGGTCGGGGATGGGCACCTGCGCCAGCCAGTGCTCCGGGTAGGCCTGGTCGTGCACCGGGATGCCCAGGGCGCCCATGCGGTCGGTGCAGGCCTGCACGAACAAGCGCACAAAATCAGCCCCAGCGGCAGGGCCCATGCCCCCGAGGATTCCCACCACCTGGGGCAGCGGGATTTGGCTTGCAGACACTGGCATGCGCGCTCCGGTCCGTGCGTCAGATGGCGGGCTTGTCGCTCTGCGCGGCCAGGTTGTCGCGCAGCTCCTTGCTCATGGGCAGGCTCAGGTTCTGGTTGCGCGGGGGCACGGGCGAGTTGAACCACTTGGTATAGAGCTTGTCGAAGTCGCCCGACTTCATCATCCCGCCGATCACGCCGTTGACCAGCGCCTGGAACTGCGGGTCGTCCTTGCGCAGCATGCAGGCATAGGGCTCGACCTGCAGCGAATCGCCCACCACCGTCCAGTCCGCCGGGTTGCGCATGTTGCCCATCAGGCCGAACAGCAGAATGTCGTCCATCGCGAAGGCCTCGGCGCGGCCGCTGTCCACCAGCAGCACGGCATCGTCGTGGTCCTTGCCCAGCACGATGTCCATGTCCAGATTGTTGTCGCGGTTGTACTTGCGAATCACCTGCGCGTTGGTGGTGCCCGAGGTGCTGGCTACCTTCTTCTTGGCCAGGTCGGCGTAGTTCTTCACGCCCGACGATTTCTTGGTCAGCAGGCGCGTGCCGGTGTAGAAGTAGTTGATCGCGAACTGCACGTCCTTGCCGCGCGTGCTGTTGTTGGTGGTGGAGCCGCACTCCAGGTCGATGGTGCCGTTTTGCAGCAGCGGGATGCGGTTTTGCGAGGTGACCGCTTGCAGGTCCACCCTCAGCGCAGGGTTGTTCACGCGCTTCTTCACGGCGTCGACCACGGCGTTGGTGATGTCCACCGCAAAGCCCACCGGCGCACCCGGGCCCGCCAGGTAGCTGAAGGGCACCGACGACTCGCGGTAGGCCACGGTGATCTTGCCCGACTCGGCCACCTTCTTGAGGGTGTCGGCCTGGGCCACAGTGCAGGCCAAAAGGCCCGTGGCAGCAACGATGGCGGCGGAGGTGACGGCAGAGAGCTTCATGAAAATCCCTTTGTGCAAAAGCAGTGAAGGCAGACGAACGGAGATGGAGCGAACAACAACACATTGAACCGGCAAGACCACTGCAATCCCTCACCAATGACTGAATGAACCGGTGAAGGGGCTGAAAGCTCAGTGATCGACGACTGCAGAAAAACCGGAACACAACTGCACTGTAGGAAGTTGCGACGCCCTTGAACAATTCATTTGCACGGGTAGGCCATGACCAAAAGTTATGCCGCCAGATTGGTGCATGGCGCCGCACCATCCGAGTGCCGTTTTCTCGCGCCTGTGCTCCTTCGCTACTTAGCCCGTCACACCTCTTTTGCTCGTCCCGCGCCCCCCTTCCGGCGTGGCACATAACTTACCGGCATGGCCGCCCAGTGCATTGGCATTGTTCAGGCGCGCGCATGCGCCCTACAGTGCCCTTCAGCCCAGCCTCACCCACCCGTCCAACTTTTCACCAAGCCCCACACGATGCAGGTATGTGTCCTCGGCGCAGGCATCGTCGGCCTGGCCACAGCGTATGAACTCCACCAGCGCGGCATGGCCGTCACCGTGGTCGACCAGGCCCAGCCCGGGGCGGGCGCCAGCGGCGGCAACGGCGCACAACTGAGCTACAGCTATGTGCAGCCGCTGGCGGATGCCGGCATCTGGCGCCAGCTGCCCAAGCTGCTGCTGTCGCCCCAGTCCCCCCTCAAGCTGCGCCCGCAATGGGACATGCACCAGTGGCGTTGGGGCCTGGCATTTCTGCGCGCCTGCAACCGGCACACGTCGGAACAGAGCACACGGCAACTGCTCGCCCTGGCCGCGCTGAGCCGCCGCCACTTCGACGCCATGCTGCAGGCAAACCCCATGGACTGCGACTTCTCGACCACCGGAAAACTGGTGCTGTACGACACGCCTGCAGGCCTGGCTGCCGCACGCCGGCAGCTGGAGCTGCAGCGGCCCTGGGGCAGCCCGCAGGAAGCTGTGTCTGCACAGCAGTGTGTCGACATCGAACCGGCCCTGGCCCACTACCAGCACCACATCGCAGGCGCCATCCATACGCCCAGCGAATGCGCGGCCGACTGCCTCAAGGTGTGCCAGGGCTTGCAGCAATTGCTGGCCGAGCGCGGCGTGCGCTTTGTGCTGGGCGCACGGGTTGAAGGCTTCGCGCGCCAGGGCCAGCGCATCGTGGCGGCGCGCACCAGCGTCGGGGACATCGAGGCAGCGCAGTTCGTGCTGGCACTGGGCAGCGCGAGCCACCAGGCCGCCAGGACACTGGGCTTTCGGCTACCCGTCTACCCACTCAAGGGCTACAGCATCACGCTGGACACCACCCATGCGCCCGCTGCAGCGCCCCATGTCAGCGTGACCGACGCGGCGCGCAAGGTGGTGTTCGCGCGCATTGGCCAGCGCCTGCGGGTGGCCGGCATGGCAGAGCTGGTGGGCCACGACAGCACCATCCCGCCCGAGCGCATCGAGAGCCTGCGCCAGGCCACGCGCGCCGTTTTTCCGGGTTGCAGCGACATGGGGTCAGTGCAGCCCTGGACAGGCATGCGCCCCGCCACCCCCACCGGCGTGCCGCTGGTGGGCCGCCACGCCAGCGCACCCGGCAATCTGTGCCTGAACACGGGGCATGGCGCGCTGGGCTTCACGCTAGCGTTCGGTACGGCCGCGCAGGTGGCGAGGTTGCTCGCGCCCGCTTGATGCCTGCTGCGGCGCTCTGCGACCCACCGCGACCGACAGCGACCTACAGCGACCTACAGCGACTCGCAGCGACTCGCAGCGACCTGTAGAGGCCCGCAGCGATATGCAGTACCACGCAGTGCTGTGTAAAACATTGGCTGCACTGCCGACCCATGCCTGCTGAACACACGCAGGCAACGCATCCCACCACCATCGTCAATCCGCCACGGGCACGCCCACCGACTCCATCGTCTCGGCCACGGCCTGCCGCATGCAGCGCGTCATGGCGCTGGCCAGCAGCGAGCTGGGCCGGTTCACCGTGCGCAGGGATTTGATCGGCACGGCGATGTGGGGCGCGAGCGCCAGCACGTCGACCTTGCTGCGGTCCGCCGATGCGGCAGTGCAGGCATCCACCACCGCCACCGCATGCCCGTGGTGCGCCAGCGCCAGCGCCGCGTGGTACGTCTGCACCGTGATGGCGGTCTTCAGGCCCACGCCCGCCTCGCGGCACGCATGGTTGACCACCGTGCCGATGGGGTCGCGCACATCCAGCCGCACCACGGGCACGTCCGCCAGGTCGGCCAGATGCACCGTGCCGGACTGCACCAGCGCCGCATCGAGCATGCCTTTGGGCGCCACGCACAGCATGCGCCCATCGGCCAGATGCTCCTGCGTGAGCGAGGGGTGCGCCACGGCGCTGAACACAAAGCCCACGTCGGCCTCTTGCAGAACCAGCGCCGAGATGATCTGCGGCGAATGCAGCGCGTCGATGGTGATGACCACTTCCGGATGCGCCTGGCGAAAGAACCGCAGGGCGCGCGGCAGCACTTCATAGCTCAGCGCGAGCACGCTCAGGATGTGCAGCTCGCCCTCGCGCCGGTCGCCCTTCAGGCTGTTGGCCAGGCGCTGCACATCGTCGAGCTGGGTGAACAGGCGCTCGATGTGCGGGTACAGCGTCTGCGCCTCGGTGGTCGGCACCAGGCGGCCCCTCAAGCGATTGAACAGCGGGAAGCCGAGCTGCAGTTCGGCGTGGGCCAGGATGCGGCTGACGGCGGGCTGTGTGACGTTGATCAGGCGAGCCGCCGCGCTCACGCTGCCGGTGAGCATGACGGCGTTGAAAACTTCAATGTGGCGAAGGCGCATGGGGTGACGATGCAAGGAACGCGCCGCATGCGCAATACCGAATGAACCTATTGCTGTGGGGCGGGATTGTTCTACTGCAGTTGCGCAGCGTGTGCGGGCACAGGGGACTGCCTTCCCGGCGGTGCCCGCCTGAAACAACCCGTCTCACATCACCCCAACACCCCGGACACCAGCCTCACCACCCGCCCGCAGCGAGCTGCCAGCGATTCGTCGTGGGTGACCATC
>Ga0209023_10002851_pt1 | contig 21117 bp, 14 predicted proteins | sample LakOneMetagenome_FD_187468 | JGI IMG/M metagenome (GOLD analysis project Ga0209023, IMG submission 187468) | Freshwater and sediment microbial communities from Lake Erie, Canada (SPAdes) (version 2) | ecosystem: Environmental > Aquatic > Freshwater > Lentic | place: Lake Erie, Canada...
CAAAGCGCGGCAAGGATCCAATATGGGCGCCACCGCACATAGTTTTCGATGATGCTGCCCGCGAAAAAGGGAATCATGCGGTGTGCCACCGTCATGAACACCGGCGCCATGAATCCGAAGGTTCCGATCCGGGTTGCCCACAGGTAGGCATTTGCGTCCCGCCTGATAAGGAAGTCGATTACCAAAACCAACCCAGCGAATCCGAAGGCAAGCGCCGCAAATGTCGACCAGGCATGCCAAGTAGGCGGTTTTCGATCCCGACGTTCCATTCGCAGCACTGCAAGAAGGTGCCAAAGCGCGAAGAGCCAGCCGATCGCAGCAACAGCGAATCCGAAGAGGAGGAGCGGCGGCGTCGCGGTCATGAGTCCAGTCCAGCCAAGGATGGAGGCGCTGCCAAACGCGATGCCGACAGGCGCATATTGGCGCGCGACAAGATCGGGATAACCGGCCCAACGCGGAAATACCGTCAGGAGGAAACCAAAGATGAAGGGCGGCAGCAGCAGATAGAGCATCGCAGGCGCATGGAGCAGGAGCACGGGGACATCCGGCATCGGAAGGCCGATCGGGTGGATATGAAGATCAAAAAGCGTGACGGCCCACCACAGCATCAGCAGCAAGAGGTTCATAGCGCCCGTCAGAAACAGAAGCCGATGCGCCGCAGCCAGCAATATTGGAGGTCTGCCGACCATCAGGTGAGTCCGTGGTTTCCGGCAGCGGCGCCCATGACGGTAATCCGGTCAAGCTGGCTCGGAATGCGGTGCACGCGTTCCATCAACGCAAAATCCGCCTCGGGCGTTTTCGACTCCGCGATGCGCCGATGCAGGAACAAAGGCTCCAGCACAAACCGCATGGGTATGAAAATCGGCGAGCCGCCTGTCGGGCGGCGACTGGCGGCGGAAGGCGCGTCGCCTACCTCGATCTTGTCGAACCAGATCACGGACGATTTGGCCATCGCTCTCTCCTGCATGGTTTGCCCCTGCGTCGCGCGCACATTCCTGCTCCGGCAACGTAGTTTAGCGGAGGTCGATAGCCAAGCGGAGCCCTCATCCCCATATGCACCGGTGACGGTACAAGGACGGGCCGGACCGGGCCGCCTTTGATTACCCGGGCATGCGTGGGCAAATTCAAACTGAGACACTGCCAGACTGTGACGGGCTGCGTTCGACTGCGAGCTGGCGGAGCGGGAGGGATTCGAACCCTCGATACGGTTTTGCCGTATACTCACTTTCCAGGCGAGCGCCTTCGACCACTCGGCCACCGCTCCGCATGCTCTGGAAGGGAGGCGCCCTATCGCCTCGGCTGGACTTTCGCAAGCGAGCAGGCTGTGCAAAGAGTGCGGCATGACGAAATATGCATTTCTTGCGCTCCTGCTGCTGACCCAGGCCGCGGCGCCCACCCCTTCGCCCTCTCCCGCGGACATCATCGCGGCGGCGCCGGCTGCCGACTGGGAGGAGATCGCCCCGGACGACCTGATGGTCATGACTCTTGGCAACGGGGGCATCGTGACGATCCAATTGGTACGCGACTTTGCCCCCGTTCATGTCGCCAATATCCGCAAGCTGGCAGCGACGCATTTCTGGGATGGCACCAGCATCAACCGGGTCCAGGAAAATTACGTCGTCCAATGGGGCGACGCGAGCGAGAAGAAGCCGCTGCCCGCAGGGCTCGGCGTTGCTCCGGCAAGCGACTATACCCGGCCGCTCAAGGGCCTTCCCTTTCGGCCCCTTCCCTATCCGGACCCCTATGCCCGGCAGGTCGGCCATGCGAGCGGCTGGCCAGTCGCGAGCGACGGGAAGCGGGCCTGGCTGCCGCACTGTTTCGGGATGATCGGCGTGGGGCGCAACCTTGCTCCCGATACGGGCAGCGGTGCCGAACTTTATGTCGTGAACGGCCATGCCCCGCGCCATCTGGATCGCAACATTGCCGTCGTCGGTCGAGTGATCGACGGCATTGCAGCATTGACGACGCTTCCACGCGGAACAGGCGCGCTCGGTTTTTACGAGAAGCCGGAGGAACGCATGACGATCACAAGCATCCAGGCCGGGAGCGCACAGCATTGGCAAGTCATGCGCACGGGATCGAACAGCTTCGGCGCCTATACCAAGGCCCGCGCCAACCGCCGCGACGCATTCTTCAATATTCCGGCCGGTGGCGCCGATATTTGCAATGAACCGGTCCCGATCCGGAAAGTGCCAACTGGCGAACACGGTTAAAAAAGCGTTGCGTTTTTGCAACGCACAATAAGCAACAGCAATTTGGCCGTGGATAACTGGCAGAACCGACTCGCCTGTCACAAACGCGCAATATATGGGCTGGAGAGGGACTGCGAACGGCATCAGTAAGCCGATTCGCCTGACAAGGGGTAGATCATGAGACATCAGTATTTTGCCGGCGCGGCATTGGTTGCGCTTCTCTCTCCGGTTGCGGCCTATGCGCAGGAAACCACATCATCTGTTCAGGGCGTTGTCACGGGCGCCGGGACCCCGGTTGCGGGTGCCCAAGTCAAGATCGTCCATGTCCCCAGCGGAACGTCGACAAGTGTGCAGACCAATGCAGACGGAAGTTTTACCGCGTCGAGCCTTCGTGTGGGCGGGCCATTCACAGTAACGGTTACAGCTGACGGTTTCGCGGACACACAGGTTACGGATATTTACACGGTGGTCGGACAGCCATTTGCGCTCCCGATCGATCTTGCTGCAACGGGCGAGGAAATTGTTGTCACTGCGGCCAAAATTGCAGGTGCTGGCACCCTCTCGCAAGGGCCGGCGACGATCCTGACGTCTCAGGACATTTTGAATGTTGCCACAACCAATCGCGACATCCGCGACCTTGCCCGGCGAGATCCGTTCGCTCGTCTTGACGACACCCCCACAGGCGGCCGCGCAGTTTCATTTGCCGGACAGAATCCTCGCTTCAACCGGTTCTCGGTGGACGGCGTCCCGATTACCGACAATTTTGGTCTCAACCCTGATGGCCTGCCGAGCAGGCGTTCCCCCATCCCGCTCGATGCAATCGGTCAGTTCCAGACGAAAGTAGCCCCGTACGATGTACGCGAAGGAAATTTCCAGGGCGGAGCGATCAACATCGTACTGCGATCGGGCGGCAACGAGTTTCAGGGCACCGGCTTTTACAGCTACACTGATGACGGTTTGACCGGGAAAAAGACGAAGGCTGGCCCGGGCGTGCCGACAGGCGCGATCACACTTCCGGCATTCAAGAGCGAAGACTACGGCGCAGAACTCTCGGGCCCGATTATCAAGGACAAGCTGTTTTTCATGGTCGCTGCGGAACGAATCCGCGCGGGAACCCCGATCCCGGAGGGGCCGACCGACAACAATGCCGGCACGGCGATCCCGACCCTTACACAGGCTCAAGTTGACCAGATTGTTGGCCTTGCCAAATCCCGATACAATTATGACGCGGGCAATGTCCTGAACAATTCGGCGGACAGTGATGACCGCATCGTGGCGAAACTCGATGCGAATCTCTCTGACAAGCAACGTGCGTCCATCACGTATACTTATACGAAGGATTCCATCCGCCTGAACCAGAACACATTCACGTCGCCGCCGCCGGGGCTGGGCCTTTCGTCAAATGGCTATGTATCCTCGAACCGGCTTCATACCGGCGTATTCCAGCTAAATTCCGAATGGTCGGATGAATTCTCGACCGAAGTGCGGGGATTCTTGAAGGACTACCAGCGCGGCCAGGATCCCATTCTCGGGCGCGGTTTCGCCCAGTTCCAGGTTTGCACAGCGCCCACATCGGATCGTTCGGCTGTGGGAGCGGCATCCACCGCATCGATCAGCTGCCCGACCGGCTTCGCCACAGTAAGCTTGGGCCCGGACATTTCGCGCCAGTCCAACGCGCTTACAAGCAAGACATGGGGCACCTCGGTTCTTGCCCGACTGACGCGCGGGAATCATGATCTTCGCGCGTTCGCCGACTATCAGGACACGAAGATTTTCAACCTCTTCCTGCAGCGGACGTCAGGCGACTATTATTTCGACTCCATTGCCGATTTTCAAGCTGGCAACGCCCAGCGCTTAAGATATCAGAACGCTATCCCGTCTCTCGACCCGAATGACGCCGCAGCGAAATTCGGCTATCAGGCATACACGTTCGGCATTCAGGACAATTGGCGGGTCAGCGACGAGCTTAACCTCTCTTACGGTGCGCGCTATGACCTTTATGGGGGCAGCAGCCGCGCCGCCCTTAACCCGAACTTTATTGCGCGCTACGGCTTTCCGAACAACGCCTATATCGACGGACGCGGGGTGTTCCAGCCGCGCATTGGTTTCGACTATAAGCCATTCCGGCACTTTTCACTACGTGGAGGCGTGGGCATTTTCGCAGGTGGCTCGCCCGACGTCTATATCTCCAACAGTTTCTCGAATACCGGCATTCTATCTAACTCGATCGAAATCCGGCAGGCTAATAATGGGACCTACACGGGGACCAACCTGACTCAGCCAACTGGAATTGCCGCGCTTACCAATGTTTCAGGCACCAGCATCCCCGGGGCGGTAGATGCATACCTGCTTGGTGGTACGGTGTCCGGCACGGCTCCGACCAACGCGCTTGATCCGCACTTCAAACTTCCCTCGCAATGGCGGGCGACAATTTCGGCCAACTATGACGCGGACCTCGGCCCGCTCGGCGATGGCTACAAAATCGGCGCGGACTTCTTCTATTCGGCAGTACGTGATCAAGTCTTTTTCACGGATTTGCGGGTGAAGCCGAATGGTTTGACGACCCCCGATGGGCGCCCGCGCTACTCGCCGGTCACGTCATTTACCGACACCAATTCCGACATCTTCCTGACCAATACCAAGAAAGGACGCAGCTACGTTGCTGTGGCGCATATCGACAAGGATTGGGACTTCGGCCTCAGTGCCGGGGTGAGCTTCACCTATCAGGATATCAAGGATCAGGCGCCGGCGACATCTTCCACTGCGTCCTCAAACTACGCCAACGGAGCGTTCAACGACCCGAACCGGGTGGAATATGGGGTTTCGAACGATCAAGTCCGGTATAATTTCAAATACCACCTGAACTTCGAACACGCCTTCTTTGGCGACAACAAGACCACATTTGCACTGTTCGGGGAAACCCGTATCGGACATCCCTATAGCTATACCTTCCTTGACGCCGCTTCTCGTAGCATTCTGTTCGGGACTATCGGGTCTGGTTCGCGCTATTTGCTCTATGTGCCGACCTCGGCCAGCGATCCTTTGGTGTCGTATGACACTGCTGCCAACCAGGCGGCATTTGACAGCTTCATCAATTCGAGCGGCCTTTCCAAATTCCGGGGCAAGGTTACCACGCGCAATTCGTTCCATTCGCCTTGGTTCACGCGGCTTGACCTCCACGTCGCACAGGAAATTCCCGCCTTTGTGGGTAAATCGAAAATCACGTTGTTCGCCGACGTGGACAACTTCACGAATCTGCTCAACAAGAATTGGGGACAGATTCGGGAGTTCAACTTCCCGTACAATATCGCTGCAGTCCGCGTTTCGTGCCTGACAGCCCCTGTTGCCACAGGCACGACTCCGACTGCCGCGCAAACCGCAACGACAAGCAGCCAAGCATGCGCGCAATATCGTTACACGCCTGCAAATACAGCCAACGGGGTTTTTACAGCGCCGACGGATTCGATTTATGCCAGGCAGTCGCTCTATTCGATCCGGATCGGGGTGAGGTTCGGCTTCTGATCACGGCAATTTGCTCCACGACAGCCGCCGTCCCTCAACCGAGGGGCGGCGGTTTTCGTATCTGGCTTCCGTGAATTCGAATGCGTGGGCGAAATTTGTTTCGCTCAACCATCTGGATCGATAACAATGAATGCCGTAGGGGCACTCCGTCGCAACATGCTTTCACGAGCGCTGCCTTGCGGCAATTATCGTGTTGGGATTTCCGGAGAACGCATTTATGCCCTTTGTCGCTGACAAGCTCATCCTGTTCGGGGCGACCGGGGATTTATCGCAGCGCATGCTCCTTCCGTCGCTCTGCGCGCTGAACGCGGACGGGCTTGTTTCGGACGATCTGAAGATCATCGGGACGGCACGTTCGGAGCATGACGATGACAGTTTCCGCGCCTTTGCCGGCGAGGCCCTGGAGAAATACCTGCCCGAGGATCGCAAGGCGGCAATTCCGGCCCTGCTGGCACGGCTGAGCTACCAGGCGCTCGACGCTTCTCAACCGGAGGGATTTTCGGCACTGGCCAACAAGGCGGGCGCCGTCGATGACGGGCTCGCGATCTTCCTGTCGACGGCGCCGTCGCTGTTCGAACCGACGATAGCCGGCCTTGCCCAGGCGGGGCTTGCCGGAGACCGGGCGCGGATCGGGCTGGAAAAGCCATTGGGCACCGATCTTGAGACCAGCCGTCAGATCAATGATGCGGTTTCGCGCGCCTTCCCCGAAGACCGGATTTTCCGCATCGACCATTATCTCGGCAAGGAAACGGTGCAGAACCTGCTCGCGCTGCGCTTCGCCAATATCCTGTTCGAGCCGCTGTGGAACGCGACCCATATCGAACATGTCCAGATCACAGTTGCCGAAACCGTGGGACTGGAAGGCCGGGTCGGCTTTTATGACGGGGCGGGCGCGCTCAGGGATATGGTCCAGAACCATATGCTCCAGTTGCTGGCGCTGGTCGCGATGGAACCGCCGTCGAGCTTCGATGCGACTGCAGTGCGCGACGAGAAGGTCAAGGTTCTCCGCTCGCTCCGCTTCCTCGGCGAAGGCGATAGCGTAACCGGGCAATATCGTGCCGGTGCGATCAGCGGGGTCGCCGTCCCCGGCTATGACCAGGAACTCGGCAAGCCTTCCGACACCGAGACTTTTGTTGCGCTCAAGGCCCATATCGACAATTGGCGCTGGAAGGGCGTGCCATTCTACCTGCGCACCGGCAAGCGCCTGCCGCAGCGCGCGACGGAGATCGTCATCCAGTTCCGGCGCGTCCCGCATTCGATTTTTGCCGGAAAGGGCGCGACGACCCAGCCGAACCGGTTGATCATCGGCATCCAGCCGCAGGAAAATATCCGCCTGTGCGTGATGACCAAGGTGCCGGGCCTGGATCGCGGTGGTGTGCGGCTGCGCGAAGTGCCGCTCGACATCTCTATGCCGAACGCCTTTGCCGGCGTGAAGAAGCGGATTGCCTATGAACGGTTGCTTCTCGACCTGATCGAGGGAGACCAGACGCTTTTCGTGCGGCGCGACGAGGTTGAGGCGCAATGGGACTGGATCGATTCGATCCGTGCCGGGTGGAGCGAGCATGGCCTGGCGCCAAAGCCCTATACGGCGGGAAGCTGGGGGCCGTCGGCCGCCATCGCGCTTGCCGAACGCGACGGGGTGACTTGGCATGAATAGCCTCGATCCCCGCATCGCTGCCGTAACCGAGCGGATCGTTCGCCGCTCGAAGGACAGCCGCCAGCGCTATCTGGACCTGATTGCGCGCGAGGGTGACAAGGGCACCAACCGTTCCAATATCTCGTGCGGAAACCTTGCGCACGGCTTTGCCGCATCGGGTGAAGACAAGCCGGTGATCCGGACGGGCAGCGCGATGAACATCGGCATCGTTTCCGCCTATAACGACATGCTGTCGGCGCATCAGCCCTATGGCCGCTACCCCGAGCAGATCAAGCTGTTCGCCCGCGAAGTCGGCGCGACGGCGCAGGTCGCAGGCGGCGTGCCCGCAATGTGCGATGGGGTCACACAAGGTCAGGCGGGGATGGAACTCTCTCTGTTCAGCCGCGACGTGATTGCAATGGCAACCGCCGTCGGGCTGAGCCACGCCATGTTTGAAGGCGGGCTTCTCCTCGGCATTTGCGACAAGATCGTCCCCGGACTGCTGATCGGTGCACTGCGTTTTGGCCATCTGCCGATGATCCTTGTGCCTGCGGGCCCCATGCCATCGGGCCTGGCGAACAAGGAAAAGGCGCGCGTGCGACAGCTCTATGCCGAAGGCAAGGTCGGCCGCGCCGAACTGCTCGAGGCCGAAGCGGCATCGTATCACGGTGCGGGCACCTGCACATTCTACGGCACCGCCAATTCCAACCAGATGATGATGGAAGTGATGGGCCTGCACATGCCAGGCGCGGCCTTCGTCAATCCGGGCACGAAGCTGCGCACCGCGCTGACCAGGGCTGCCACGCACCGGCTCACCGAAATCGGGAAACGCGGCGACGATTATCGCCCGCTCGGGGCTTGCATCGATGAAAAGGCGATCGTGAACGCCTGTATCGGCCTTCTCGCAACCGGAGGTTCGACCAACCACGCCATCCATATTCCCGCAATCGCGCGTGCGGCGGGGATCCAGATCGACTGGGAGGATCTCGACGCGCTTTCCGCCACCATTCCGCTGATCGCCCATGTCTATCCAAGCGGCTCGGGCGATGTGAACCATTTCCACGCCGCCGGCGGGATGGGGTTCGTCATCCGTGAGCTGCTTGCAGCCGGCCTGCTTCACCGCGACATCTTGACTGTCGCCGGTCGGGACCTCGACGATTATGCGCGCGAACCGGTGATGGACGGCGAAGATCTGGTCTGGCGTGAAGCGCCGATTCATTCGGGCGACGAAGCCATGTTGCGGACGCCAGCCAACCCCTTCCTGCCGGACGGCGGAATGCGACTGGTCTCCGGAAATCTCGGTCGCGCGACGTTCAAGACCAGTGCGGTCAGTCCCGACAATTGGACGATCGAGGCTCCTGCCCGCGTTTTCCATTCGCAGGACGATGTTCAGGCGGCCTTCAAGGCGGGCGAACTCGATCGGGACGTCGTGATTGTCGTCCGTTTCCAGGGGCCGCGCGCCAATGGCATGCCCGAACTCCACAAGCTGACGCCGGCGCTGGGTGTTCTGCTCGACAAGGGATTCAAGGTCGCGCTTGTGACCGATGGCCGCATGTCGGGAGCATCGGGCAAGGTTCCGGCCGCGATCCACTGCACGCCCGAAGCGTTGAACGGCGGGGACATTGCGCTGATCGAGGATGGCGACGTCATTCGCCTGTGCGCGCACGAAGGCAAGCTGGACGTGCTCGCAGATTTGAACGGGCGCCAGCCCGCGCCGCCACCGCCTTTCCACGACGGCGTTGGCCGTGAGCTATTTGCGCTGATGCGCGCAGGCGCCGACGGGGCAGAACAGGGAGCGTCGGCAATGCTGGCTGCGGCAGGACTATGACCAATATCGTCACGGTCGATATCGGCGGAACGCACGCACGGTTTGCGCTCGCCGAAATCGGGAATGGACGTGTCGTCCGGCTCGGCGAGGCGACAACGCTCAAAACCTCCGAACACGCCAGCTTCCAGACTGCCTGGGAAGACTATGGCAGGATCGTTGGTGAGGAGCTTCCCCGCGCTGCGGCCATTGCCATTGCCGGGCCGGTGCAGGGCGAGATCATTCGCTTCACCAACAATCCGTGGATCATCCGCCCGGCCCTGATCTGCGAAAAGCTGGGCGTCGATGCCTTCACGCTTGTCAATGATTTCGGGGCCGTCGGCCATGCCGTCGCGCAGGCGAGCGAGGATCATTTCCAGCATATGTGCGGACCTGACGTGCCATTGCCGGAAACGGGCACGATCAGCATCATCGGCCCCGGCACGGGCCTTGGCGTTGCCCATATTTTCCGTGACGGAGGGGATTACCGCGTCCAGGCGACCGAAGGCGGGCATATCGATTTTGCGCCACTCGATACTATCGAGGACGCTATCCTTGCCCACCTGCGCAAGCGTTACCGGCGCGTTTCGATCGAGCGCGTTGTCTCTGGTCCAGGGCTGGTGGAGATATTCGAAGCGCTTGCGGCCATCGAGGGGCAGGCGATCCAGCGCTATGACGACAAGGCCTTGTGGCAATTGGGCCTGTCGGGCGAAGACAGCCTTGCCGCAGCTGCGGTCGATCGCTTCTGCCAGTCGCTTGGGAGCGTCGCCGGCGACATTGCCCTTGCCCAGGGCGGAAGCGGCGTTGTCATTGCCGGCGGGCTCGGGCTCCGGATCAAGCATGTGCTTCTGCGGTCGGGCTTCGCCGAGCGCTTTCGCGCCAAGGGCCGTTTCGAAGCGATGATGGCCGATATCCCGGTCAAGCTCATTACCCATCCCCAGCCGGGCTTGTTTGGCGCAGCCGCAGCCTTTGCCATGGAGCATCCCGAATGAATGCCATCGAAACCATCATGCGGACAGCGCCGGTCATCCCGGTTCTGGTCGTGGAAGACGCGAGCCATGCCCGGCCGATCGCCGAAGCGCTGGTCGCTGGCGGATTGAAGGTTCTGGAAGTGACGCTGCGCACCCCCGCGGCGCTGGACGTGATCGCAGAGATGAAAACCGTTCCCGGCGCGATTGTCGGCGCGGGCACCGTCCTCAACGAAGCGGACCTGCGCGCGAGCATCGATGCCGGTGCGGAATTCATCGTTTCGCCAGGCCTTACGGAACCGCTTGGCAGGGCGGCCATTGCCAGCGGCATCCCCTTCCTGCCCGGCATCGCCAATGCGGGCGATATCATGCGCGGACTCGACATGGGGCTTGCCCATTTCAAGTTCTTTCCGGCTGAAGCCAGTGGTGGCATTGCGGCCCTCAAGGCGCTTGCGGCACCGTTTTACCAGTGCCGCTTCTGCCCGACAGGCGGGATTACGGCCGCAACGGCGCCAAACTGGCTCTCTCTCGAGGCTGTCCTCTGCGTCGGCGGAAGCTGGGTCGTGGAAAAGGGCACGCCCGACCGCGCCCTGATCGAAGCCAAGGCGCGCGAAGCCGCCCTTCTCACCTGAGCGCTGCCTCAGCCTTCGAAATTGTCCGCGACGAACCGGTCGAGCAAGCGCACGCCATACCCGGTTGCGCCCTTGTCCCATACCGCCCCGGGCTTTGATGCCCAGACCATCCCGGCAATATCGAGGTGCGCCCATTTGACGCCTTCATCGACAAAGCGCTGAAGGAACTGGGCGGCGGTGATTGACCCGCCTTCGCGCGGGCCGACATTCTTCATGTCCGCGATCGGGCTTTCGATCAGCTTGTCATAAGCCGGCGAAAGCGGGAAGCGCCACAGCGGATCGCCCGCTTCCTTGCCTGCCTTGATGAGCAGCCCGGCCAGCTCGTCGTCGTTCGAGAAGATGCCGGCATGTTCAAAGCCAAGCGAGATGATCATCGCGCCCGTCAGCGTGGCAAGATCGACCATCACTTTCGGGGCGTATTTCTTCTGGACCCAGGTCATCGCGTCACACAGGACCAGCCGTCCCTCGGCATCGGTGTTGATGACTTCGATCGTCTGCCCCGACATCGATGTCACAACGTCTCCGGGCCGCTGGGCATTGCCATCGGGCATGTTCTCGACAAGCGCGCAGACGCCGACGACATGAGCCTTGGCCTTGCGGGTGGCGAGTGCCAGCATCATGCCGGCAACGGCCCCTGCCCCGCCCATGTCCCACTTCATGTCTTCCATGCCTGCAGGCGGTTTCAGCGAAATGCCGCCCGTATCGAAGGTGACGCCTTTTCCGACGAACACCACCGGCGGCGTCTTCGCGCCATTGCTACCGTCCCAACGCATGACCAGCAGTTGCGGTTCGCGGACGGACCCCTGCGATACGCCAAGCAGCGCACCCATGCCCGCAGCCTCAAGCTCTTTGCGGCCCAGCACTTCAATCTCGACGCCTAGCGCCGCCAGCTTGCGGCATCGTTCGACGAAACTTGCGGGATAAACCACATTGGCCGGCTCGGTCACCAGTTCGCGGGTGAAGGCCACGCCTTCCGTGACCGCCTTTGCATTCGCCCAAGCCGCGTCGCTTCCATCCGGCGCGCCCACAATCGTGACTGACTGGAGCGTCGGCTTCTGCTTTTCGGGAAGCTTGGTGCGATACACATCGTGGCGCCAGCCGCGCAATACGATCCCGGCGGCAAGCCGGGCAACGGCCTCTGCCGATGGCTTGATCACCAGACCCGACAGGTCGATCACGGCTTCGGTTTCACCGGAGGTCAGCAGCCGGGTGGTTACGGCCGCACCGAGTTTCTCATAATCCTCGACAGAACCTTGCCCAGTCCCCGCGAGAAGCACGCGCCGCGCCTCTCCGCCATCGGTGACGAAGAAATCGCTGACGCTCGCAGACTCCCCCTCAAATCGATGAGTCGCCCCACCGGCGCGCACGAGCGAGACGTTCTCCGGTGACAGGCCCGGCAACGCCGCACCACTGAGACCGTCTTTTGCGACGGGAAGGACGAGTGTTCCTGTCTTGGGGGCCGAAGCGGCAAGCGAAATGGCAATCATTGGCAATCCTCGAACTGTGGGTGGCCGGACGTACGGCGAATCGATGAAACAGGCTGTTAGCCTGCCAGCCGCCCAGCCGCAAAACCGCGCATCGCCAATTGCGGCAAGCGCCGTCCGGTGCAATAGGCACGTCAGTATCACGTATGCATGGATTCTTGTGACTTATATTCGTCGATCTGGACTGGTGGCGCTCGCCGCGATGCTGGCAACGGCAACCCCGGTGTTCGCACAGGAGGTTTCCGAGCCCGCAGCGGCTTCGAAAGCTGCTGAAGAAGCGCAGATCGATTTTGCCGCCAACACGATCGAATACGATAATGATGCGGATGTCGTCACGGCCAAAGGCGATGTGCTGATGACCCGCGAGGGCAATCGACTGCGAGCGGACCAGGTTTCCTGGGACCGCAAGTCGGGACGGGTAACCGCAAGCGGCAATGTGTCCGTCACCAATCCGGGCGGCGACGTTGCCTATGGGGATTCGGTCGAACTGACCGATACGCTCAAGGATGGCGCGGTTGAAAACCTGCTGATCGTGATGACAGACGGCGGCCGGCTTGCCGCGCTTCACGGCACGCGCACAGACGGATCGAGCACGCTCGATCGCGCAGTTTACAGCCCCTGCGCCGTCGAAGAAGCGAACGGATGCCCCAAGAATCCATCGTGGAAAATCACTGCAGCCCGCGTAGTCCACGACCCGGTCAAGAACCGGATCCGCTACAAGGACGCGCGGCTTGAAATCTTCGGCCTTCCCATTGTTGCTCTTCCCGGATTTTCCCACCCGGCGGACAATCGCGGCGGATCGGGGTTACTTGTGCCCGATGTCCAATATTCGCGGAACAATGGCTTCGAAATCTCGGTTCCCGTCTTTTTCAAGGTCGCGCCCAATCGCGATCTCACGCTGACGCCGCATCTGTACACAGACGTTCTGCCTGCGCTGCAGGCCAACTATCGTGCTCTGACATCAAAGGGCGCCTATCAGGTCGGCGGCTTCGCGACGTATAGCAGCCGCATTGCCACCGGGGGTGGCACATCCACGCCGTCGCGCGAATTCCGGGGCTATATCGATGCCAATGGACGCTTCCAGATCGACCCGCGCTGGAGCGTTACCGGCTCGCTCCGCCTTGTAACCGACCGGACATTCCTGCGTCGCTATGACATATCCCGGGACGATCGCCTGCGTTCGACGGTCGACCTCCAGCGACTGACGCGGACCAGTTACTTCTCCTTGTCCGGCTGGGGATTTCAGACCTTGCGGTCGGGCGATCCGCAGGGGCAGATTCCGATTGCCTTGCCACTGGTCGATTATCGCAAGCGGTTCGATGATCCCGTCGTCGGCGGCAAGGTGGAACTTCAGCTCAACAGCCTCGCGCTTGGCCGCACGGGCGGGCAGGATACGCAGCGCAGCTTTGCCAGCGCCCGTTGGGATTTGCGGAGGCTGACGAATTGGGGCCAGGAGGTCCAGCTGACCGGCTTCGCCCGAGGGGACGTGTATCACACGGATGAGGCCGGCCGCACTCTGACGGCAATCTATCGCGGCAATGACGGCTGGCACAGCCGCTTCATAGGGGCGGTCGCGGCTGAAATCCGCTGGCCCCTTGTCGGGCCAGCCTTTGGCGGAACGCAGAGACTGACGCCGCGGCTCCAGATTGTTGCCTCACCCAAGACACCCAACCTCTCGCTCCCCAACGAGGATGCGCGTTCCGTCGATCTTGAGGATAGCAATCTCTTCGCGCTCAACCGCTTTCCAGGCCATGACCGGTGGGAGGATGGTGCCCGCGTGACATATGGTGCCGATTGGGCGCTCGACATTGCCGGCTTTTCGCTCCAGGCGAATATCGGCCAAAGCTACCGCCTCTCCAGCAAGCCCGGCATATTTCCCGACGGGACGGGATTGACCAGCCGAACGTCCGACATCGTCGGGCGCACAACGCTCAAGTTCAAGAGGTTCGTCAGCATCACCCACCGCTACCGGCTGGACAAGGACAACCTGGCCGTTCGCAGGAACGAGATCGACGCGACAATCGGTTCGGACAAGACATATGCCGTCGTGGGCTATCTGCGGCTCAATCGCGATGTCGATCCGACGATCGAGGATCTGCGCGACCGCGAGGAAGTCCGGCTTGGCGGGCGCGTCCAGTTTGCGCGCTATTGGTCGGTCTTCGGCTCTGCCATTATCGATCTCACCGACCGCAAGGAAGACCCGCTATCGCTCGCCGATGGATATGAACCCGTGCGACATCGCCTGGGGATCGCCTATGAGGACGATTGCATCAAGCTCGGAGTGACCTGGAAACGCGACTATGATCGGTCCGGTGATGCGCGCCGTGGAAATTCCTATCAATTGACGCTATCCTTACGCAATCTTGGCCGCTAAACGCGGCATTCCACGAGAGGGGTGTCAGCATCCGTTCAGCCGCTTTCGGCTATCGGACGGCTTAACCGGATTAAAATGTCAGGGCTTGCTCCATAATGATCTCATTTGTTCGCCGTAGTGTCCTGCTTGCACTTGCTGCCACCATGTCCTCCCTCGCCACCGCGCAAACCGTCAGCGATGACGGAGCCGTGCCCACGACCGATCTCAACCTGCCGTCGACGCTGACGACCTTCGGCAAGGTCGAACCGACGCTGCGCAAGGCAACCGCGATCGTCAATGGCGAGATCATCACCGGCACCGATGTGGAGCAGAGGCTTTCCCTGATCATTCTCGCGAATGGCGGAAAGGTTCCCGAGGAAGAACGAGACCGCCTGAGAGTCCAGGTCCTGCGCAACCTGATCGATGAAGTCCTCCAGATCCAGGAAGCGAAGGCGAACAAGATCGAAATCACGCGCGACGATGTCGACAGGACGTATGCGCGCGTCGCCCAGAACTTCAAGCGGACGCCGGATAAAATGTCCGAATATCTGCGTGAGGTTGGATCTTCCGATCGCTCGATCCGTCGCCAGATTGAGGCTGAAGCGGCCTGGAGCCGGTTGCTGCGACGCAAGGTGGAAGTGAATATCAGCGACGCAGAGGTGAACGGAATCATCGACAGGCTCAAGGCCGCGCGCGGAACCAGCGAATATCGCGTCGGCGAAATCTTCCTGTCGGCGACACCGGAAAATGCACAGGAAATATTTGCCAACGGGCGCAAGATTATCGAGCAGGTCCGCCAGGGTGGATCGTTCGCTGCTTATGCGCGGCAATTCTCGGAAGCATCGACCGCCGTTCAGGGCGGTGACTTGGGATGGGTCCGCGCCGCGCAGTTGCCCGACGAGCTTGCCAAGGCCGTGCAGGAAGTTGCCGTTGGTCAGATTGTCGGGCCGATCCAGGTTCCGGGCGGCTTTTCGATCATCTATCTAACTGACTCTCGCAAGGTTCTGACGGCCGACCCGCGCGACGCGGTCCTCGCCTTGCGCCAGATGGGGTTGAACTTCCCTGAGGGCATGTCCGCGACCGAAGCGCAGGCAAAGGCGACCGCCTTCGCACAAGCGACGCAGAATATGGGCGGTTGCGGGAAGGTCGATGAAACGGCCGCAAAAATGGGCGCCGAAGTCGTGAACAACGACCAGGTGCGCGTGCGTGACCTGCCTCCCCCGCTTCAGGAAATGCTGCTAAAACTCCAGGTCGGACAGGCGACGCCGCCCTTCGGCTCCCAGAAGGAAGGCGTTCGCGTGCTGGTCCTGTGCGGACGCGATGACCCGCAGGTTTCGAGCGATCCCTCCTTTGAGCAGATCATGGCCCAGCTCGAGGAAGAACGCGTTGGCCGTCGCGCGCAACGCTATCTTCGGGATCTGCGGCGGGACGCGGTGATTGACTATCGCTGAGACGATTGCGCCGCTGGCCGTCGCCCTGGGTGATCCGGCGGGGATAGGCCCGGAAGTCACGGCAAAGGCATGGACGGCCCGCGAGATTGCCGGGCTTCATCCGTTCTTCGCGGTTGGCGATGCCCGTTCGATCGAAGCCGTCTGGAAGGGGCCGGTTGCCCGGATCACGGACCCGAGCCATGCCGCGCATGTCTTTCCAACGGCACTCCCTGTAATACAGGTGGAGGATGCCGGGCCGATCTGCCCGGGTGTCCCCAATCAGGAAGGCGCGCGATGTGCGCTCGCGTCGCTGGAGATGGCCGTTGGGCTGGCGCGCTCGGATTCGGTCAGTGCGCTGGTCACGGGGCCGGTATCGAAAATATGCCTCTATGAGATCGGGTTCACGCATCCGGGCCAGACGGAGTTCGTCGCCGAACGGTGCGGGATATCATCGGCGAATGCCGTGATGATGCTTGCCGGACCATCGCTGCGGGTTGTTCCCATGACGACCCACCTCCCGCTCGCCGTGGTCAAGGATCGGCTGAGCATCGATCTTCTGGTCTCCAAGGGGCGGGCCACGGCGAAAGGGCTGACTCGCAATTTCGGAATTGAAAAGCCGCGGCTCGCCTTTGCCGGTTTCAATCCGCATGCAGGCGAAAGCGGTGCGCTTGGCCGCGAAGAGATCGAAATCATCGCGCCGGCAATTGCCCTGCTTCGCGCCGAGGGCATCGACGCTTTCGGGCCGATCGCGAGCGATGCCATGTTCCATCCGCGTGCACGGGCGACCTATGATGCGGCGATGTGCTGCTATCATGATCAGGCGCTGATCCCGCTGAAAACGCTGCATTTCGACGACGGGGTCAATATTACCCTCGGCTTGCCGATTGTCCGGACGTCGCCCGATCACGGCACGGCTTTCGACATTGCCGGCAAGGACAAGGCCGAACCCGGGGCGATGATCGCCGCGCTGCGCATGGCGGCAAGCGCGGCGCACTGGCGCACGCTCTGTCAGTGACAGCCAGCCTGCCCCCGCTGCGCGAGGTGATTGCCCGTTACGGGCTGAAGGCGGAAAAGGCGCTCGGGCAGAATTTCCTCCTCGACGGACAATTGCTTGACCGTATTGCTGCCATTCCCGGCGACCTTCGCGATGTGCCGGTCTATGAAGTCGGCCCGGGCCCCGGCGGGCTGACCCGCGCGCTTCTCAAGGCTGGCGCCAAGGTGACGGTCGTTGAGCGCGACCGGCGATGCATTCCGGCGCTTCACGAACTCGGCGAAGCCTTTCCCGGGCGGCTGCAAATTGTCGAAGGAGACGCGCTCGCCATACCCCTCGCAGACGTCCTGCCCCAAGGCGGAGCAATCGTTTCGAACCTTCCCTACAATGTCGGGTCTGCCTTGTTCGTCCAATGGCTGACCGAGCGGCAATGGCCGCCCCGCTGGTCGAGCCTGACCCTGATGTTCCAGCGCGAAGTTGCAGACAGGATTGTTGCCCGGGCCGGCACGGAAGCATTCGGCCGCCTTTCGGTGCTGGCGCAGTGGCGCGCCCACGCCCGGATTGCGCTTCCGGTCCATCGCTCGGCATTCACGCCGCCGCCCAAAGTCATGTCGGCAGTTGTGTACATCGCCCCCGCCGAACAGCCCGCTGGCGTGAGCATTGAGGGCCTGGAGGCGATTACCGCCGCTGCCTTTGGCCAACGCCGCAAGATGCTTCGCCAAAGCCTCAAATCATTGCCGCACGCGCTCGAAGCACTCGAGGCAACCGCCATAGCCTCCGACCGACGGCCGGAAACGCTCGACATCGATGAATTCGTTGCCTTGGCGCGTGCCTATTGCTGCTTGACGGGGTCCGAAACCACCGGCTTGGGCTGAACCGCCTGCGCCGACATCACCGGCGCTGCCGAGCCCCGCTCGATCGCCGAAGCCAGCTGCTGTTGCTCGGGACAGGCCGCGACGCAAAGCTGCTTGACCCGGGCAAGATTTTCCTTCGCCTTGGTGATCGCACCCTTGGCGACCATCGCCTCGCCCTGCCCGGACAGCGCCACCACGTCATTAGGCTCGATCAGGAGCGCCTCGCGATAGAAGCGGATGGCCTTGCCCGGAAGCCCCTGCTTCTCCGCAACGCGTGCCAGCGCGATGAACGCGCCGCGATTTCGCGGATCGACGGCAAGCGCGGTTTCAAGCAACCCCGCCGCTTCGTCATATTTTCCTGCCGCGGACAGCCGATTGGCTTCGGCCATGAGTGCAACCGACTGCGGCTGCAACTTCGAATCCGGCTTCTGCCCATGGCTGACACTGGCAACCGTCAGCAGGGCGAGCGACAGGGCAAGAACGGGCGGCGAGAAACGCATAATATACTCCAGGCGAACAGACTTCCCCATGATTAGCAGCGTCTTGCCAGCCTTGCGACGAAAAAACCATCCGTAGCGTCATGGGCTGGTGTAAGGCGCTTGCCCGCTCCATCCGGCTGGCCCGGCAGGGCTGCCAAGTCTTCGGTCTGCCATCCCGAGTCTCTTTCAAGGAATGCGGCGATTCCTGCCGCGCCCTCCGACTCTATCAGCGAACAGACCGCATAAACGAGGGCGCCCCCCGGCTTCACCAACGGCGCGCCGAGCGCCAGGACATGCGCCTGAAGCGCCGTAAGCCTGTCGAGACGGTCCGGCGTCAGCCGCCAGCGCGCCTCGGGATTCCGGCGCAGCGTGCCGCTCCCCGAACAAGGCGCATCGATCAGGACAAGATCTGCCTGCCCTGCAAGATCCTCAAGCTGCTGCGCCTCTTGCCCGGGATTGAGCAGGCGGGTTTCGATGTCGAACGCGCCCGCGCGCTGCGCTCGCGGTGTCATGCGCTGCAACCTGTCCCGATTGGTGTCGCAGGCGATCAGCCGCCCCTCGCCGCCCATTGCCGCGGCCAGCGCAAGCGTCTTCCCGCCCGCCCCGGCACAGAGGTCGACTATCGTCATCCCCGGCGCAACATTGCAGGCGGCCACGATCCACTGGCTCCCGGCGTCCTGAACTTCGATCTTGCCGTCGATCCAGCCAGGATGCTCTTCGATACGGATATTATCCCGGAGCCTGATCGCATCTGGAAGGCCGGGAAGAGCTTCGGCGTCGTCGAGCCCGGCCAGAACGCTCTCGCGGCTCGCCTTTGCCCGGTTCACCCGCAAATCCATCGGCGCGCGCGACAGCAAGGCAGCGTGGTCCGCCGCCGGGATAAGGCTGCCGAGCCAGTCAGGGAGCAACGACAGTTCGGCCCTTGGTTCGCCTTCGACAAGCGGGGCAGGCCCGTAGGGCGAGCCATCGAACAATGAGGGATCGCTCTCAAGCAGGCTGACCATTGCCGCCCGCCCGCTTTGCGGAATCTCGCCAAAGGCGCGGATTGCCGCATAGACATGCTCGCGGATCGCACGCTTGTCCTTCGAGCCGGCATAGCGATGCCCGCGAACCCAGTCCCCGATAATGGTATCCGCTGCCGGCCCATTCCGCCGCGCGGACTCGATCACCCGGTCGAGAATCTCGATAGCGGCCTGGACGCGCGCCGCCGGCCTCATCGCTCAGCGGGTCGGATAATTGGGGGCTTCGCGGGTAATCGTCACGTCGTGGACGTGGCTCTCGCTCAAGCCGGCATTGGTAATCTGGATGAAGCGCGCCCGCTTCTGCAATTCCTCGATCGTGGCAGAGCCGGTATAGCCCATGGCCGCCTTGATCCCGCCGACCAGCTGATGGATCACGTCGCGCGCCGGCCCCTTATAGGCCACCTGCCCTTCGACCCCTTCGGGCACCAGCTTCAACTGGTCCTTGATATCCTGCTGGAAATATCGATCCGCCGAACCGCGCGCCATCGCGCTCACGGAACCCATGCCGCGATAGGATTTATAGGCGCGCCCCTGGTAGAGGAAGGTTTCGCCCGGCGCCTCGGCCGTCCCGGCGAGCAGCGATCCGACCATCACGCACGAGGCACCCGCCGCCAGCGCCTTGGCAATATCGCCAGACGTGCGCAACCCGCCATCGGCAATCACCGGAATCCCCGACTTGGCCGCCTCGGCCGCGGCATCCATTACGGCCGTCAATTGCGGCACGCCGACACCCGCGACCACGCGCGTCGTGCAGATCGAACCCGGCCCGATGCCAACCTTGATCCCGTCGGCGCCGGCATCGATCAGGGCGCGCGTTGCCTCCGCCGTCGCGACATTGCCAGCCACGATCTGGAGCGAGTTGGAAATCTTTCGAATGCGCTCGACCGCCTGCGCGACCATTTTGGAATGGCCATGCGCGGTATCGAGAACGATCAGGTCGCACTCCGCATCGATCAGCGCTTCGGTCCGGGCATATCCCGCATCGCCGACAGTGGTCGCCGCCGCAACCCGGAGCCTGCCGGTCGCATCCTTGGTGGCATCCGGATAATTGACGGCCTTTTCAATGTCCTTGACCGTGATCAGCCCCACGCAGCGGAAATCGTCATCGACGACCAGCAACTTCTCGATCCGCCGGTGGTGCAGCAGCCGCTGCGCCTCGGACTGGTCGACGCCGGTCTTCACCGTCGCCAGATTCTCGTGTGTCATCAGTTCGCTAACCGGCTGGTGGGGATTTTCGGCAAACCGGACGTCACGATTGGTCAGGATTCCAACCAGCTTCCCGCTGGCTTCGACAACCGGAATTCCGGAAATCTTGTTGGCCGCCATGATAGCCTTGGCTTCGGCAAGCGTTGCCGACGGTTCGATCGTGATCGGATTGACGACCATGCCCGATTCGAAACGCTTGACCTGGCGAACGGCGGCGGCCTGTTCCTCGATGCCCAGGTTGCGGTGAAGCACGCCGATCCCGCCGAGCTGCGCCATGACGATCGCCATATCGGCTTCGGTCACCGTATCCATTGCCGAAGAGAGAATGGGAATATTGAGCGTTATGTCGCGCGTCAGCCGTGTCGAAGTATTCGCCTGGCTCGGCAGGAGTTCGGACGCGCCCGGCTGGAGAAGCACGTCGTCAAAAGTCAGTCCCAATCGGATATCCATGGCCAGCAATCGTCTTTCAAGAATCGAATCGTGGCGGCCCATGTAACCAGTGATTGGGTGAGTGGCTAGAGCACCTCTGCTCGCGCAAGCAACC